>ERZ773265.1055-NODE-1055-length-15339-cov-11.240578_pt1 | contig 15339 bp, 17 predicted proteins | sample MGYA00580512_ERZ773265 | MGnify/ENA primary metagenome ERZ773265 (study PRJEB29015, sample SAMEA2738169) | human oral metagenome | biome: human oral; feature: human-associated habitat; material: saliva | place: China | collected 2183 ... | reverse complement strand
GTCGTATCCGATATTATGGTAGATAAAAAGTTCCAAAGACGCGGTATCGCAAATAGAATAATGGAAATGATTGATAAGTGGTTTGATGAAAATACACATGAGAGTAGTTTTATCACTTTACTCGCTAAAATTCCTGCAGATAAACTCTATCGTAAACATCATTTTTCCTATCTTGACGAAAAGCGAGTAGGCATGATTCGAGAAAAATAGACGTGAATTTCACGGAAAAAATACGGAACAACAAATACAAAAACAGAGCCAGCAGCTATTTCTAGTTGCTGGCTCTTTCATTTTATTTTACAGTTGCTAACTTCACTTTAGGAACAAGGAAGTATAGTGGAATGACATTCAAGATAAATACTCCAATGAAGAGTGCTACATCTTTGACATCAATACTCGTTGAAGTAGTTAAAGCATTCACGATATTGGTGTAATAGTATCCTGGGAAAATCATTTGAGCTTTTCCAATAAACTCCATGAAACCTCCTTCGGCACCAAGAGAAGCAAATGGAATAATCGTCATAGAAGCTAAAATAATTACAGGAAAGCTGACCGTATCAATAATTTTCTCATCGAGTCTAACTCCAATCACAAAACCAATAATACTAAAATAAATTCCCATAATGGTTAATAAGAAAAATTGAATGACTAATTGACTATTTAGCGGAAAACTAAAGAAGAGAATTCCAACAGCTAATACTACGATAAAAATTAAAGTATTTAGCACCAATTGTACGAGAGTTTGATCAAGTAAATAGTTTTTCACTGTGTATTTAGAAAACTTAGATTCGAATGAGTAAAAATCAATATTTGACGAAATTCGTTTACTAAAGGTAGCCAGACTATTCCCGATAATCCCAATAAAAACAGCAATACTCAGCATTATATTAGGTGTGATTCCCTGTTGGATATTGTATAGAAATACATACCATGCAACTGGAATAAAAATTGTAAATAATAAAAATCTTTTATTATCAAGGACTTGTTTTAATTGAATGAGTTTCATAATCATTATCCCTCCATTTTCACTTGTTCTCTATAGAACTGTTCGATTGTTTGGCCCTTACGATGAATCTCTTCTACACTTTCCTGTGCAGCAATACGGCCATCTTTTAAAATCAGTACTTTCGTAAAGAAATGATCAATTTGGTTAAAGTCGTGAGTAATGACCACCGACGTAAACTTTTGTTCTTCTAAAAGATGCCAGAAATTATCAACAGACTCTAAATCCATTCCGGTAGTTGGTTCATCTAGAAAGATTAGTCGCGGGTCATTTAAAATCGTTAATAATAATGAGAGTCGTCTCTTTTGTCCTCCGGAAAGCCCCAACACATATTGATTCTTAAATTCCTCTAATTCGACCATTTTCAGTAGTGCATCGATATCGATATCTTCTAATTGATTCATATAGCACTTGAGCAATACTAAATCTCCCACTTTCAAATCATCAATCAAAATATCTCCTTGTGGCATCATGCCGATTTCTGTTTGAAAATCAAGGGTTGTTTCGATACGCCCTGCATTTGCTTGCAGTTGACCTGCAATAATCTTTAGTAGTGTACTTTTTCCTGCCCCATTATTCCCAAGTAAGGCAACTTTATCTCCTTCTTCTACCGTGAAGGAAACACCTTTTAAAACCTCTTTATTCTTAAATGACTTTTTGATTTCTATTACTTTAAACATATAAGCCTCCAGGTGTTTGTTTTATTGATGAATTTAGTTTACTGCACCTGTTCTAGTAAAAAATCAAATTATCAAAAACGGTCAATCAAATGTCGCGAACGGTATTTATTTATGGTGAAAGCACAAAAAAACTAAATAGCAATCGCTATTTAGTTTAGATTGATTTGTTTTATTGGATAAAAGTAATCGTTTGAGAAAACTGATAGTTTGTACTTTTAGTGCTGATTAAGCACTTTGGATAACGATCCAGGATTTGTTGCACATTATAGAGTCCAAGTCCTCGACCTTCACCTTTTGTGGATACACCGCGTTCAAATAAATGCGTCACATCTACCTTCTCAGCTTCGGTCGTATTTTCCATCACCAAAATCAATGTCCTTTCACTCTTAATCAACGCCACAGAGAGTTTTTTCTGTTGGGCCTTTTGACTTGCTTCAATCGCATTATCACAGAGAATGGATAAAATCGTTATGAAATCTAAAATTTCTATTTGGAAATCATCTATCGGTTCTTCCACCTCGACAGTAATATCAATGCCTTTATTTTGTGCCTCTAACAATTTCGCAGACAATACACTTTTCACTGCATCATTTTTAATATTGCTAAGTCGTGCGATATCAAATTTTTTATCGTAAAATGATTTCCCACTTTCTTTGAGAACATCCTCATAAATACGTTGAATCGCAGGCAAATCTTGATTTTCAATAACTAACTTCAAACTCGTTAAAATATTGAGATAGTCATGTCTAAAACTGCGAATTTCACTGTAAAGAGATTCCACATGATGACTATAATTCGATAATTCTTTTAACTGACGGTCTTTCTGCGCTACAATTTCTTGTTCGAGTTTTTCTTTCGAAGTTGCATTGACATATAAGAGCATAATGAAAAATAAAATTATATATAGATTATTAAGCTGCCCCCTCCACATATCTGCTTCTGACAATTGATTTCTTAAAATAACAAACAAAGAAACCAGTATGATATAAAGTATCATCGATAGATTAATCATCAGTAAAATCGTATTAAAATATTGGCGTTTAAATCCTTCTTTTAAATATTTAAAGTCAATCTTTAACGAATGAATAATGAGTAGATATGCTGGGAAAATGAGCAATTCAATCAGAATATCATATCCGCTAATCGTCGCTTCATTAAACACGGTAATTCCTAACATCGGAAATACATTATAGCCTAGCATACGTCCAAATAGACTTTCCACAATAACTGGATACAATCCATAAAACAGATTCATCAACCGATTCTGACCTTTATTAATATAAAAGCAATAGGCAATATACATAATAAAAGAACCAAAATAAGCAATCGGTGGCACTACGCTAAAGAGCCCCACAAAGGCTGCTGGTATTATCAAGAACCATTTCCATTTTATCGGCAATTCACTAATCTGTTTAAAAATCAACATCTGCGCCAGTATTTTTAAATAAACATTCGCTACATTTAAAAAATATTCCATAAAATCATCCTAACAATTTAGTGTCTTTACTTTTTCAAGAAGTCCTTTATATTTCATACGGGAAACCAAGCAACTATCATTATTTTCGAATAAGGCTACCTTTTCTTCTTTATCGATTTTCACAATATTAGCAGGATTTACCACAAAAGACCGGTGACAACGATATAAGCGTGGATCTGCTTTTTCTATCTCTGCAATGCTTGCGTAGAACTCTAATCGTTCATCCTTGGTATGTAAAATCACCTTATGTATCGTTGGAGAAGTCTCAAAATACAAAATATTATTAAATGGTACTTGAACATGAGCCATCGCAGTTTCAAAAGTAAAAGCATCTTCAGAAACAGTTGTTCCTGCTTTTTCAATCGTATATTCGATAGCGGAACATATACGTTCTACAAACTCTTCTTCAGAGAGTGATTTATCAATAAAATCAAGTGCGGCTACCTTGTACTTGAAGGTAATTGGCATAAACTCTGAATGAGTCGTGACAAACACGATTGTCGCATTCGGGTCTTTCTTTCGAATTTCTTTTGCGATATCAAGGCCTTTCTTTTCTTCCCCTTTAATTTCAATGTCTAAGAAAAATAATTGATGTGAGCCTCTTTCAGTGATTGCTTCCACTAGTTGATGAGGTTTGCCAAAAATCTTCGGAGGTTTACATTGTAATGATTTTTGTGCAATCAGTTCCTGAATCACATTCTCGATACGAGATTGCTGCAACAACTCATCTTCTAATACGAAAATACTTAACATTGACTTTCCTCCTTTAGGATAGATGCCGAATATGACAGATTTCTATCCTTTTATGACATTTTCAAAATGAATACTTTCACTCCATGTACAATAAATTTGATTGGAGGAAAGATATGATTCAATGGATACAATATTATTGGTTACTTCTGGTTCTGAAAAAATATATCAGACAACATAAACTACCTGTAACCATTCATTCTACATTCCCAATGATACAACTTCACACCAAAAGGAATTGGTTTTATTTTATCACAATTACTGCTCCTTGTAAGTTGTCAACCACGGTAAATCGAATTCGACGACAGCATCTTCATGCAAAAATTATTCTAATTGCTCCCAACGTTAACTACTCTGAAATCTTTGAAGCTCATCTAGAACTATTTGGAATTGTGGATACAAAACAATCCCTATTTATGGTGATTGATGAATTGAATGAGTATTTAGAGTTTTTATTTCAACCTAAAATTGATTAAAATCTTGAAAAAATCATTTCGTCAAAATCCATTTTCTTCTTTCATATTGTTGTAACTCATTTTCAATCCTATAATTAAGATTGGGAAAGGGGGTGTTTTTATGAAGTTAAATCAAGAATGTGTGCGTCAAATTATGCTGACTATTGAAAGTGATATTCCGTATAATCACTATCTAACAAAGTACGACTTAATCAATAATGAACACTTATCTTCGTTTTCTGAAGATGAGATTTTATACTCTATTCTTCGTTTGGATGAAGCTGGATTCATTAACTGCAATATTCAGCCAGCTGATAATATACCAATTTATAATCTTTTTCTTAGTAGTTTAACGTGGTCAGGACATCAATTTTTAGATAATGTTAGAGACCCTGAAGTTTGGAGAAAAACTAAAGCTGTTACGTCAAAATTAGCAAGCGTATCTCTTACATTGATTTCTAATATTGCTTCTGAAGTTATTGTCCGTATGATAGAAAAAGCTTTACTTGCCAATTGAGCGTTTTACTTTTTGTTTTAAAGTCCCGTAAATTAAACAAGTCAGCACTGATGATATAATTGCAATTATCAGTGCTATTTTGTAAAAAAACTAATTCAATTACAAAACACACTAAAGAAATTAAGCCAAAGCATCCAAATCCAGCAACCAGTTCTAAACTGCCATTTATAACTTTTGAGTAATGAAATCTTTCAAAACGTCACCTCCAATTTCACTTATTTTCATATTGTTGTAACCCTCTTTCAGTTCTATAATCAGAATTAGGGAAAGGGGGTGTTTATATGGGTACATTAACATTGCATAATGTTCGAGCAAATGAGTTAATCGTTAATTATTTTAAAAGAGGTAATATTTCCTCTAAAAAAAATCTAGACTTTTCTGATTATCAAATTGTTTACTCTTTGAACGGACAATTAGTAACTTTTTCTTGTTTCCAATCATATGCTCACTATGGATATCCCGAATATCCTTTTATTGATCATAATGAAATAGAATTGGAAACAATTTTGGGATCTGAAAATTTAGATTATAAAAATGTATTATCTAGAGATTTTAAGGCTTTCGTTTTATATTCAGCTTCTCATGATTTTATCAAGTCTTTTTTACTAAATGAGTTAATCTCTTTAGATAAGAAGACTTTTACTACTGAAAATATTCCTTCTCAAATTTTCGATGTTCATTTTTTAGAGACTGACATTAAGTTATCAGTAATGAATATCAAAGAAGAAGATATTTTTGAACTTGTTGCTATAATTTAACTTTTGTTGATCTATAGAGCAATGCTTCATGAACAAGATTTAGCATGTTATACGCCTCCTCGTATGACATGCTTTTTTCTTCAAATATTGAAATTATCCTAGTTACAACTTCATCACATAGCTTTTTCTCCTTTTCTGGAAAATCGTAATCTTTTTGTTCCAACCTTGCATATCTTTCTTTTAATAACATTATTACCTTGTTTACTTCTTTATCCATAGTTCTTTCCTCCTAATCTTCTAGCTCATACTTATTTACTAGTACTCTATAAGCTTGATTGAACTCTATTTCAATACGTTTAAAAGAATACTCGTCTTGCTTAAATTTAGGCTTACTATTTTTAAAAGCAATTTTATAGTTATAGATCTGCATTAGAATGCGTGCTCGTAAGTCAAAGTCGTAATAATAATCTTTAAATTCCTCTAGAGTTTCAAAGGTCTTTACTTCAATCTTTTCTCCTAGCGGTTCTGTATATACCTCACAATAGTAATCATTCTTCTTCATTTTGGGAGCGACGCAACAATGGAAGTAGTAAGACATAGATTATGTCATACAGATATTCAAACAACTGTAAATATCTATACTCACGTAACGCAAAAAAGCCGTGATAAAACGGCACAAAACTTTGCAAATTACATGGGTATCTAAAGACTTTTCTAAAGACTTTTCTAAAGTCTTTTCACTTATTTGGGTATAAAAAAAATGAGAAACATTGATATATCAACATTTCTCAACTTTAAAAGCAATAAAAAATGCCCCCTACAGACTATATTTTGTGTTTCACAGCTTTTCATAACGTTTCAAAAAGCTGTAAAATCAACGTTTTTAATTCCTTGCGTTTCATACTATTTCCAATTTTACGGAACAAATACGGAACAAAAAAGAGGCTGCCAAATTGGCAGCCTTTTGTCTATTATTTAACTGTAATCAATCCTTCAGGCTCTACCGTGAAGTCTGGCTTTTCTGCCATTGTTCCGTCTTCACTAATATAGTACCATCCATCCTTGCCTTTAACAAAAGCATTCGATTCCATAAATCCATTGGTTGTATTTAAATAGTACCATTTGTCGTAATATTTAACCCAGCCAGTAGCCATGCTGCCGTCTGACTTGAAATAATACCATGACCCAGATATTTTCTTCCAGCCTTTAGTCATTGCTCCTCTGTCATCTAGCCAATACCATTTATCTGCATCTTTTAGCCAACGATTGATGTAACAATAACCGTTACCGTCAAACCAGAACCATTCCCCTCCTACATTCTGCCATTTATTCACAGGATAACTACCGTCAACATTTCTGAACCACCAACCTGTAGAATTTTTTTGCCATCCAGCTTTCAATTCAGTCAATCCGTTCTCAATATCATATTTGAATTGTTCACGGCTAATACCCCATTTCGCCAGATAAGGATATGGATCTACATGATCACTGTAATTTGCAGGCTGATTATACGTGCAATATTCATGACTCTTAATTCCTTCTAAATCATCAGAATCTAGCGTTTTTGGAATATCTCCTTCATCAGCAAGCGCTCGTAACAATTCGATATATAGTCTGTAGTCTTTTAAGAATTCCTCTTTAGAGTTATGGCTCTCGATTAATTCGACTGCTGCATAAGTTTCAAAGTTCCAGCCTCCTCCAACGTCATATGCTCCATTGTTAACAGGCCCTACTTGCATTACTCTTCCATTGCCTACAACGTGTGTAAAAAATCCAGAGTCAACAGGCCTGCGCATGTGATAGTCTGCTTCGTTCTGAGCAGTTGATTTAGGATTCCCTGTTGAATGCGCATGTACTTGATGGAATTTAGGCCACCCAATTTGTGGCAATCCTTCTCTGTATCTACTTGTATCGATTTCCATTGCAATTCCTCCTATACTAAAAAGGCAGCCACAATTGTAGCTGCCTATGATTTTATTGATTATTTGGTCGTTCGTATGTCATAGCGCGTGTGCTGTCGCTTACTCCGCTAGTCGTAGGATCGTTAACAATTCCAACAATAACAAAGACAGCAAACAGTGCATTGATGAATACTAGTAGCTTATCTGTAGTATCTCCAAGCTCTAAGCGGATATTAAATACTGCTAAAAATGCCTGTAATAGCAATGCTAAAGCAGGGACTAGTGTAATCCAAAATGTTTTATTTAAAATACGTACTTTCCAGTTAATCATCATATTTCTCTACCTCTTTCACAAGTAATTTTTTAATTTTGTTTTCTTGATTCTTTCTCATTTGATTAATATATGGCTTCATAGCTTCTGGGAACGGCAATCCTAGCGCCTCCCAGTTTTCCATTAAGGAGCCAATATAACTAATGATAAAGAATAAACAGGCTGTAATACCTAACTCTCGATGGCCAAGCGCGCGTGCATATAGCGCTATAACCATCACGACAGCTACAACCAAAAAATGACGAAGCAAGCCGTTAGTACTTGTCTTGCTGTCAAATTTCTTTAATTTGAAGGCTTTGATGTATCCAGACAGAATGTCGAAAAATACAAGCCAAAGCAATATTTGAATGTATGGACTTTTAAAAAGCGATTGAAGATGCTCGCTTAAAAGTCTAAGCTCGATATCGTTCTGCATTAGAGCTCCATAATTTCCACTGCAGTCTCATATCTTTTGATTTCATCGTCTTTAGTAGCACTTTTCTGCTCTAGACGAGAAATCTCCTCTTGCAGATTTTGAACTTCCTGCTCTTTTTGAATTTTCTGAAATATTAATCTTTCAATTTCAGACTTTGTATCTTTTCGTTCCTGCTTTAGAGAAACTAATCTGTTTTTAGCTGTTTCTAATTCCATATTTTTACCTCCTAAATTTCAAACGAAATCCCATCTAAACATACCCATCCGTTATTTACAGATTGAGAATTGTATACCATACCGTAAGATGTAATGCCTCCGTAAAATAAAGAGCCACTACCATGAATCCCAGTAAAATATACTTTTTTGTTAGGTCTATACCCTTCTGGAAGATAGAAGAATGCTCCAGAACCACCAGAACCACTTTTGCAGCTTCCTCTGATACACACTTTTCCATTGGCATCCTTTTTGAACTCTACGCCCCTATCTTCTCCATCATAATGCTGCCATCCTCTTTGCAAATCCGCTCTTTTCCAACCAGTATCTAAACTTGATGTGATAACAGTAGTCCAATTTGTCCATCTATTTGAATCACATCTACGCATATATAATTGGTCTGAATTGAACGGCACATAGAATTGCACACAGTAACTTGAATCGCTGCTGTGAGTAATCACGTTGACATATCCGTAGTTATTAGTTCCAGATGGATTGCTCTGAACACCAAAAGCGTGGTATCCACCTGCTGTTTTTAAATTGTTGAGATTACCATTGTACTTAAGTGACTTGCCGTCCCTTGATGTCATAGCGAACTCCTGAATTGGCTTTCCTCTTGACATAAGACCATCTTCAACATTTAAGCTGCTATGGAATGCGACTGGAAGGAATGACTCAAAGTGTCCATCCAATTCTGGGAATCCGCCAACTGCAGCGCGATTATCACCCCAAGCCCACAATACTCTGGATGAGCGTACTACAAGCACAGAGTCTACTAAGTCGCTCAGTTTATCCTGGATTACTAATCTCACATTATATGCCTTAGAAATCTCATAGAATGATCCGCAGTCAATTTGACGATTGATTTTCTCTGTACTTTCATTCGTGAGATTGACCGCATCAATCCATCTATTAGCCTTTTTAGCTGAGTACTGGATTTTAAGAGTGTAAGGATTTCGATTAATTCCATCAATTACTAATGGACTTACATTAGCAGCAACAGTCGCAATAATAGTCTTGTTAGTACCGTTTCCTGTTCTATTAGCCAGGAAGGCGATAATCTTAGGTGCGTAATAATCCCATACTTTAATTGTCTTAGATTTAGTAGCAGTTCTTCCTCGTGAGTCAGTTACCTTCGCTGTAACTTCTAAATTCCCAGCTTTTTTAGCTGGAAAGTCTCCTGTTGCAGCTCTAACTACTAAACTATCCACTGTTAACTCAGTAGATACGATAGTTGAGCCATGAGTGCCTGCTGCGTTATTTGCTTCAACTCTCATGACAGATTTATCTTTTACAAAATTGCCAACAGGAATGAATTCTGCTAATTGTGCTGTTCTTTCAGTAATCGTGACATCTTCAAGGGTAGGAACGATAGAAGCAGGAACTTTAATGCCAATTCCTCTCTGATATACATCGTTTCCAATCTTGTCATTGCCTCTGAATGTGCGTACACACACATCTAGAAGTCCAGTATCGCTGTTAGTGATACGTGCTGCATAATCTATTGGAACTGTGAACTGCACATTTGAATCATGTCCAGTTCCTAAATCAATCCAACCGCTGTCGTTAACTTGCCACCAGACTTGATGCCTAAACTCGTCAACTTTTTTATTGATTTTGATATTCACTGGCTGTCCAAGTTCTGTAGCAGTAAATGAGCCGATAGCACTGGCGCGTGGGATATTTGTTAACTCAAGAGTTCCACTGAACCAGTTAATATCTCCTTGATCAGCAACATTCAAAATTCTTGCCCAGAATGTGATTGTTTTGCTGCCATCATCGTTGTGAGGAATTGTAATAGTTCCACTGCCTAGAAGCACTCTGTTTGTATTTCTTAAATCAAAGCTTACATACTTGTTAACTACTGTTTGGTCGTTAATAGTAGCTTCTGCCCACGTTTCATTATTTAAGTCATAAACCCATGTACTGCCGCGCTCTAACCAAAGTTTATATTCAGCTGGTGAGTCGTTGTTCTCGATGCTGTAACCAGTCTCAGCAACTTCCATAGCAAGCTTTGCATATCCGCTACTAGTATATTTTTCAATCCTAACCATTTACAGCACCTCCTACGTATGATATTACAGTGAACTCGTTATCGTATTTTTCAAATATATGATTGGCAATAGTAACGGAATTCCAGAATGTGGCGCTTACGATATTCATCTGTTGGCCAGACACATACGCTACGACACGGCCCGAATCGATAAATTCCATTCGTTCGTTGGTATAGCGTGTTTGAAGTTTTTCACCGTTTTTACCAATTAACAAGCCGTCTTCATCAACATTAAAATATGTTGAGAGAGCATTGAGAAGAACCCTTGATTGCTCAATGTTCAGCTCTACTGCTTTTGTTCTCTGCCCTAATCCTCGAATCTCTTCCGCAGTCTCTTGAATTCGCTTGTAAGACTCTTCAAGACTGCTGAATCGTCCAGTTAAATCTCTGAATGTGTCTTCTGTTACTTGAGATTTATTGATAATCTCCAGGACCTTAGCGTATTGGTTAGCGTGTTCCCTATTACGATCTTCAAATTCTTTTTGAAGCCGTTCCAGCTCTTTGTCATCTTTGTTTAAAACAGGCTTCCATTCCCCATTTGTGTAAATTTTTGGAACATCCTTTCCAGGAATGCTCGTATCAGTCCATAAATCTCCAGGACTGGGATTGGTTGGAGGAGTTGACCCTATTGACTTATTAACAATGAAGTCTTTGATAACAATCGAGTTGCTCGCAACAACTTGATTACCTTCAATTGCTTCACATATAAATGAGGCTTCTCTATCAACATCGTTCACAGTAACTGTTAATTCATTGCTGCCACTTATGTGTTGTTGATTCCATGTATCATCGTCTGTGCCATATTTGCTCACGCGTTTCCATCTAAAAGAAAAACGGTTATTCATAGGAATGTCCATCTTACTTACATTAGCAATTAATTTAGTTGATATATTACTATTCTGGAATACTACACCATCAGTTGATTGAATGTTCATTACAAAAGGCACTTCAGTGAAGTCAAATAATCGTTCTTTAATCAACGTACTCAAACGTTGTACTCTCTCAGAGATTGTGTCTGGATTTTCAACAACATTAGTAATGATTACCTTTCCAACATTAGGCTGTGATAGCTGCTTTTTTAATTTAGCGATGCGAGCTTCAATCTGAATAGCTGGTTGATAGTCATTATCCACAATCGAGGCACTATCACCAATGGATGTCCCTTCAGGAAGTAGAGTGATATCTACTTCATAAGTAGCCTCTGGATAAGCTCTTTTCTTGAGTTGTAGCATTGTCTCTTTAAAGAGTTCTTCTTGAGTCTTGGCTTCACTCTGGTAAGTATCTACGATGTAACCACCATCACGCTCGACATTATCATGACGACTCCAACGCTTTCCTTCTAAGATGTCATGAATAGTGTCTCCACCAACCCAATAACGCCCATCGTTGTATTTATAACCTTGCAGAGTTAATCCATCTGCACCATGTGCTCTTAATGCTGTAGCAAGATGTTCAATGCTTTCTTTCTTTGTAATCTTACTTACGTTAATTCCATACTCTAGACGAATCTTCTTATCCTCTCCAATTCGTTTGTGAAAGTTCACTAGTTTACGATGTACTTTGCCATGAACGAATTCATAGCTGAAGCTCAGCTCTACATCAAATGCTTTAGCAATCCTTCTCATGCGTTTAACGGCAGTCTCGAAGCTTTCAACCTTAATGCTGCGCTTGCTACTATCTGGAACATCGTTCGCTCCGATTTCCCAGCCAGAATCTAAGGAAGCAGCAGCAAAGTACTCTTTGAGAGTTCTAGAAGTGCCATCTAGTGGCCATACTGTTTCACCAAGCAAGTCTAATCCACCATCTTCACAGTAGAATGTCTTGCTGTCGTTATCTTGCTCAATCGATACAATCTCGAAGCCTCGTGTCTGATTTCCATCCATGACAAATACATAGCAGCCATTAATGATTTTTTCGAGTTCTGGATTACTATCCTTATCGACTGTAAACTCATAGGTTCCCACTCCAGTATCGAGATCTTGCTCAAACCAATCATCATAAGCAATCAAACCGCCAGCTAAGTCGAAACTTAGCTGACAGAGTGTTTCGTATCGTCTATTAGTAATTGTTATCATATCCACCGCTCCTTAAATGTAGCATCTACGACTGGAATCTTATTTTCATCGCCAATAATGGCGATTTCTGTAATTCCAGGTTGGATAGAGAACACTTGGCTTGCTGCGTTGATGTACTTGCGCTCACCGTTGATTGTAAGCTTATTTTCAGCGCTATCAAACACAACTAAGTCATTAGTATTAATGACCGCTGCTCCATTCTCATAACCGTACTGCACTGCCTTCCCACTTGGGTGAGCGAAAGATATCATCTTATACGCCTTTTCTGCAGTAAATTTGTAAATAGGATATACAGGAGCTGTTCCCTCATTGTTGAAGATTAGTTTGTTCGATTCTCTTCTTGCAGCCTTCTCATTTTTAGAGATAGCAAAAGGGTTAAAACAGTGAATTTCAAAGGAACCTTCTGAGTATCTGAATGTAATCAGATTGTAGTCAGTAGTTCCAGCCACGATGCCCTCATAATATACATCTGGCTGATAACCGAATTCAAAGCGACTCAAACCAGGCACTAGCAGCGCACGTTGAAGAGCAATCTTACTCTTCTCAATGCGATCACCTAAGAGAGTAAATTTAACTTTAATCACTCTCTTTCCGAATCGTCTGCGAATAAACCGCTCACCATCAGCGAGAGCATACTTCTTAGAAGTGGTGCTAATGCTTGGACTGAATCCAAAATCAATATTATTAATAATTAATAAATCGCCAAGCTCTTGGCCGTTAACCTTAAAGCTAAACATTAGCGCTCACCTCTCTTCCGTTGTTCTCGTCTAGTGTGTTTAGTTTGTTCGTCTGTTACATAAGGTGTAATTTGCTTTCCGACTACTTTGCCGTCCAATTCAACTGTAGTGTGAATTTCCACTACTTGATTATCTGGTTCTGTGTCGTATCTGTATTGCTCTGGCTTCCAAGCGCTCATTTGAGCAGCTTGCTGCTTAGATAACTGAATTCCACCAGCCACAGCGACATTGCTGCCGATTTCTACATCGCTGAACACTTGATTATCCAGATACTTGTCTACTACCTCATTAATATCTTCTGCGATAGCTTGAACAGTAGTTTTAACACCTTTGAAACCGAGCTGTAAACCCTCTTGTAAGCTGTCCATGATTGCATTTCCGTGTGGGATTAATAATCGTCTGTCATAGCTGATTGGGCCTTTGTGTTCAGCAATCCAGTTAGCAATGCCGCCAACGAAGTTTTTAACACCTTCAAATGCTGATTTAATACCGCCTAGGAATCCATCAATAATGGCTTTCCCTGCCGACCACAAGTCGATTTTACCCAAACTGGAAACAATGTTACCGCCCATTTCTCCTATCTTGCCGAGTACTTTTGGAATCATTTGCACTAATCCTTTAATCAAGCTGGATATAATTTGAACACCAGCATTTAAAATCTGAGGTAAGTTGTTCCAGATTGTAGTCACCAGATTAGTAACCATATTGATTGCTGTGTCCACTAAGCTTGGTATTCTCTGGATAATCCCACTGATTAAATTAGTAACAACTTCGAATCCAGAACTGATGAACTGAGGTGCATTGCTGTAAATTGTTTGCAGCAGCGATGAAATTAAATCAATTCCAGCTTGTAAAACGCCTGGAGCAGCTTGAACCAATCCATCAATTAATTGGAACACAAAATCTATACCAGCCTGGAAGATTGACGGCCAGTTCTGCATAAACGACTCTACAAGTCCATTCACAATATCACTTGTAATATTCAACAGCTCTGGGATTGCTGCAAGAGCGCTGTTGTAAATTCCCATGATCATATCTTGTCCCATTTGTAGCAAGCCTGGCACTGAGTCCATTATTGAACCCAAGTTCTCTCCTATAGCTTCTTTGGCAAAGTCAAAAGCTGATTTTAGAATATCTGGCACACCTTTAACGATATTCCAGAGCATTGGCAAGAAGTTGTCTACAAGGAATGTCTTCGCAGTATCTACTAAAGCTCTTAGAGATGGCCCTACATCCTCTCCAAGTGCCAAATTGCCGAGCAAGTTATGTGCTGCAGCCTTCATCGCGTTAAATGAACCAGTGAAAGTAGTGGATGCTTCTTTTGCCGTGGTTCCAGTGATGTCTAGATTTTCTTGTATAGCATGAATAGCTTGATACACATCATTCAGATTGTTGATGTCGTATTTAGTTCCAGTGAGCTTCTCTGCGTCTTTTAATAAGCGCTGCATTTCTTCTTTTGTACCACCGTAACCAAGTTTTAAGTTGTCTAACATGGTATAGTTTTGTTTAGCAAATCCTTGATAAGCCGTCTGGATGCTTTCCATTGAAGTACCCATCTTGTTTGAGTTATCGGCCATGTCAATCATCGCCATGTTGGCCACTTCTGCAGCTTTCGCAGTATCTCCACCTAATGATTGAAGCAAACTCGCACTAAATCCTGTAACATTTTCCATATATGCATTAGCAGATAATCCAGTACTTCTGTATGCTTCTTTTGCGTAGCCCTTAACGATATCCGCACTACCTTTAAATAGTGTTTCGATACCACCTAAAGACTGTTGCAAGGCAGCTCCTTCATTTAGTGCTGCAGATATACCACTCTTAATAGCAGCACCAATTCCAAGTGCTGCAGCAGCTTTCAATGCCATACCCTTAAAACCACTCATGAAGCTAGTTCCTGCTTGCTCTCCAGAGCTTGCTACTTCTGAACCCATCGCTTTCTGAATCATTCCCTTGATTCCTTGCGCTGAGGGGACAATCTGAACATAAGCAGCTCCTAATTCTGTTGCCATTAGTCATCCTCCTTTCTTAACAA
>ERZ773265.1043-NODE-1043-length-15469-cov-113.939925_pt1 | contig 15469 bp, 12 predicted proteins | sample MGYA00580512_ERZ773265 | MGnify/ENA primary metagenome ERZ773265 (study PRJEB29015, sample SAMEA2738169) | human oral metagenome | biome: human oral; feature: human-associated habitat; material: saliva | place: China | collected 2183 ... | reverse complement strand
CATAGTTACGACGGGCATGTCGTCTCCTTTGTGGTGCCGCGCGGACCTCCCATTCAGGCTAGCCCAACGCGCGCATAGTAGTTATCAGTTTTTCCTGGCGGCGGTTAGCGTTCACGGTTACCCGTTCAGCTCAGGCCCTAACCACCCCGTATGGGTGGACCGAAGGTCCCTTATCGGCTCCCCGTTTGAGGATGCCGCTCACGCCGCGCGTCGTCAGTGAAGCTGTGCGGCCCCCTCGAAGAGGGAGAATACCCGCGCAGGCACACTGCAATACGACATTGTACCGTATATTCCGCGATTAATCCGCCGGATTAGGGTTAAAACCTGCGCAGGCGCGGCGGGTGTGTGCAGGGGCACTGTGGATAAAGGATTTTAGGGCGAAAACAGCGGGGTTATCCACAATTTTTCATGAGGTGCTGCGGGGCGAGGCAATTCGTGATGTGCTCAGAAGATGAAGCAGAACATGAAGACATTAGCGACAACGCTACGGCACGCGATGCTGACGGCGTACTGCCTGCTGGGTGCACTTGTGAGCGCGGGCGGGCAGGGCTATTCGGGCAGTCAGGGTTATTCGGGCTGGCTCAGTTTTACAGGCGGGACTGGTTTTACTGATTGGGCAGGTGTTACAGACAGCGCCACCTCAAGTGCGCAAGCTCCCAGCAGCGCGCACATTCCCCACACCGTTGAGCTCACCGCGAGCCGACTACGCTACCGCTCCCCCACCGCCGAATCCAGACCGCAGGTGATCCACCCCTTTGAGAAGCCCGCCCAACGCTGGAGCGCAGGGCACCGCGGCGTAGACATTGCCATACCCGAGAACGACCGGCGCGTCTACGCACCGGCACCCGGAAAAGTGGTTTTCAGCGGCACGGTCGTCAACCGCAAAGTACTGGTCATTGCGCATCCGGATGGGCGGCGCAGCACCTTCGAACCCATGGACGAGACGCTCCCGGTCGGCACCACGGTTACAGCCGGTGAGGTCATCGGCACTGTCGCAAGCGCGGCGGACGGCAACGGCGAGCGCCCCTACCTGCGATGCTCCACCCCCTGCCTGTACTGGGGAGTACGACAGGGAGGCGCCCGCAGGGACGGCAGCGGCAAGACCGCCGAGTACATCAACCCCATGAGCCTGCTGGGGTCGAAGGAACCGAGCATTCTACTTCCCGTGCCGGGCGGATATTAGGCGCGGGTACTGGTTATTAGGCGCGGGTATTAGCGCCGAGCATGAGCCGAACCAGATACGGCTGTAGCCCGTCACCTCCGGGGAAGGAGGCAACGGGCCACAGGAGCCAGTCCAAGTTGTGCCCACTAGCGTAGGCGCTAGAGGCAGCTACTTACTGGAGGACGTCACCGTCATCAGCACCGAACTGGTTCGGCTGTACGGGCTGGTTGGGCTGTGCAGGCTGCTGAGCAGTCTGACCGGGCTGAACCGGCTGAGCGGGCTGCTCAGTCGGAGGGATATACGCGGGCATTGCCTTGGTCGGTTCGTTCTCGCCGTAGTTCACGCCGTGCTGCGGGGTGAACACCTGAGTCGGCGAATCATCACCCGTAGCGTAGGCGGTGTTCTGCGCCGGGTAGCCGCCCTGTGCCGGGTAGCCGTTCTGTGCGTCAGCCTGGGTTGCGCCGTAACCGGTCGCAACACCCGCCGCCGCACCCAGTGCAGCAGCCGAAGCCGCACGACGCTCACGGCTCTTGGCGCGAGCCGCCGCGATCTTCTTGCGGAACAGGAAGAGCAGAACCAGGATGAGCAGTAGCAGACCCACAATAACCGCATCCACGATTACGTCAGTCATGCTCAGACCGGACACCGGAACAGTCAGACCGGAGGTGTTGCTGACACCGCGGTCGGTCTTGACGCTCAGCTCGCCACCGTTCACGCTCAGCTGCACGTGCTGAGAGTTCTTCGCGATGCTGTTCGCGGCATCTACCTTCTGCTGCTCCAGCGAGGAGAAGGTCGGCGCCTTGAAGGTGAACTCGAAGGGAGCTGCGTAGTAGTTACCCAGCTTCGAAGAGAGCTTGATCTCAGGGGTCACGGTGTAGTCGGAGCCGAAGGGGTGGTAGCCGCCGGGGCGGGTGACGGTCACCTTCGAATCGGGCAGGTATTCGTTCAGTCGCTGGTTGAACTCGTTCTGGTCCTTACCGCGAACCTTTACGCTCACGATGGTGGCGTCGCCGTCCTGGCGGACCTCAGTCTCGTCATTACTGCCACCGGCAAAAGCATTCTTCAGAGCCTCTTCTGCACCAGCTACGTCAGAGCTCGGGAAGGAGTAGAGGAAACGTGCTTCCATGGAGCCGTCCAGGCCCAGGGAAGTAGCCACCTTCATGCCCTTCATAGTCACCTGCTGCGAAAGGTAACGGCTCAGGTGAAGGACGCTCTTTGAAGAGGAAGAGCCAGAGTTGCCGGTGTTATCAACCCGATAGCTGTGGTCGGAGCTGTCCTTCAGGATGACTTCCAGGCCGTTGCCTTCCGGAGAGCACAGCAACGAGCAGTCCAGCACGCCCTTCATGGTCTTGCGCACATAGAAGGTCTTCGACTCTTCCTTGACCTCTCGGGTGTAGCTCAAATCGGTGGTACCTGCACCCAGCAGCTTCTTCAGCTTAGTGTTCAGGTCGTCCAGGGAGGATGCGCTGAAGGTCAGGGTACGACCCACTTCTTCCTTCGCCGCACTGGTAGAAGCAGATGGAGCCATGTAGGTTGCCTGGGAAGACTCCAGACCCTTCTTCAGTTCGGAGCCTTCAGGCTTGACCTGGTTCAGGTAGGCGTCGACCGCAGCGGCGGTCTCCGAGTTCATGATGTCCTTCGCTACGAAGGATGCAGTAGCAGAGTAGCCACCGTCCTTTTCCTGAAGCTCAAGAACCATCACCTTGAAGCCACGGTCCTGCACGTCCTTCGCAGAAATGGTGGAACCGCCGGCATTCTTCACTTCCTTCTCGCCGAACTTCACAGTGGTTTCGCTGCCGCTGCTGTTGAACACACTGTTCTTGTTGGAGGTTTCAATAACGCCATCAACTACGAGAGCTTCCGGGAGCCATTCCAGCAGCTCCTTCGAGCTGAAGTTTTCCTTCACCTGGATACCCTGCACCAGACCCTGCTCGGTATTGAGAATAGTGACGGTAGGCTCGGTCTTGGAACCAGCAGCCTTCAGGATAGAAGCTACCTTGGTACGGTACTCATCCACAGAGGAGAAGGGAATGGTGAAGGTCGCACGTGCCTTGTCACCCTCAGACTGAATACCACCGTATTCCAGGCCCTCGGGCAGGTGCTTACGCACGGACGCATCCAGAGCCTCCGAACCACCCTTAATCTTGTCCTTGTTGTCCTTGAGGTTAAAGGAAACCAGCATGGTGCGGGTACCCTTCTCAGCGCTCTCAAGGCCAAGCTGGGTCTCAATCTTCGCACCGCAGGCGCTCAGAATCAGGGCGGCAATGGTCAGCAGAACCGCCAGGAACATCCAGCGCTGACGAGCCGGTGCACTCGGGGCGTGAATCATCGCGTGCATACTAGGCTCCCATCAGGCGAATAGCCACGTAGTAAACAATCATGGAGGCAAAAACCCAAGCAGTGCTCAACGCTGCGTGCATGATAATCGGGGACTTCGCGAAACGGCCCAGACGGTTCAGACCCAGGTAGGTGAGCGCCTCGCCCGAGAACACGGCGAAAGCAAGCACCAGGCCCATGAGCATGGTCAGGAAGGACGCACCGTCACCGCTACGGCTGAGGGTCATGAAGAACACGAGCAGGTTCAGCACCAGGAACGAAGGAATCAGCGCCAAAGAAGACACCGACACCGCGTGCATACTCGCGGTGAAAGACGCCGGAGCCTTGCCGATACGCGCGGTCAGCTGCAGCTGCACACCGCGCAGAACCTGCACACCAAAGATTGCAAGAGCCATTAGCACGTACGCCAGAATCATGCGTCCGGTCGGCACGGCCTGCGAGGCGTAGGCGCCACCGTAGGCACCGCCTCGACCGTACATATAGCCCATCATGGACATCGCGACAGTGGTAGCCAGAATCACCAGCTGGCTAAAGAAGAATGCACCCACCAGCGCCTGCAGAGTCGTGGGAACAATCCAACCCCACGCACCTGCGGAAGAGATACGAGCGTGCGCGGTTGCCGGGTTGCTGGAGAAAACGTCCAGGAACGCGTTCCAGGTAGCACCCAGCGCCTTCACCGCCGGATGCGGTGCGCTCGGCGCATAGGTTGCCTGGCCGGACTGACCCGGCTGAGGCGCAACACCGGGCTGAGGTGCATCGAGCTGGGGTGCGGCGGCAGGCTGGCCGGGCTGCGCGGGGGCTGCCTCAGCCTCAGCACTCGGCTGTGCATTAGCGTTTACCTGAGCGGGCTGAGGCGCCTGCTGAGGCTGGACGGGCTGCTGCGGTGCTACCGGTGCGGCAGACTGAGCAACATTACCCTGCTGGCTCGGCTGAGCAGCCTGACCCGGAAGCGAAGCATCCTGCGCGGGGTGTGCGCCGGCGTCGTAGCCGTAGCCTCCGGCTGCACCCTGCGACGGGTTGTTGGGAGTGTTCTCCGACATTGAGATCCTCTCGTATGATGTGTGGAAGCAACACCTACCGGCTGAATCGGCATCTACCGGCGGCATCGCACTGTCTTTCGTGACAAGACTCTTCAACCCTACCGTATTGAACGCTATGATGCGTCTTCATTCGTCATTTACTCATTTTCATCACCGTTGATGCATTCCATGCACGAAAATAGGCGCCCTGAGTGTACGACAAAAAGAACACGAAAAAGCCCCGCCCGCCGACAAGTGGGTGAAGTCGACGGGCGGGGCCGTAGGGAGTGCGGGGCTCGAACCCGCGACCAAGGGATTATGAGTCCCCTGCTCTAACCGGCTGAGCTAACTCCCCATCCGGTGCAGTGACGGCGCACAATGGGCGCCAGCACCATCCTCTAGAGTACCTGAACGACGACTGAGAACGAAAAACGCTCTCTCCTACTCAACGCTCAGAACCTAGAGAAGCTTAGCGGCGCGAATCCAGGTAACGCTGGTACGGAGCGTCGCTCACGTACAGCTCCTCGAAGGTGCGCCAGGTGTTCTCAGCACTGTGGAAGCCCACAATACGGCGGGACTCGCGGCCCATCTGCTCACGCTCAGCGGCGGGCAGGGAGAGCACCGCCTCCAGCTTCTTCGCCAAATCCTGAGCGTTATTGGGTTCGAAGAGGTAGCCGTTCACACCGTCCTCCACCAGGTGCGGCAGAGCCAGCGCGTTCGCAAGCACCACGGGGGTGGAGGCGCTCATCGCCTCCAGGGAAACCAGGGACTGCAGCTCGGCGGTACCGGGCTGGCAGAACACGTCAGCCATCTGGTACACCTCGGGCAGATGCTCATCCGGAACGAAGCCACGGAAAATCACGCGGTCGGACACGCCGCAATCGTGCGCCTTCTGCTCGAGAGCCTCGCGCAGCTCGCCGCCACCGGCGATATCCAGCACCACGTGCTCGAGGGTATCGGGCAGCAGGGAGAGCGCCTCGATGAGCACGTCCACGTTCTTCTCTTCGGCAAGGCGACCCACGAAGGCAATACGCAGCTCACCGGGAACCTTGCCGGCGTCAGCGCCCTCAGCCAGCTCGTAGTCGCTGATCTCAATACCGTTAGAAACCGGCATGACGGGGCGGTCAAAATGGCCCAGGTCGCGCATCGCATCCGCACCAATCTGGGTGGGGGTGGTAACGACCGCAGTCTTGGAGAAGCAGAAACGCATATCCTTCCAGGTGACCTTCTCAATCACGCGCTTCACGGGAGAAGGGAAGGGCAGGAACGGGTCAAGGTTCGCCGGCATGAAGTGGTTCGTTGCGATGACGCGGATACCGCGGCGCTTCGCCTGGAAAATGAGGGCGCGACCAATAATGTAGTGGCACTGTACGTGCACCACATCCGGGCGGACCTCGTCGAGGATTGCGCCGACCTCGGACCAGATTTCCCAGGGCAGGCAGATGCGGTTCGTCTCATGGGTCGGGGGCAGGTGCGAGCGCAGGCGGTGCTCCACGATGCCACTCTCTACTTCGGTGCGGTAGCTAGGGCCGGGGATGGGGCTGGCGGCGACCACGTGCACAGAGTGGCCTCGCTTGAGCATGGAGGTGGCAAGGCGGTGACCGAATTGTGCTGCACCGTTGATGTCCGGCGGGTAGGTTTCTGCGCCAATCAGAATCGTCTTTGCCTGTTCCATGACGGGGCTCCTCATCGGGGTGTAGTGTGTCGGTGACTTTGGGGTTTCGGGTGCGACGGTGCGCCGCTTCTACCTCTGTCTGCCGCGTGCACCGGGTGGGTCCAGTACGTACAGCACTTGTCTATTCTACCTGTGAGCTGCGTCCTTCTCCGACTCGTAGAGGGAGGGTTTTGGCTGGGAGTTACCTCTAAACCTCACGTTGAGACAGAAGTCGGCAACCTGCCCGTAGACGCACAAACGCCCCGATACGAGTATCGGGGCGTTTGAACGCTTGGCGTTAAACCTGTACCGGTTTTAGCGGCGGCTAGGTTTAGCGGCGAACAGTGTTTAGCGGCGAACCAGGCGGTTCAGGAAGTGCAGGACGGTTGCAATGGATGCGCCCAGTGCTGCGAATGACTTCCAGCGTGCCTGCAGAACCTCGGGCTTGCGCACGTTCTCTGCCAGGCCGCGGCCGGTAGCTGCTGCACCTGCGGCAACCTCGGAGGGCACTGCCTTGAGTGCATCCAGAGCCTGCTGGGTGTTGTTCTGAACGTCGCCGGTGTAGGACTGCAGGTCGTCGCGCAGGGCTGCCAGGTGCTGGCGACGCTCTGCGGTGCGCTGCTTGAGCTCTTCGAAGGTCGGCGGCTTGGGCTCTTCCTCACCGCGTGCCTTGCGCTCTTCAGCTTCCTGACGTGCGCGTTCTGCTGCTTCTTCAGCTTCCTTAGCCTTCTGCTCTGCACGCTCCGCCTGTTCCTTCTTCAGGCGCTCAGCGGACATGGCGGTACCTTCCTTGAGTACGCCGAGGTCGAAGAGCAGACCGAAGATTGCGGATTCGGGCTTGAACGGCAGCTGTGCCTTAACCTTCTTCAGACCGACCAGGGCGCAAATTGCCAGGACAATGAGGAAGATCAGGGCGAAAATCAGCGCGGATGCCCAGTAGGGCATGACGGTGCCGAGGCCGAGGATTGCTGCGGCGACCAGCGCAATGATCAGGAACAGACCAAAGACTGCTGCGACGCCGAAGAAGGCTGCGCCCTTACCAACGGCGATGCCCTTGGTCTTCAGCTCGTGCTTTGCAATCTGGATTTCGTCCTTGACCTGGCTGGGTCCGAGGGTCTTGAAGGTTTTGCCAGCGTCGATGATGTTCGCGACGCCGGACTTAATCCCGCTGATGCCAGCAAAGAAACCCTTGGGTGCCTTGGGATTAGTAGTAGTGGTCATGACCACCTCTCCGTGACGTGTTTTTGGAGGCTTCTTTTTCGCACTCCACCTCCTATAGTTTAGCCCCTTATGATACCTCCGCGTGACCGTTTGGGCGGGGGTTTGCGCTATCTCTTCAGGTATTTTCGACTTTCTGGAGGCTGCATTGAGCTGCAGGCGTAGCTTTCTGGGTTTGGTTGCGCCTGTGGATTTACTCTGGAGTAGGGGCAAGAGGATGCCGATGCGCCGCTCCCCCGCCGTGCGTTAGGCGGGCGTGTGGCATGTGTGGGCAGAGAACTTCTCTGTGCGTTAGACTTCACATTTTTGCAGGGTGAAGTATCTTTGCCTCGCCGGGGACGTAAGCCCGAGGAGTTACTAATTCACGACTTGGAGAGAGCGTTCCGACTGGACTCGAACCAGCGAGGCGAAGATTTTCCGAGCGCGCGAGGAACCAAAAATCTTTGCCTCGCCGAGGGCGTAAGCCCGAGGGGTTACTGGTTCGAGCCAGAGGAACGTATATAGCAAGAACCCCGGAACTTTGTTCCGGGGTTCTTGCTATATTTGCTCCCCCGACTGGACTCGAACCAGTAACCCTTCGATTAACAGTCGAATGCTCTGCCAATTGAGCTACGGGGGATTATTTTGTTTTCGTTGCCGGTTTCCCTTGCAACGAGTAATAACTATACCGGGGCTATTTGGGCTCCGCAACTTGAAATGCTATGAAGTGCATCACTTTTTGGTTGCGTGGTTGGTTTGGGTGGTGAGGGAGGCTTCTACCCCGCGGTATTCCCCGGCAACCTGCAGAACACAGGACATTCGGCAGGTTGCCGGGGTATTCACAAGGAACCGTGTTTAGCCGCGCTGTGCGCTGAGCTGGCGGCGGCGCATTTCCAGTTCGAGGAGCTGACGCTGTACCGCTTCGAATTCTTCGTCGTCGGGGTTGGCGCTGAGCTGCTCTAGGCGCATCATCAGGTCAGATTTTTGGCGGGCAATCTGCTGTTCAAACAGGGCGTTGAGCGCGCCAGTCACAAAACCGGGCAGGCGCTCGGCGCTGCTGACCGGTAGCGGTGAGACGGCGAGCTCCGCGATGGCGGGGTGCACGCCCTCTACAGCGCCGGAGCGCACGCAGTTGATCCATTCGATGCCGGGGGTGGGTGCCATGACGGTTGCGGCGTGGATAATGCCGGCGGCCACCTCGCGGTGGGTGCGGTAGCGGAACTGCACGGTGGCGAGGTTGCGCCACTGTTCCACGCTGATGAGCTCGGGGTGTTGCAGGGCAATCTCGAGCGCCGCCTTTTCGAGGCGGGCAACCGGGTCGCGCGGGTCGGGGGTGAGGAATTCCTCGACGGCGGGGGCGGGCGCCTCCGGCTGGGGTGCGACGGGCTGAATGCTGCTCGGCGGGTGCGCGGCGGCGTTCTGCCCGGCGTAGGCGCTGGGTGCGGCATGGTCTTCCGGAGGCGGTGCATCGTAGGCGGGGTCGTAGGGCGCGTCAGCATGAACTACCCCCTGAACACCCGCGTAACCCTGCACGCCCTGCGACCCCTCGTTCAGACGCTCGTAACGCGGCGCGGCGGCGGTAGCCTCCGCCTGCTGGGTGCGAGAAAGCTTCGGGTGGTTCTGCGCGTACGCCACGGCGCGCTGAATCTCGTCGAGCTCCAGACCAAGCTGACCGGATACCTTACGCATGTAGGCGGGGCGCAGGTCGCGGTCCTTAATGCCGGCAATAATCGGGGCGATAGCGCGCATCGCCAGCACGCGACCTTCTAGGGTCGCCAAATCGTACTTGGCGAGGGTTGAATCAATCGCAAACTCGAAGAGCGGGCGGCGCGAAGCGATCAGCGAGCGCACGGCGGCGTCGCCCTTGTGTAGGCGCAGGTCGCAGGGGTCCATGCCGTTCTCGGCAACCGCCACGAAGGTCTGTGCGACGAAGCGCTGGTCCTCCTGGAAGGCGGCCATGGCGGCTTTCTGGCCTGCGGCGTCACCGTCGAAGGTGAAGATAATTTCGCCGCCGGAACCGTCGTCGGTAATCATGCGGCGCACCATCTTGATGTGGCCGGGACCGAACGCAGTGCCGCAGGTGGCAACGGCGGTGGTGATGCCGGCGAGGTGTGCCGCCATGACGTCCGTGTAGCCTTCCACGATGACGACCTGCTTGTTCTTGGTCATATCGCGTTTTGCCAGGTCGATGCCGTAGAGCACCTGCGATTTTTTGTACAGCTGCGTCTCGGGGGTGTTTAGGTATTTGGGGCCTTGGTCGTCGTCGAAGAGTCGGCGGGCACCGAAGCCGATGGTTTCACCGGCGATGGTGCGGATGGGCCACATAATGCGGCCGCGGAAGCGGTCGTACAGGCCGCGGTTGCCCTCCGAGAACATGCCGGTCGCCTTCAGCTCCTCGTCCGTGAAACCCTGGGAGCGAAGGTGCTTGAGCAGGTGGTCCCAGCCGCGCGGGGCGTAGCCTACACCGAACTTGCGGGTTGCGGCGGGGTCGAAACCGCGGGCGCCAAGGAAGCGCTGCGCCTCCTGCGCATCAGCGCTGTAGAGGTTACGTTCGAAGAACTCGGCGGCCATCTTGTGCGCGTCGAGCAGGCGGCGGCGCATGCCCGCCTCGTAGCGGTCGCCGGGCTTACCGCCTTCATAGTGCAGGGTGTAGCCGATGCGCGCGGCAAGGCGCTCCACCGTCTCAACGAAGCTGGTGTGTTCCATCGCCATGACGAAGGAGTACACGTCACCGGATTCACCGCAACCAAAGCAGTGGTACGAGCCGACCTGCGGGCGCACATTGAAGGAGGGCGAGCGCTCGTCGTGGAACGGGCACAGCCCCATAAAGCGGCCCATACCAGAGCTCTTGAGGCTCACATAGCCTTCGATGACCTCTCGGATATCGGTACGGGCACGTACTTCGTCAATGTCTTCTTTGCGGATGAATCCAGCCATAAACTCAATTCTACGGTGAGGGTCAACAGGTAGCGTCTGCAGGCGTTATAGGCGTGGGAAATAGCGCGCGAACAGGCTCACAAAAAGGATGCGCCGCGACGCGCAAACAGCACGCCGCGGCACACAGGTGTTTAGCCGCCGGAAATATCCAGCTCGGCCTCCGCCAGGCCCAGACGCTCAGCGTCCCCCAGGATGCGCGAATCCAGCCAGCCATCGGGCAGGTGCGGCTGCTTGGGGCTGCCGGCGCGACCGCGCGAACCCTCCACAGCGGCACCCGGGTAACCAATCGAGTGGTCCAGCTGAGCAATCAACTCACGGAACGTCGCCAGGTCGGGCACCTGAGCCATCTTCGCGCGCAGCTCGCCACCAACCGGGTAGCCCTTGAAGTACCACGCCACGTGCTTGCGGATCTCGCGCAGGCCTCGGGTCTCATCACCAAAGGTTTCCACCAGCAGTTCTGCGTGGCGGTAAATCATGTCCGACACCTCAGTCAGGGTCGGGCGGATACGCTCCGACGAACCCTCAAACGCATTCTGCAGGTCGCCAAACAGCCACGGGCGACCCTGGCAGCCGCGACCAATCACGACGCCGTCCACGCCGGTCTGCTCGACCATGCGCACCGCATCCTCAGCGGAGAAAATATCGCCATTACCCAGGATCGGTACATCCGGAATCAGCTCACGCAGCTGCGCAATAGAATCCCAGTCAGCCTTACCCGAATAATGCTGAGCCGCAGTACGACCGTGCAGGGCAATCGCCGCGACACCGGCATCACGGGCAATCTTGGCGGATTCCAAGAACGTAATGTGGTCATCGTCGATGCCCTTACGCATCTTAATGGTCAGCGGAATATCGTTGCGGGACGCCTCCTTCACCGCGGTCTGCACAATCGCAGTGAACAGGTCAGTCTTCCAGGGCAGGGCGGCACCGCCACCGCGGCGAGTCACCTTAGGAGCCGGGCAGCCAAAGTTCAAGTCAATGTGGTCTGCACGGTCCTCTTCAACGACCATGCGCACAGCCTTACCGACGTTGACCGCGTCCACACCGTAAATCTGGATGGAGCGGATCTTCTCGTCCGGGTCATGCTCAATAATGCGCATGGACTCGGGCTTACGCTCCACGAGGGCGCGCGCAGTCACCATTTCGGTAACGTACAGGCCGCCGCCATATTCACTGCAGAGGCGGCGGAAAGCCTTATTGGTCACGCCAGCCATCGGGGCGAGAACCACGGGAGTATCAACGGTCAGATTGCCCAGTTTCAGGGGCGGAAGGGTAAGACGGGGTGCTTCAGAATTCACCCCTATATTGTGGCATACGGGGGCAAATCGAGAACCGGACTCAGCTGAGGGGGTACAGGAGCACTGTGCAAGCTCAGCAACCGTGAGGAGGCGCAGGTACGCGAGAGGGGCGGAGGAGCATTCCACTCCCCCGCCCCTTCAGCAAGAGTCAGCCAGCAGGCTCAATACCGCGAACCTACTCGGTCACGTAAATATAGGTCGGGTCGCCCTCCACCGAGGCAGTGCCGGCACGCAGCAGCACGTCAGTGACCTGAACCAGCGCCTCCATGGCGTCATCAACCTCAACCAGCACCGGGTACTTAGCGCTCAGCAGGGACAGCACCTGCATAATCGCCTCCACGGCGCCCTCATTATCGAAGTCGTAGCCCAGCAGCAGTTCGGTGGCGGTCTTCTCATTCACCAGCGCTGCCTCCGGGTCAGTCTCAAAGGGATGGTAGCTCACCGCAAACGCCACAATCGGGCCCTTCTTACCCTCTGCGGCAGCCTCACGAATATGGTCACGAAGCACCACGGCGCCAAAGGCACGCACCTCATCCGAGAGGAAATAGCGGTTCACGGTGCCCAAACCCACCTCGGCGGGAACATCCCACTCGTGGGCGCGGCGGTAGAAATCCCACAGCGCGGCGGTCAGCTCAACCGAACCGGTCGCCAGGTCCTCAATCGCCTGAGTCTCGTTACCGTCAGCGTCCTCACGCAACGACACCGGAGGAATCGCCCCCGGCTCCACACGCACCATACGGGAACGCTGAATCAGCTTCATACCAGTAGCCTGCGCGAACTCCTCACCGTCACTAAACGGCGCCAACTTCACACGCAGAGCGGTGGTCTGACCGTGCGCCGCCGCAATCTCACGCAACGCATCCAGCAGGGCAGTACCAATACCCTGACGACGGTGGTCAGCCGCGACCTCCACATAGGACCATAGACGCGTCGGGTGCAGCAGCGAAGCCACCACAGTACCCGCAGCCACCGGCACACCCAAAACAGTCACCACCAGGGTGCGGCTAAACGGCGCATCCGTATCCGGGCCGAAAAGGCCACGCTGGCGCTCCTCAACCTCATTGCGGGCAGAGTTCCAAATCTCAAGCAGGGCAAGGTCATCACCCTCCTGCCAGGGGCGAATCTCAAATTTTTCGCTGAGGCGTTCAGCCATGTCCGTGCACCTTTCCTTCGCTCGCGTCAATCGTGCCAATCAGTCTAACCAGGGTAGCCCAAATACACGACGGCGGGTAGCCTCTTTCGCTCTAAGAAGCTACCCGCCGACCATGTTATAAATTATTTTTAGCCTGCCAGGCGTGCAGCCAGGTAAGACTTCACCTGATCCAGAGCCACACGCTCCTGGTTCATGGTGTCACGCTCGCGGATGGTCACAGCCTGATCCTCGAGAGTATCAAAGTCAACGGTGATGCAGAACGGGGTACCGATCTCATCCTGGCGGCGGTAACGGCGACCAATAGCGCCCGCCTCGTCGTAGTCCACGTTCCACAGGCCACGCAGCTCATTCGCCAGCTTAGTTGCCGGCTCAGACAGCTCAGCCTTCTTCGACAGCGGCAGAACAGCAGCCTTCACCGGTGCCAGGCGCGGATCAAGCTTCAGCACGACGCGCTTATCCACGCCACCCTTAGTGTTCGGTGCCTCATCCTCGACGTATGCGTCAACAAGGAACGCCATCATGGAGCGGGTCAGACCGAAGGACGGCTCAATCACGTACGGTACGTAACGCTCGCCGGTCGCCTGGTCGAAGTACTCAAGCTTCGCGTTGGAGTGCTCATTATGCACACCCAGGTCGTAGTCGGTACGGTTCGCAACGCCCATCAGCTCGCCCCACTCGGAACCCTGGAAGCCGAAGCGGTACTCAACGTCAATAGTGCCAGCCGAGTAGTGTGCACGGTCTTCCTTAGGAACGTCGAAGCGGCGCATGTTATCCGGGTTAATACCCAGGTCAACGAACCAGTTCCAGCAGTCCTCAACCCACTCATTGAAGTACTTATCAGCGTCATCCGGGTGCACAAAGTACTCAATTTCCATCTGCTCGAACTCACGAGTACGGAAAATAAAGTTACCGGGAGTGATCTCGTTACGGAACGACTTACCAATCTGGCCAATACCGAACGGCGGGCGCTTACGAGAAGCAGTGACCACATTGTTGAAGTTCACGAAAATGCCCTGAGCGGTCTCCGGGCGCAGGAAGTGCAGACCCTCCTCATTATCAACCGGGCCCAGGTAAGTCTTCATCAGACCGGAGAAGTTCTGCGGCTCAGTCCACTCGCCACGAGTACCGCAGTTCGGGCAAGCAATCTCTTCCATGCCCTCAGCCGCGCGACCCTTCTTCGCCTCAAAGTTCTCGAGCAGGTGGTCCTGGCGCAGGCGCTTGTGGCAGGAGAGGCACTCGACCAGCGGGTCGGTGAAGGTCGCCACGTGACCGGACGCCTCCCACACCGCACGAGGCAGAATAACGGAGGAATCCAGGCCAACCATGTCCGCACGGGAGCGGACGAAACGCTGCCACCACTGCTGACGGATGTTTTCCTTCAGCTCTGCACCGAGGGGGCCGTAGTCCCATGCGGAGCGGGAACCGCCGTAAATTTCACCAGCCTGGAAAACAAAGCCGCGGCGCTTCGCGAGCGCAATAACGTTATCGAGGGTGGACTTTTCAGCCATAGTTACTCCTTCTGCCCCGCCACCGGCTGTGACGTGCGTGAGTTCGGTTTCATAAGGGACGCGACCCAGAACGGGGCGCCCGTATTCGCGCTCATCGGCGCAATATGCACACTTTTTGATGCAAGACACTAGGGTACCATCACCACCCCACCCCTGGGTATGCCTACCCGGCCCACCACTCCCCCATTTTTGCCGGACGCCAGGATGCACCCGGCGGGATAAACTAGGAAGCATGGAAGAAATTTTTATTCGCGACGACATGATCCGCCTCGGCCAGTTCCTCAAGCTCGCCAACCTCGTAGAGGACGGCGCGCAGGCACGCGAGGTCATTCAGCACGGCCTGGTAAAGGTCAACGGCGACATTGAAGAAGCACGCGGCAAGCAGCTGCACCCCGGCGACACCGTCAGCTTTAACGGCGTGACTGTGAAGGTTGCGCACGAGGACTAACCCGATTCATTGCTCCGCTTGAGATAGGCCTTTGTGGCAAGGCTAGGAGGCAGTGCTCGTCCTCGTTCCTGCAGGGAACCCGCCCTCGCTTCGCTTCGGGCACCCTGATGTCACTACGGACGACACCGCCCCTCCGCGCGCACCTCACCAGAGCCGGGGGTAGCTATACCCTCCGGAAGCGACATCAGGGTGCCCACCCGGGCGCTCTCCGCAGCGAAGCAAGGAGAAGCGGAGCGTCCGGGTGCGGCGGGTGCCCCTGCAGGAGCGGAGGAAGGGTATAGCGTCCCACCCACCCAGCCTCTGCAGGAACGAGGACGATAACCGCCTTCAGCGCGGAATCCAAGCGGAACCGCGCATTCCACGCGGAAGCAAAAGCTCAACGTAAAGCCCTCGAGTCGTAATGACCCGAGGGCTTTCCATATAGTCGATTTAGGCGTCAGAGCCTTCCGCGGTGCCGGTCGCCTCCGCGACCTTCTGCGCACGAATACGCGGCTCCTTACCCTGCACCTTCACCTCCAGGAACTCGCCCACGTGGCGAATCTCCATGGCGCTCACGCCGTGATCCATTCCACCCATCTCGTCCATGGTCCCCATATGACCCTGAAAGGGTGCGCTTCATGGTGGAGCCTTTCAGGGTCATATGGGGCAGTGGGAGAAGTGGTGAATCAGTGGACGGCGGTGGATGCCGGAGTAGGCGTGGTGTGTTCCTCCTTCGGACTGGTGGGAGCCAGGTGGGCCGGGTCCAGATCAATCCGG
>ERZ773265.1042-NODE-1042-length-15494-cov-37.981994_pt1 | contig 15494 bp, 10 predicted proteins | sample MGYA00580512_ERZ773265 | MGnify/ENA primary metagenome ERZ773265 (study PRJEB29015, sample SAMEA2738169) | human oral metagenome | biome: human oral; feature: human-associated habitat; material: saliva | place: China | collected 2183 ... | reverse complement strand
TGGGGCTGGTGACCGCGACAATCGTGGGGATGAACTTGTTCGTGTAGGAGACCCCGAGCGGTCGCTTATACAACCCGGCCCCGTCGGCGTGGATCACGGCTGCGGCCGAATAGAGAATGTCCCTCGTTGTAGGCAGCTTTTCGGGCAGAGGTGATTCAGGAGATTCTGGTGGTGGATAGGCGCATACTGCCACCTGCAACTTCAATGGCTGTGAAGGGTCGATAATGTCGAAACCGCAATGTTCCCAGTCAATATCAGATTCTGGGTCTGAGGCATGCGTAGATTGAGCAGTGCTCCAGGCCCTCTCGTCACCAACGGATGAGCCTGCAGCTTGTGGGAGTGCGTTTTCAATCTGCTGTTCGATCAATTGCGCATAAGTTGTTACTGATCGTCCGGATGCATCGGAACGCTGAGCGTATGGATCTGGCAGATCATCATCAAAGAATGCGTTAGCAGTAGAAGTTGTATTGACTAGAATGCATAGAGACAGGAGGCTTGCGAACCCAGCGTGAATTGACTTATTTGCTAGCATCAGCGATCAAGCTTCCTTGAGTTTCGATCCAATGATCGTTTTGCCATGTCATATATAGCGTTAGTAGTGACTGATACTCTCGATCTCTCTTCACTATCTTCTGACCTTGGCACATGACCCCAGTCCTTGAGGAGAGCTGAAAGACAACTGCGATCGTGTTTGGGCGTACATCGTTTCCGTTCTCAGGAATGGGTTCAACACGAACGATGTGAGAAATTTCTGATTCACTCCCGTAAGCCCAGCCGTTCGAGTACAGCTCGGCAACGTCATCGGCGTAAGAGGTTGCAAAAGTTGAGTCGGGATCTGAAATGCCCAAAAGTGCTGAAGTGTCGCCCGTGTTCCAGGAGTATCCCATCAGCGCGTGGTAGTACTCGGCGGCGAGTTCTGCGCCCCTCTCGGTATTTTCTTTGGCTTCTTCGGGTAGTTCGGGTTTGGTGTAGGTGGATGCTGCGTGTTCGGCGGGGCGCACGAGCACGCCGTCGGGTCCGATCTGGTAGCCGCCCGACATCGCGGCATCGGTGGGACTCGACGCGGATGGTGCGGGCCGGGCGGCGGGCGTCGTGGTGGCCGCGACGGTGGGTTTCTCACCCCACGCGTGCCACCATCCCTCTGCGACGCCGTTGATGTAGACGGCGAAGGCTGCCCCAACGACAAGCACAACGTAGGTGACACGCATCCCCCAATAGAACGGCTCGACGTGCAACCAGGCCCGCACCCTGGCCTTCGTGCCCTTGGGCCGGTTGGCTCTCGCCTCGGCTCGATAGTCGGCCCACCGCTGACGCAGCGTGTACGTACGTGGCATGGATTCTCGCCGGAACTGTTCCTCGTCCTCCTCAGTGACGGGTCGCTCGGACAACGGTGGGACCATCATGTTCTCTCAACCTCCACGATGAGGTAGCTATCCTCCAGCGCACCCCCACCATCGGAAACGCGCCCTGTTAAGAACACAGGCTACGCCCAGAACCAACACAAAACACTAAAAATATGAAGTAACTATTATGCACATCTTCCCGAAATTTAGTGACGGGCGGCGCAAATGTGCGACTAAAGGACAAATCGCTCGTCTGACCTTGTCAAACATTGATCGATGTGCGCGACGTGCGCATTTGATACAGGTGAAACTGTGGGCCAGTATGTGGACAGTGCCGCCTACAAGGCTCAAAAAGGCGTCATTTGGCGACACGTAGGGCTTCTGATCGAAGGAACGGAGCGTGCGGCGCAGTGAGTTCCTCGATGGGGGAGCGCCCCCGCGCCATCAATTGTTTCACGTGAAACATTCTGACAAGAGATGCGTTGACCCGCGCCACTCTGGGTGTAGCGGCTGCGTCGCATAGCCTGTGAGGCATGTGCCGTGTATACCTGTCCCCATGAGGAAGCGTAGCAACCGAGCGGACGCGAAAATGAATGCCGACCTTCAACACTGGCTCATTGAATCTGGGGAAGCTGAAGAACTCGTGGCCTTCCTCCGCGACGAGCGGGCGCGTCATCCTACGCCCCCGCCGCGAGTGACTGTAACCACGAGCCTCGACGTCGATATGTTCGACGCCATGATGGCTCGCGCGGCCAGTGAGGGTATCACGTCACGGTCGGGAGCTCTCCGCGCTGCGGTGCGTGAGTGGGTTAGTGACGTCGAGTGCCTGCCTGAGGCACACCAGGATTGACGAGGCCATGGCACGTCCCCGGGTCACTGGCGACGAGTGGGGTGCTGAGCGCTCCACCTAGACCGGAGCCCCGCCCTCATGTACACATATGACTATGACGAAGCGCGATAATGAGAGCTTGGTGGAACAGAACGCCGAAATCCGGCGGTGGGCGGAAGAGAACGGTCTGACGCTCGTGTCTAGGCTGGGCCAGCAGCAGGACGTGGTGGAGCGAGTCGGTCCTCGAGTACCGGTCGTCGAGTTTACGGTGCACATCGACGAGGATGTGTACGAGGCGGCGATGCTGCGCGCAACCTACGACGGGTACGACAATGCCTCCGAGGTCGTCGAAGCGGCGCTCCGAGAATGGACGCGGGGGTACTAGGCCCGCCGAGATGCATTCCTCTAGTTGTGACGGCGTCTCAGGGGGAGTCGCCCGTTATGAGGATGCGGTGCGACACATCGTGGGTATTCTCGGCAGGAATATTAGCTGTGACTATGATTCGACAGAGAAGCGCGGTTCGGAGTTCATCACTCGGGGCCTGATTTCAATGTTGAAGGTCAGATGAGCGAGGGAGCACATGGACGCCATCGATGAGTTGATCGACGCTGCGCAGATTTTCTACGCGGATGCGCGCAGGGATGAGAATGGGCGCTCGAGGTCGTGGGAGCATTGCTATCGCGTCTTTCGAGATGCGCGGACCGACACCTCCCCGGACTGCGACTATTTGAGCCTGCACCTCGCCTTCTACCTGGCGAGCTGGGGGATGTACCGGGGCTCGTCCTTCCTGCTGCAGAAGGACTACAAGGTGCTTGTGCCCATCGTCGAGGAGATCCTGAAGCCTGAATACGACTGCCTGTTTGGGGTTGCTTGCGTGGGTCTGCGGGAGGACGAGGTTCAGGGCAGTCTCGAGAAGCTGTACAAATACATCGCCAAGAATTTCCAGCCGATCCGCAATGAGGTCGCAGGGCGTGAGGTTCCGACTCCTGTGTCGCCGGTCCTCATTACGAAGATCCTCATGGGAACGCTCGGGTGCGTGCCCGCGTACGACAGGTTCTTTCAGGATGGCGTTGCGACATACAAGGTGACGACGCAGGAATACAGCTCGAATTCCGTCCTCAAGCTCGTGGACTTCTACGAGGAGCACAATGACCGCCTCGAGGAAGCGCGGCGCGGAATGCGGACCGACGACCTCACCTATCCGCAGATGAAGGTTCTTGATATGGGGTTCTGGCAGGTTGGGTTTGAGAAGAGCTGAGATGTCCGGAGAACCTGATGTGCTTCTCGTCAGAGTCAGGGCGTACCCGGTGTGTTAGCGCCGATAACTTGATCGGTTGAATTGTTAAACACTTGGCCATTTTGCGGCTTGCCGTAGGTTGTTCACCGTTTGACACCTATGTGGGTGAAGTAATGGCCAGTGATAAACTGTCGATGCGGACATGATCCAACTAACGAAGGAGTAGTTGTGGAGTGGATTGATTATGTTGCGAAAGGCGTTGGTGTCCTCGTAGCGATCGGCACTCTGATTAAGGTGGGAAGTGAATTATATTCAAAATTTAAGCATGGTACTGAATTTGGATTTTGGTTTGGCCGTCGCCGTAAGGTGAAGGGGTTAAAGTATGTGAGCATATTCCAGAAACGCGGTGCTCTTAGCTCGAGGAATGAAATCTTAAAGTCGGTGAGGCAACAGTTAACGCGTGAGATAGCGAGAGATGTTGTTCGCTCTTACAGCCTCGAACAGCGGTCAAGTAGATTCAGTAGGAGCACAAGGGATGAAGTTAGAATTCTTGTAACATTTTTCTTCCTATTTGTTGCACTGATATGTATTGCGGCATTGTCAAAAATTACTGAAGCTACGGCCGCGCAACAGGAATTTATTGATGCTTCAAAATACATGCTTTGGTGGTGTGTTGCTGGAATTTTGGTAATGTCACTGTTGCAGGTGATCATAGCTTTGAGTCGTTCATACGACGAATTCAGAAGTATGACCGAAGCCTCTCGCCATGATGTAGTACAGGTTCCACTCGATTCTATCCCATACTGCGTTGAAAAAGAGAATGACTACATCTTCGTTGATGCGACCATCCGGAAGCACTATCAAGTCCCGTTTATGGGGAAAGCAGATGGCGTACAGATGCTTCTCGATCATGGCGCCGTCATCGAGGAGGAAGTGGCTCTGAAAAAGTCTGAAGGTAAACAAGTTAAGTCAGACGACTACGATGAGGTGGCCGGTAAGCTCGTTGACTCTTTCCTCTCAAAGACTTCGGAAGAAGGCAATCAGCCTGTCTACTTTGTGTTCTCGCAGGCAGGTATCACGGCGGTTCTCGTCACGCAGCTGTTGCGGCGCAAAGGACTACGAGCGTTCTACATCGGCGCGACGAATGGTTACGAGTCTGAAGTCAGGGAGACTATTCGGGAGATTCGTATGCTCCGTGAGAGTGACCTGATCTGAGTCACTCAGGGCTTTGTCGGCTCACTGAATGACTGGAGTGTCTGTCGATAGCCGGATTGAAGTAGGGACTTGAGCGGTCATGTCCGCGACTTCCGTTGTTGCAGGGGTTGGATGTAGTGATCGCGCTGAGTATACGTTCCGCCCGCTGCGGATGGGAGCTACTGCGCGACCGTTGGACGCAACCGACCCTGCAACAGTCCCACCCAGTAACTTGACACAGCAAAGCACCCCAAGAATGGGTGCTCCTCCACCTTTTTACACTAGCTGCAGTTGTATACTCAGTGCATGCATCAACATGAGATACGTATCCTGTCACAGAAGGAAGACTACAATACGCCGTACCAGGTAGTTAGAGGTTTCAATACTAGTTGGTGGCACACACGGGCCGGAAGAATCGATGCGACTATTCACGACGGCAAGGAGTATCTGCAGTTTTTGGTCAATGGTACGGAAGTAGGTCGCGCAGAGGTTATCGATTGCAAACTTGCTGCCGATTATGATGGGTTAGATAAACCTATCACAACTAAAGAGATTACTTTTTTCGAGATACGCGATGATGTTCGGCGTTGTGGTTACGGGACAGCTTTCGCCCAGTGCATCGCTACCCGTTATACTGGAACTCCAGTTATTGCATTTTCAGAGGATGCTGACTTATTTTGGTCGGGCATCGGGTGGGTGCACTTCCGACGCAAAGACGGAGAGGGATGGCCCCATTGGAGGAGTTTATTTGCTTCGCAGTCAATCAGCAATTAACTGTTCCGAACCGGCCTACATACAATTCTTGTCGAAACAGTTGCAGTAATTGATTCATCTTTACGGTGCGCTCCAAGTACCTACTGAGAAAATGGGAATGTGAGTTTAACGAGTTCTCCCTTGTTAAGTCTGGGCGAGCGGGTTGCGATCAGAGATTAAGGGCATAAGTCAGCTCTTCAGAGTTGGGTGTGGGTGGAGGCGTCTAGGCCTGCGGTGGTGAGGGGCATTCGGGGTTGGTAGTTGGTGGGGTTGCGGTAGCCTCTGGCGGTGCGTCTGCCCAGCTCGATAATGTCCGTTGATGGCTTCGGTGTGGTGCGTTGCTGGCTCCGGCTGTGTCGAAGTAGGCGTCGAGTGCGTCCTTCCACTTGCGTAGGGTCTGGCCCAGTCAGGCGATTTCGGGGATGGGGCAGGCTGGTAGGTGCTGGATGAGGTGTGCGGCCAGGCGTCGGCCTTGGGTGGGTGTGGCTTGGTGGAAGACCTCGCGCACTTGCCCGGTGAAGGTAGGCAACTTCGACACTGATATGCGCCTCATCTGCCACGAAGGCCTCTCGGAGTCGTTCCTTTTGACGTGGGGTGAGCCTGCGTGTGTGAGGCGCGCAAAAGATTGCGGATTTGGTAGAGGGGGTCACCTTTGCGCCCTCGGTGTCCGGTCGTGTCTTGCTGGACGCGGCGGTGTACTTCATCGAGGGCGTCACCGGCGAGCGTGACGATGTGAAAGGCATCGAGCACGCTGGTGGCGTCCTGGGAGCTGGCCAAGCGATGGCGTTCTTGCTGTCCCGGGAAGGGGATCCAGCGTCGCGATTCGCACCCCCGCTCGGAAGTCTTCTCCACGCTCGGCCAGCCAAGTTCTCATGCGCGGTGCCAGACCTTCCTGGGACCAGGTCCGCTCAAGCGGGCCGTGGGGTGCTCCTTCTTGCGTGTCAGGTCTACGATGCCGGTGAGCGCGTGTGGGTCCTCGTCGGCGTCGGTCCTGGTGATGCCACACATGCTCATCAACCCCCAATACCTGAACCCCTGCGAAGCGGGCGGGGTCATCAGATACGGCTTGCAGGCACGGCTTGATGTGGGACCACACGGTATTCCACGTGGTTCCTAACTGGCGGGCCAGGCCAGCGATGGTGGCTCCTTCGAAGCGTAACTGTCGGATCGCCCAGCGGATCGCCCGGGCGCCCAAACGCGCCCTGGGAGCACACCGAGTGATTCTGCTCGATGAAGGTCACGATCTGGCAGGTGTGTTCGCGGCATATCCAGCGTCGATTAAACCACCGGATCCGCGCCGGGACCCCGGCCCAGGGCGCGTCAATCATCTCCACCACCACTCGTCCATGGCCCTGTGCAATTACCCCACACTCAGGACATCCCACCACCTGGTTGCACGACTCAGTATCCTGCACCATGATCCCTTGGCAGTGCGCTGCACCTGTGAGGTGGAAACCCTCCATCCCAACGAGCAGATCAAACCGCTTGCACCGGTCAAGCGAAGCAGAACAACATCAGGCAGGGTAAGACACCACTTGGGTCCTTGGAGAAGGCGGGGATTGAAGCCCGCTCATCATCAAGAAACTCAACCTCTATCTGTAACCCCCGACCAACACCCGTCACCCACACCAAACTATGAAGACGCCTCAGTTGCCCCTGAAGTGGATGACCAACATCCTCACCGACGACGTGTACCACGTCGTCACCGGCCGCTCAACGATCAACTCTGACATTCTCGGTAACTGCTACCAAGAGTTCATTTCTTATGGCGGAGGAGACGGCTCTGGTCTCGTTGTCGTACTCGCTCCTGAGCACGCTACAAGACTCATGGCTGAGATGGTCGATGTCCATGCCACCGACTACCTTCTCGAAGCTATCCTGCCAGGCTTGCTACAAAGTTGGTGGCTCGTGTTCGCTGGCTGCCTGGGTGGTTCAAATCGGAAGCCGCTGGTTGAGTGCTGATTGCAGGGACGAAGCTTGCGTAGCCCTACTGAAAGTCGAAGCGTTCTGTCTTGTGATCTTCGTTTTCATCCCAGCTAATGATCAGCTGGAGCCTGCCACTAGTCCCCAGTGTTAGGTCGAAATTGAGCTTCCAGGTCACATTAGGATCGAGTCGAATTGGCTGTTCTGGCGTGACAAGAAAAATTGGACCTGAAGTGGCTTCTGCTCTAAATGTTACGTTTTCGGCAGCGGAATCTCCGATGTTCGTGACCTCTAGCCAGTGCTTCGTTGTGTATTTCGCTCTGCCTCGCGAGTCTGTTTCTTTGAGCTGCTGGCTTTGCTTCGACTGGACGCGAAACTGTGCTCCGCGTTTTCTTGCTGGAGCCAAAACTTGCCCGCCGTCGACAAGTTCTGAGACGTCTAGCTCGATTGCTTGCCAGACCTTATGTTCTAGCTGACTCGGGTTTGCGAATGTCGCAAGGAGTCCTCTTTCGCTGATCTCTTCACGAAAAGAACGAAGAGCGCTCAGCTGCTCAACGTCCACGTCATTTGGATGAGGGGCTTCAGAAAAATAGAGATGTACGTGTTTCCCGTGTTCTACGGATCGTTCGATCTCTTCTACGGTTCCTGAGATTGCTTCAGGCGTCGGAGTTCCGAGCCTGCTACCGAATAGGGCAATGACTATGTCTGCCTTATCAACCCCCTGCTCATTGACAAATACTTGGGGATGCTTGCCGAGCTTGGGAACTGACGATGTTTCCCATCTCCACGGCAGTAGCATGACATTCTTCGTGGCTGAGTTGGCCTCATTCCACGAGTGAAGTGCTCTTTCAACTGCATCACGCGATTCGGGGACGTCCGACGGAGACGCTATCGCTACCCGGAGTACTGTTGCAGAAAAAGCCATACTGCAAGGATACCCTCAACACAGGGCAGTGTCATAGGGTGTGAGCAATTTGTGTGGTACTAATGCTGTTGGGTGGGTGGTTGTGAACTGTCGTCTGATGTGCAGTGTTTGGAATCGTGTGGTGATCATGGCGGGCTTGGAGGTGGGCCTCTCCCAGGGTTCGTATCGCTCGTTGGGTTGGGCCTGTCCCCTCGGTGGCATGCCGCTAGGTCGCCCGCCATGCAGGTCCTGACGGCGTGTATCAGGCCGAGAAGGCCCTGAGTGTGGCACTGGCCGCGAGGATCGCCCAAGATGTGGCTTCGGGACCGTGATATGGCTCTTCGCCGATGTGTTATCTCTGATTTGTCGCAGGGGCGCACGCCCCGCCAGGGCAGATCGACGTCTGAGTGCTGAGGTGTGTGGCACAGTGGTTCCTACGGACAATTCTCCCGACGCCCACGGTTGCGATTAGCCGTGAGGCGATCGCACCTGGATCTAGGCCCAACCCAAGTAGACGTTGATCGATCACAGCATTTGCTTGCCCTCCACGTGGTGGATCTGCAAGATAGACCGAGCGGGTGATTTCTCGCCACCGATTAAAGAAACGTGATTAATCGATTGAGGTGCGCCAACATTGCCTACCGAAGAATCATGGGCACCTCGGAGGTGACCTCACGTATCAGCCGAGATGGGGCTATTGCGCAGACAATCCTGGTCGAGGCCGCCACCCGCTACCTGATTTATGGTGGTTCTGCCTCTCGGGCGGAGGGTCGACCAGGTCTGTGACGCGTTCACCCGCCGTATCCACCCCACTCCCCAACGGTGCGAGGCAACTGACACGGGGGCCAAGGGGACGAGAAATGACCCACCACCAGCGCCTCATCCTAGGCATTGGCGTAGACGTGTTCTTCGCTGACCCCACAGTCTTTGAGAAACGGGACTAACGAAAACACCAACCGACTCTTCCGTCACTACCTGCCCAAACGAACCCCATCACCACCCACCAACCCTGCGTCGAAGCCATCGTCAATGAACTGAACAACTGCCCCAGACGCACCCTCAAAGGGTTCAACCAGCTCATTGCTATCACACATTGACACTGCCCTGATATCGAGCAATGGGAAGGTATGAGCAGGTGCCACAAGCATAGTCGATAACAGTCGATAGTTTTTGGAATTGTGTACTCAGTTCTGCGCAGAGTGATGCTGAGTCGATATGTGACGGTTCATCCTGCGGCTCCGTGCCGTATCTAAATTCGGTGCTCGATTTATCTGCTTGGTGGAGAAGATTTAATGCGGTTTCAACTCCTTTGGGGAACTTATCCATGAAGTCAAATGAATTATATTCTCGTTTGAATTCGTTAAAGAGCTTCATTAAATTGTGTCCGATATCAGTAACGTAGTCAATTGGTGACATGTAGTTGAATGCTACTTCCGGATCTGCAGCAAAGTGCTCTATTCTGACTTTTTTGAGAACTATTATTCCATCTTTGAGTGATAATTCGAAGGCGTGGCGCATTAGGAATAGATAAGGTAGAAGGAAAGTGTCGGATGTAGCTTGTCCGTCGAACTTGCTGGAAATGACTACTGCGGATTCATAATACGCTTCTGATAACTCGCCCAGGCGGTATACTTGGTTATGCATCACGAGGGATTTTGGATCGGTGCGCGGGTGCCGTTTGAATAGTGCAATAGGCTGGTTACCTTGTGCTTTCATTGGTCTGCCTCTTCCGGAATCTCCAGCTTCGGCAGCGCCGCCAGGAGCTCCTGGGTGTGCATCGAGACCGTCACCAGGCGCTTGATCAGGTCCACGACCGCGGCGGGGCGGCCCTGCTCGTGCAGGAAGTCGTTCGGGTCGTTGACGATGCCCGACGCCTTGTCCGTCTTCACGTGGTAGCGGTCGATGATCCACTCCAGGGGGCTGCGGCCCGAAATCGAATAGCCCTGCGCCTCGGCCGGAATGCCTGTCAGAGTCACGTAGTCGTTGTACTCCAAGCGCGTGAAGTCCTTATCGCGGCGCCCCAGCTTCGGGAAACGCATCTTGCGCTCGCCGATCCGGTAGCGCTCCCACGGGTCCGCGGGCGCGTGCAGGCTCGCCTCCTCCTGCACCGTGGGATAGGGCTCCACCCGCTCGTAGTTCACGTGCAGGTCCGCCAGCTCGCGGCCCACGCTCGCATACGTGTGGAAACCCGCCGCACGAGGAATGTGCGGCAGCATCTTCTTCAAATCATCCTTGTAGCGCTCCCGATACTCCGGGTGATGCAGCAGCGCGTACACGTAGAAGAAAATGTCCTCCTTCGTGATCCCCGCATCCCCGTAGTGCTCCCGGTACGAGGCCAACGTCGCGTCCGTGATGTTATCGACGCGGCGATACCCATCCAGGATCACGGGGATCTGGTCGCCGATCGGCCGCGAGAAATCCAGGGACGAGGCCGTGGCCGCCTCGTCCGCCTGGCTTTCCGAGGCGGTCGCCAGGTCGGCGAACAGGTCGGGCTCGCTCCCGGAGGTGGGGGAGAGGGGCTCCCAGGTGTAGAGAGGGAACCATTGTGCTTTGGAGATCATTTCAAGATCTGGAAGTTGTGTCGTGATTCCAATTGAAAAGTCTCGTCGACGCTCGCCTGAAGGGCCGAGAGCGATGTTTGGGTGACTCGGTGATGGGAAGATCTGAGGGAGCTGATTTGTATATTCATTGAGGTCTGCAGAAAAGTAAATGTGTTGTCGAGTAAAGGGGCGGTAGAGTCCGTGTTGAATTGCTGTTGGAGCGATATGAAGACTCAGTTTTCTCTCGTAACGTCGTTTTAGTGTTCGTGTCCAAGAAATTTGCGTTGAATCCAAATTGATTTGTTCTTGATCAAGATTTTCATTGAATGTCTTTATCATTCTCGCAATGTTTGACAGTACAGATCCCTCAGAGAAGTTGTAGCACCAAGCATCGCGATTGGTCTGCACTCCGTTGGTGTATTGTTTGAAGATTGCGGGGGTTGAATTTTTCCCTTTTAGGGATTTGTTTCCGATCTCTTGATAGGTTGCAAACCGTTCATCGCGGGAGCTGATCCAGTCCCCGTGCTGGTTCGGCGTGATGGATCGGAAGGCATTCGCTGCGCTGATTCCCTCGATGGACGCGTAGGTACCGATCTGGTCGAGCTTCTCCTGCCGCGTCGCGTAGTCCTCCGCATCCGCGTAGAAGATCTCGGCAGTTCCGTAGTGTGCGGGATCTTTGATGAGAAGGGTGATTGCGACTCCTGTCTGGATGTCGAAGACGTTTCCCCCTTCACGTTTTGCCCCGTCTCCCATTTTTCCACGGATTCCGCCGCGAAGGTTGTAAATGAAGATCTGGGAGAACTCCTCCTGCAGCGAGAGCCGGACGCCGTCCGCAGAGTTTCCGTCTACGAAGGAGCTGTTGGAGACGAAGGCGATGACGCCTCGTTCCCCAATGCGGTCCGACGCCCAGCGCAGGGCGCGGAAGTACGAGTCGTAGAGGCTGTTCTTGTTTGCTCCGGTTGACTTAGCTGCGTAAGTATCCGCAATACGCTCGTCCAGACGCGGGTACGACAGGTTCTGGTTGTTGTCGTTCGCGCTGTTCTGGCCCGCAGAGTAAGGCGGGTTCATGACGATGACGGTGATCGCCGAATCCTTTTCTGCCTTCGCGCGCTCGTTGTTGGCGGCCAGGCCCTCGAAGTCCTCGGTGATCGTGCCGTCGCCCTCGTGCAGCTGGAAGGTATCCGTCAGCGTCATACCCGGGAACTCGACGTAGCCCTCGTCCACGCCCTGCTCGGCGCGCACCTGGTGGTACACCTGCTCGATATTGATCGACGCGATGTAGTAGGAGAGCAGCACGAACTCATTCGCGAAGATCTCGCTGGTGTACTTGCGCTCCAGGGCCTCGGGCGGGATGACGCCCAGCTGCAGCAGGCGCGCCACGAAGGTGCCAGTCCCTGCGAAGGGCTCGATGATGGCCACGCCCGGATCCCCCAGGGTCTGGCCAAACGCCGTGCGCATTGCGTCATCCGCGCTGCGGATGATGAAGTCGACGACCTCGACGGGCGTGAAGACGATGCCCAGGCGCTCGCTCATGCGTGGGAACGCCTGCGAGAAGAAGCGATCGTAGAGCGTGCGCATGATCTCCTGCTTGCCCGCCAGGGTGTGCACGGCCTCGATGCGCTCGACCATCGCCCGATAGAAGGAATCCAGCTCGCGGCGCTCGTTTTCGATCATTGAATGATCGGTGAGCATCTCAAGGATCGTGTTCATTGCGCGGCTCACCGGGTTCTGCTTCGAGAACGAATGATCCGGGAACATCGCGTCAAAGAGCGGCGCGGTGAGAATATGCTGGGCCAGCATCTCCACCGCTGACTCGTTGTCCACGGCCGGGTTCAAGGTCTGGCGCAGCGCGTCCACGAACTCCTGGAACGCATCCTGGCGCTCCGGATCCTCCAGCAGGCGATCGATGAGGTGAATGTAGCGGTCCGCGACCGTCGCGATGTCCTTGGACCAGTCCTCCCAGTACAGGGATGAGCCCACCTTCTTCACGATCCGGCCGAACACCGACTCCTTCCAATCCGAGGGCAGCAGCGTCAGCTGACCCTGGATCCCCTGGGCCACGCCGTCCGTGCCGGACCCCGAGGACCCGGCCCCGGCCTCGTCCCCATCGGACGCAGAGCCGCCGAGCAGATCGTCCTGTTTGTTCTTCTTCTCGAGTGAGACCTGCTCGACGATGATGTTCTCCGGCCCCTGGCCGTTCAGCTCCATCGAGTTGATCGCCGCGTCCAGGCGCTCATCGTGCGCGCGCAGGGCCTTGAGGACCTGCCACACGACCTGGAAGCGCTTGTTGTCGTCCAGCGCGCGCTCTGGCGCCATGCCCGCCGGCACGGCCACGGGCAAGATGATGTAGCCGAAATCCTTACCCTCGGCGCGGCGCATCACACGGCCCACCGCCTGAATGACGTCCACCTGCGACTTGCGCGGCGACAGGAAGAGCACCGCGTCCAGCGTGGGAACGTCCACACCCTCGCTCAGGCAGCGCGCGTTCGTCAGGATGCGGCACACCGGAACCTCGTCCGTGCCCGCGCCCTCGGTCAGCCAATCCATCTCGCGTGCACGCACCGCCGCGTTCATCGTGCCGTCCACGTGGCGGCACTCAACCTGCAGGTTATCCGACGCATCGTCGTTGCTGAGGTCGCTCAGGCCAAAGGGGCCGTTCACCAGGTCCGGGAACTGATCCGTCACCTGCTTCGATGCCTTGATGTCCTTGCAGAAGGCCACAGCGCGGCGCATTGGTGCGCTATCCTCGCCGTAGTCCACGTCCGAGCCGCGATTCTTGCGCTTGGCCAGCGCGTTCCAGCAACCCGTCAGCTTCGCAGCTGTGTCGAGGTTCAGCTCGCCGCCCATCTCAGCGATTGTCTGATATTGGCCCGACACCTCCTCCTCGCTGACCGTCAGGATGATGACCTTGTAGTCCGTCAGCAGGTTCTCCTTCACCGCCTGGCCGAAGCCCAGGCGGAAGAACACCGGACCGTAGGTGTCCTGGTCGTCCATTGAGGTTAGGATTGCGTCCTTCTCCGACGCCCTATTCTTCGCGTTCTCCGCGAAAATGCGCGGTGTCGCCGTCATGTACAGGGTCTTCGCGCGGCGGATGAACTCGTTGCTGTGGATCTTCGTGAACGCGCTCTCGTCCTGGCCCGTCAGGGTCGCGCCCGTCGTGCGGTGGGCCTCGTCGCAGATGATCAGGTCGAAATCGCGCCATTCGTCGCCCGCGATCTCCTGCGCGCGGTGAATGACCTCGATCGACTGGTAGGTCGCGAAGACGACCTGCAGGCCCTCCGTCGCGTTGTTCGCGGTCAGGGAGTCCGCGAGGCGCTGGCCGTCCGTTGTCGCCGGAATTGGCAGGTCCACCGCCGACTCCTCGGCCGTGTCATTACGCGCCGACGAGGACACCTTCGTATCCGAACACACCGCCCACGCCGTGAACGCGCCGTCGGCCTCGGCCGCCCAATCGTCCAGCGTCTGCTTAAGGAGCGCGAGCGAGGGGACCGCGAAGAGGATGCGGGCCGTGCCGCCCTCCTTCTCCACGAACTCGCGCGCGATCGTCAGGGCCGTGAACGTCTTACCCGTGCCGCACGCCATGACCATTGTGCCGCGGTCGTGCTCCTCGAAGCCCGACATCACCGCGCTGCGAGCACGCACCTGATGGTCGCGCGGAACCTTGCGCTCACGGGTCTTTGGTGCCTGCGTTGACCCCAGCGAATACGTGCGCCAATCGATGTCCGAATCGCGCAGATCCGCCAGCGTGATACGCGAGACCGGGATCTGCTGGCCCTCGATCGCGTCCTGCGCGTTCTTACCCCACGGCGCGCCCGACGTGTCCACGACGATGCGGCGACCGAACGGCTCCTTACCCGACGCCGACAAGAACGAGTCAATGTCCGCCTTCTGAATGCGATGACCCAGCGCGTAGAACTTGCACTGGATGGCGACCGGGCCTTCTCCGTCCCGGACCGGGATCGCCACCAGGTCGATGCCCGTGTCGCCCGTGCGGCGCTCCGGCCACTCGCTCCACAGGTAGATTTCCTTGAATTGGTGCGCGAAACGGGCATCGTGGAGCAGGAACTGACGCGTCAGCTCCTCGAAGAGCGTGCCCTTCTCGCGCTCGCTTGTCGCACGCGCACGGTACTCGTCCAGGAGCGCATCTAGTGCCGACTTCGATGATGCGTTCGACGAGGCGGGGGCGGTGTCATCTGACAAACGTTCCCTGGCGTCGTGGGTGTCGGTGGAATCCGCTTCTGTACCGGGCAGTGCCATGAAGTCGTCGTCGCGCGCAGCAGTCATGTGACCAAGGATAGCGGGTAATCTACGGCACACAAGTGAGGTGGGTGCTGCGGTGTGCCTACAAGGGGATTACGGGGTCGTCGTGAGACCGCTGGAACGAGAAGAGTCGAACTGTCGTTTGTGGATTGTGGAAGCGACGATGATGACGCCCGCTTCCTGTTTCACCTGATCAAGTTGGGTTTCGAATCGATGCTACGAGCATGAAGTACCTGGAGTTGAAACTCAGAGATGATGTTAAGTGTTGCCTCGACGCTCATGTGCTACCGGTGTCTTGCGTTCAGAATTTCCTGAATCTGATGAAATCGTTCGGCCAAGCCGGAAGCTTCGGCGTAAACATACGTGCCGCGAATTCCGCGCGTCAAAAGCACTCTGTATATATTTGCCAAATTTCTGCGAAGCTGCTCATCTGTCATTTTCTTACCAAGAAGATAGGTGGTGTCAATGGGTGGTAGCAATGAGTTGGTTGAATGCTTCTGTGGGGGTGCG
>ERZ773265.1040-NODE-1040-length-15500-cov-28.926837_pt1 | contig 15500 bp, 14 predicted proteins | sample MGYA00580512_ERZ773265 | MGnify/ENA primary metagenome ERZ773265 (study PRJEB29015, sample SAMEA2738169) | human oral metagenome | biome: human oral; feature: human-associated habitat; material: saliva | place: China | collected 2183 ... | reverse complement strand
GAGCTGGCCGATGAGCTCGAAGAGAACGGCTACGACAAGTACCTGGGTCTCTGATCACCGTGTCCACGGATTTCACCGCCGCCGAGCTCGAGGCGATTCGATCGGATTTTCCGATTCTGAGTCGTCTCGGGCGCGGCGGCGCGCCCATCGCGTACCTCGACGCGTCTGCGACCTCGCAGAAGCCCTCGTGCGTCATCGACGCCGAGGCGGACTTCTACCGTCGTAGCAACGGCGCGGTTCACCGGGGTACGCACCTCCTCGGTGACGAGGCGACCGACGCATTCGAGAGCGCTCGGGGGACCCTGGCCTCGTTCGTGGGCGTTGCGCCCGACGAGATCGTATGGACGAAGAATGCGACCGAGGCGATCAATCTTGTCGCCCTCTCCATGGGAAACGCGTCGCAGGGGATGGGAGGCGCGGAGTCTGCCGCTCTGCGCGTGGGTCCGGGCGACCGGATCGTCTGTTCCCGCGCCGAGCATCACGCGAACATCGTTCCGTGGCAGCAGCTGTGTGAACGCACGGGCGCAGAGCTCGCGTGGCTCGATCTGACGCCCGACGGCCGCATCGACCTGGAGACTCTCTCCGTCATCACGCCAAATACGCGGCTGGTCGCATTCACCCACGTGTCCAACGTGACCGGTGCGGTTTCCCCAGTCGCGGCCGTGTGCGCGGCTGCCCGGGCCGTCGGCGCGCTGATCCTCCTCGACACGTGCCAGTCCAGCGCGCATATGCCGCTCGACCTATCCGCGCTCGACGTGGACTTTGCGGTATTTTCCTCCCACAAGATGCTCGGGCCCACGGGTGCCGGCGCCCTGTGGGGACGTCGTGAGCTTCTGGCTGCGATGCCGCCAGTCCTGACGGGCGGATCGATGATCGAATGGGTGACCATGGAGGAATCGACCTTCATGGCTCCGCCCGAGCGCTTCGAAGCAGGGTCGCAGCCCGTCGCACAGATCGCCGCCTGGGCCGAGGCGCTGCGCTACCTCTCGAGACTCGGCATGGACCGTGTGGAGGCCCACGAGCATGCGCTCACCTCCATGATGCTCGACGGCATTTCGTCTATCGACGGTATTCAGGTCCTCGGCCCGGACTCGGACGTCGATCGCATCGGCGTTGTTGCCTTCGCCGTCGACGGTGTGCATCCACACGACGTCGGCCAGTTCATGGACTCCGTGGACGTGGCCGTGCGCGTCGGACACCACTGTGCGATCCCGCTCCATACGTTCTTCCAGGTGCGCTCTTCCGCGCGTGCGTCGGTTGCACCGACTACCACCGCCCAGGAAATCGAACGTCTCGTCGACGGCCTATCGAAGGTACGCAGTTTCTTCGGCCGATAGAATCGTCACCAGTACCGGAATCATTTGGAAAGGTTGCCATGGGAAGTCTTGAGCAGTTGTACCAGCAGGTGATCCTCGATCACGCCCGTGAGAAGCACGGCGCCGGGGATCCAAGCGGTATGGATGCTTCGTCGCACCAGGTGAACCCCACGTGCGGCGACGAGGTCACGCTGGGCGTCACTTTGGACGGGCAGCGGCTCGCGTCCCTGCAGTGGGACGGCGACGGATGCTCGATCTCGCGCGCGTCACTGTCCATGATGACCGACCTGACCGAGGGCAAGTCCGCCGAGGAAATCGGCCGCCTGTACCGGGACATGGAGGTCATGATGCATTCGCGTAACCTCGGCGTCGACGATGACATCCTCAACGACCTGGGCGACGCGGCCGCTCTCGAATCTACGTCGCAGTTCGCGAATCGCGTGAAGTGCGCGCTCCTGGGCTGGTACGCGTTGCGCGACGCGATGGCCAAGTCCGGCATCGATATTTCCAACGCGGGCGAGCCCGCTGAGCAGTAAAGGAACACCCATGACTAACCCGATGGCTCAGTCTGAGCCCGTCGAGCAGCGCTTCGGAGCGCCCGCGCAGGAAGCGCCGGTCTCCGAGGTGCCCACCCGTCAGATTGACGGCACCGATGTCATCGAGCAGGGCACGCTTGCGGCCGAGAACGTCCTGGAAGCCCTCAAGGACGTCATCGACCCCGAGCTCGGCATCAACATCGTCGATCTCGGTCTGGTCTACGGTGTCGTCATTGGTTCCGAGAACCAGGTGCGCCTCGATATGACCCTGACGTCGGCAGCCTGCCCGCTGACCGATGTTATCGAGCGCCAGGCGCAGACCATTCTGTCTGGCGTGACCGACGAGGTCCAGATCAACTGGGTCTGGATGCCGCCGTGGGGTCCGGATCGCATCACCCCCGATGGCCGCGAGCAGCTGCGTGCCATTGGTTTTAACGTCTGATCGACGCACGACGTGAATCCCCCGGAAGCGTGAGCTTCCGGGGGATTTGTGTCGTCACAGGCGATGGCCTCGTCGATGGTAGTTTGAGCGTCGGTCCGCGCGGTACAACCAAGGATCGCGCGCTGCAGACGGGTGTTACGCGCGGCCGAGCGTATCGCGCACGAGCTGGGCGACCTTGCGACGCAGGATCTTTCCCATCTGGTTGCGCGGAAGCTCAGCGATGATGACGAGCTGCCGGGGGAGTGCGTAGTGCGCAATCGTCTTCTCAGCCCAGGTGCGCACCTCCTCGAGAGTGAGCGGCGCGCTGCCGTCCTCCATGATGATGGCAGCGACAACCTCTTCGGTCGCCTCCGAAACGGGAACCCCCACGACGGCGACGTCGCTGACCGACGGGTGAGTGCGAATCGCGGCCTCCACCTGTGATGGGTAGACGTTGAAACCGCCGGACAAAATCAGTTCTTTTTTGCGGTCGGCCATCGAGATGAACCCGTCGCTGTTCACGCCGATGTCGCCGGTCTTGAACCAGCCCTCAGACGTGAACACGCGCGCGGTCTCTTCGGGCGCGTCCAGGTACCCGCTAAAGACCTGAGGGCCGCGAACAATAATCTCTCCAGGCTGGCCGTCCTCAACGTCGAGCGTATCGTCGTCGAGAGAGACGAGGCGCAGCTGCGTGGAAGGGAACGGAACGCCGAGAACCCCGTGACGGCGCTTGTCTGACAGTGGCGCGCCGGTCAAAACCGGAGCGGTCTCGGACAGTCCGTAGCCTTCGACGATCATGCCACCGGTGGCTTCCTCCCATTCACCCGCGAGCGTCGTCGACAGCGGCATCGCACCGGCGACCGAGTAACGAATAGACGAAAGGTCTGTCTTCGTCTGTGTGGCGAGTCGGAGAATCCTCTCGAACATCGGAGGGACACCGACGAAGAAGGTGATCGGGCGTCGTTTGTGCGCGTCGAGGGCCATCTGCGCGTCGAATTTCGGCAGCAGGACCTGGGTGGCCGCCTTGCGCACGGACGCACACAGGAAGAACGTCAGACCGAAGGCGTGGAAGTAGGGCAGGAGCGAGAAGAACGTTTCCGCGCCCTCGTGCAGCTTCCAGACCCAAAACATGCACTGGTTGACGTTGACCCCGATGTTGCGGTGGGTGAGGGGAGCGGACTTGGGGACGCCGTTTGTTCCGGACGTATGGAGGATCACCGCGAGATCGTCGGGGGAGGGCAGCGGGAACGACGGGTCAATGGGCGTCGACGAGGCCGTGGCGCGGTCCCACGACCGGGTGCCTGCAGGCACCGTGCCGCGTAGCTGATTGCGGGTCTGCCGTGCCCGAGCAACCGGAAGCCTCAGGAGCAGTCGCTGCGAGGCGGGCATTCCGTGCGAAATGTCCACCGTGAACACGGTGTCGAGAACGTCAAGCGGATAGGCGTCCACGCACTTTTCCCACACGATCGCGACCTTGCCGCCGTGGCGGCCCAGCTGGCCCGCGATCTCCGGCGCCGGAGCGAGCGGATTATGCTGCGCGGCGATCGCCCCAATACGCATGCACGCGTAGAAGGCAACAAACGCCTGCGGGCAGTTCGGTAGCGCGATGGCCACCGTATCACCCGGCCCGACCCCGGCCTCGTGCAGAACCCGAGCGGCCCGTTGGACCTGATCGCGCACCTGTGCGTACGTGGTCGTTGCGCCGAAGTAGTCGAGCGCGATGCGATCGGGATACAAGCGCGCCGCATCGTCCAACAGGGCGTACAGCGATTCATCTGGCACGGGCACCTCATAGGGGACCGCGTCGTACATGTCGTGAGCCTGCTCGACGATGCTTCGTGTCATGACTTCCTCCTGCGAATCGGCGCACTCAATTGTACCGATCCGCAGGTCTGCTCACACCCGAGGAACACTCCAGGTGTCGCACGTCGAGATATCGCCGGAATCGAGTCCGCGCTGCAGCCACGTCGCACGCTGGTCCGCGCTGCCATGCGTCCAGGTTTCCGGGTTCGAGGACCCCTGGTACTTCTCCTGGAGACGATCATCCCCGATCGCTTGAGCGGTCTGAAGTGCACCCATGACCTGGTCGGCCGTCGGAGTCTTCAGGAACGGGGTGCCGGTCGACGGATCGGGGGTAGTTGATGCCCAGTGCATCCACACGCCCGCGTAGCAGTCGGCCTGGAGCTCGCTGCGCACGCCGGCGCCCTGTTCGCCGGTTTCGCGGGTGTCGTGCGCACGAAAGACACCCTGGATGTTCTGGATGTGGTGTCCCCACTCGTGGGCCACGACGTACTCCTGTGCGAGCACGGAATCGGAGGCACCGTACTTGGAGACCATGTCGTCAAAGAATCCGAGGTCGAGGTACACCGTCGAATCTCCCGGGCAGTAGAACGGGCCCACCGCGCTCGTCGCGTTACCGCACGCGGTGGAGACGGAGTTCGTGAAGATCTGGAAATCGGGCAGCTGATATGCGACGCCTGCATCCTGGGCGGACAGCTGGGTCTTCCACACAGCGTCGAGGGACTGCGCAGTGGCGACCATACGGCACTCAACGCGAGTGTTGGCGTCCTGGCCCGTCTGGCAGGTGGACGTATCGACCGCTGACGACGAGGTCGATGACGTGTCGGGGGATGTCGACAGTAGGCTCGTCAGATCAATGCCGGTGAAATAGGAGAACCCGAGGATCAAGAGAACACCGAGCAGCGAGCCACCACCCGCACCTGCGATCTTTCGCCCTGCGCCGGACGTGCCAACGCGCGAGGGATCCAAACGGATGTTGTCATTGAAACTCATGGTTACTCCACAACTTCAGCGGCGGCGCCCGGCCTCGTAACGGCCAAGCATGTCGGAACGGAACTCGTCAAAGCACCCGTCGATGATCGATGCGCGGATTCCATCGACGAGACGCAGTGTAAACCACTCGTTGTGAATGGTCGCGAGCGTCGCCGACAGGATCTCCTTCGCCTTGAACAGATGATGAATGTACGCGCGGGTGTAGTGGGTGCAGGTGTAGCAGCCGCAGCCCTCGACGAGCGGGGTGAAATCCCTCTTGAAGCGTGCGTTTGTGATGTTGAAACGCCCGTCGGGCGTATAGATCGCGGCGTTACGGGCAACACGGGAGGGGTTGACGCAGTCGAAGGTGTCGGCGCCTGCGGCCACGCCCGCGAAGAGGTCCTCAGGCTCAGAAATGCCCAAGAGGTGACGCGGGCGGTCCTCGCCGAGCTCCTCGCACACCCACGACACAATCGTGCCGAGGTTTTCCTTCTCGAGGGCTCCTCCTACGCCGAATCCGTCGAATCGCTGGCCATCGACCTCCATGTTCGCCATCGTGCGAGCCGCGTGACGACGCAGATCCTCCCACTGAGCACCCTGAATGACGCCCCAGAGCTGCTGATACGGCTTCTGTGAGCGTTCCTCGGTGAGGCGCTTATGCTCGGCGAGGCATCGCGCCGCCCACGCGTGGGTGCGCTCGAGAGATTCCTCCTGGTAGGAGCGCGGGTGAAGGAGGCTCGTGAGCTCATCGAAGGCAAACATGATGTCGGAGCCGAGCTGGTGCTGGATTCCCATCGACACCTCGGGGTTGAAGCGATGCTTCGACCCATCGATATGGCTGGAGAAGATCACGCCGTCGTCGTCCACGACCGCGTTCGAGGCCTTGATGGCCTGCATCTGAACGGCGGGGTCGGTTGGGTCTGCCTTCCCGGAGAACTCCTGGGACAGCACCTTCTTGAAGCCTGCGCCCAGCGACAACACCTGGAAACCGCCAGAATCGGTGTACGTGGGGCCCGACCAGTTCATGAACTGGCCGAAACCACCCGCCTCGTCAACGATATCGGAGCCGGGCTGGAGATAGAGGTGATAGGCATTAGCCAGCACTGCCTGGGCACCCAGACCACGTACCATCTCGGGGGTCAGTGCCTTGACGTTTGCCTTGGTGCCGACGGGGATGAACGCGGGGGTCGCGATCGTCCCGTGCGCGGTGTGGATGACGCCAGTGCGTCCGAGGCCTCCGTGGGCCTCCATTCGGTGCCCGATCGTGAAGCCTCTATCGGGATTGTGCGCTCCCTTCGAGGCCGGGGGCTCGAAAGGCGTGAGCTGCTCGGGATCGGGAGCGGACAGCCAGTTCTCATTCATCGGTCGAAGACCTCGTCCTTCTTCAGCCCTTCGGTACGACGGATGGCGCCGATCACCGGATAAGTGACGGGAAGAAGAATGACCTCCAGGAGGACCTTGTAGAAGTACCCGGTGACCGTGTAGTTGATGAAGTTGCCCAGCGTCATCTCGCCGTAGAACAGGATCGTGCAGAAGAGGATGGTATCCGCGGCCTCGCCGACGACCGTCGAGCCGATGAGTCGGGCCCACAGGTGCTTCGTTCCCCAGCGACGACGGATCCACACAAGCACGTAGGAGTTAAGGAGCTGGCCAGCCAGGTAACCGGCGAGAGAAGCCACAACCGCGCGCCACACGACACCGAGAACCGCCGCGAAAGCCTCCTGGTTCTCGTAGTCGGGGGCCGGCGGCAGGTACTGGACGATGAAGAAGGTGAGCGAGGCCAGGAACGAGGCCACGAAGCCCATGATGATGACGCGCCTGGCGCGGGCAAAACCGTACACTTCCGAGAGCACATCGCCGATGATGTACGTCAGCGGGAAGAGGACCGCACCTCCGTCAAAAATGAGATAGTGCGTGGACGTGCCCAGCATAAACGCCTTGGTCGCGGCGATATTGGATATGAGCAGCAGCGCCACGAAGGCGACGGAGATGATGTCGAGGGCGCGCGTTGGGCGCGCCGATCCAGACGGGATCGGGCTATCTGACATGGGCACGAATCCTTACAAAAGTGTGTGCGGGATGGTTATATGCACCACCCATTGTGCCTGCTTCCTGCGTGATCGTGCGCAACAGAGCCGCCTTGCAGGCGGGTTGATTCGCCCACACGCACCCCTCCCTCTACTCTTGGAGCGTGATTAACGTCCAGGATTTCTCGTTGCGCATCGGCCCCCGCGAGCTCGTCAACCACGCGAGCTTCCGTATCGATAAAGGCATGTGTATCGGCCTCGTCGGCCGTAACGGCGCCGGTAAGACCACGACGATGCGCCTCCTCGCAGGCGAGGCCGATCGCGGAGGCGCCGCCGAGCATACGGGAACGATCACCTCCAACGGCACCGTCGGCTATCTCGCTCAGGATACGCACGTGGGTGACCCTCAGATGAAGGCCCGGGATCGCATTATTTCCGTGCGCGGCATTGATTCGATCATCGCGCGCATTCGCAAGGCTGAACATGAGATGTCGACGACCGAGGGCGCTCGTCAGCAGCGCGCCATGGAACGTTACGTGAAGCTCGACCAGCAGTTTACGAACTCCGGTGGCTGGGCAGCCAACGCCGAGGCGGCCCAGATCGCGCACTCGCTGGGGCTTGAAGACCGGGTCCTCGATCAGACCCTCGACACCCTCTCCGGTGGTCAGCGACGCAGGGTCGAACTCGCTCGCGTCCTGTTCTCTGACGCGGATGTGCTGCTTCTGGACGAACCGACGAACCACCTGGACCACGATTCGATCGTCTGGCTCCGCGACTGGATCAAGACCTTCCCCGGCGGCGTCATGATCATTTCGCACGACGTCAAGCTGCTGGGCGACACCGTCAACCAGGTCTTCTATCTCGATGCGAACCGCGCGCAGATCGACATCTATCACCTCGGCTGGTCGGCCTACCTCAAGCAGCGCGAGGAGGACGAGCGGCGTCGCCGGAAGGAGCGCGCGAACGCGTTGAAGAAGGCCGAACACCTCAAGGCTCAGGGCGAGAAGATGCGTGCGAAGGCCACGAAGGCCGTCGCCGCACAGCAGATGCTGCGCCGAGCCGAAGAGCTTTTCGCCCAAGCGGGTTCAGAGATCGTCCAGGAAAAGGTCGCGCGCCTGCGCTTCCCCGACCCAGCGCCGTCGGGTCGCGTCCCCCTCACCGCTGAAGGGCTGTCGAAGTCCTACGGCTCCCTCGAGGTGTTCACTGGGGTAGACCTCGCGATTGACCGCGGCTCCAAAGTCGTCGTCCTCGGCCTTAATGGCGCCGGTAAGACGACCCTCCTGCGGCTCCTGTCCGGCATCGAGGAGCCGGACTCCGGTCGCGTCGTACCCGGGCACGGCCTCAAGCTCGGCTACTACGCCCAGGAGCATGAGACGCTCGACGAGACCCGCACGATTCGCGAAAACATGGCTGAGGCTGCTCCCACCCTCGACGACACGCACGTGCGCAATATTCTCGGCCAGTTCCTCTTCCAAGGCGACGACGTTGAAAAGCCCGTGTCCGTGCTCTCCGGCGGCGAGAAGACCCGACTCGCTTTAGCGACACTCGTCGTCTCGGGAGCAAACGTCTTGCTTCTCGACGAACCGACCAACAACCTCGACCCCGCCTCGCGCGAAGAGATCCTCGCGGCCCTCCGCGACTACGAGGGCGCCGTCGTCCTCGTGACACACGATCCCGGCGCAGTCACGGCGCTCAACCCCGAGCGCGTCCTACTGTTGCCTGACGCCGATGAGGACCTGTGGGACGACAGCTACCTGGATCTCGTTACCCTCACCTGACGACGCCGCCTCGGCCGCTTCACGGCAGGTACGACAAAGGCCGGGACTGGAACACACCAGCCCCGGCCTCGTCGTAAGGACCTCACAGAACCTTGGAGAAGAACTCCTTGGTTCGTTCGGACTTCGGGTTATCGATGACGTCGGAGGGAGCTCCGGCCTCGACGATGACGCCACCATCCATAAAGACAACCTGATCGGCGACCTCGCGAGCAAACCCGATCTCGTGGGTGACAACCGCCATCGTCATGCCCGACGCTGCCAGGTCCTGCATAACCTGGAGCACCTCACCGACAAGCTCAGGATCAAGCGCGGACGTCGGTTCGTCAAAGAGCATGATCTCCGGATCCATGGCGAGCGCACGGGCGATAGCCACGCGCTGCTGCTGACCACCGGACAGCTCGGCGGGGTAGTGGTCTGCGCGATCAGCCAGTCCCACGCGATCGAGCAGCTCGAGTGCCTGCGCGCGCGCCTCGCTCTTCGAACGCTTCAGCACCTGAATGGGTGCCTCCATCACGTTTTCCAGCGCGGTCTTATGGGGAAAGAGGTTGAAGCGCTGGAACACCATACCGATACGAGAACGCTGAGTAGCGATCTGCTTATCGGGGCGCTCGTGCAGCACGCCGTTCTTGTCCTCAAAGTAGCCGAGCAGATAGCCGTCCACATAGACGCGGCCTGCGCTAATGTCCTCGAGCATGTTCAGGCAGCGCAGAAGCGTCGACTTGCCCGATCCCGAGGGGCCGAGGATGACGCAGACCTCGCCTGAAGCGATATCCAGGTCGATACCCCGCAGGACATGCAGGTCACCGAAGAACTTGTGGACTCCGCGAACGGAGACCATGGGCGTCGTAGTCGTCATGGCGTCACATCCAAAAACTTAAGCTTGGTGGCCGTGGCCTCGTCATCGCTATCGGAACTCGACGATGCCGTGGGGGAGTGGGCACCGGCGTTGTCGCGGCGCTCGAAGCCCTTGCCGTAGTACTTCTCGATGAAGGACTGAATCCACATCAGGAGGCTCGTGATGACGAGGTACCAAATTGCAGCCGCAATTAGGAGCGGCACGGGAGCGAACGTCGCCTGACCACGCTGACGCGCGATGAACGTGAGTTCGAGAGTGAAAGGAATCGCCGAGACCAGGGACGTCGTCTTGAGCATCGAAATCGTCTCGTTGCCGATCGGCGGCACGATCACGCGCATCGCCTGGGGCAGGATAATGCGACGGAAGATCGTTCCGCGCGGCATTCCCAGCGCGGTGGCCGCCTCCCACTGGCCCTTCGAGACGCTCAGCAGGCCCGCACGCATGATCTCAGCGAGGTACGCGCCCTCGTTCAGGCCCAGGCCGATGAACGCCATCCAGAACGGCGTGAAGTACGTGGCCGTATCAAACGTCAGCTCATGGCCCGTCAGCGAGCCGAGGAAAGGCACGCCGATGGAGAGCTTCGGGTACAGGGTGGGGAGCAGCGACCAGAAAATTAGCTGCGTGTAGACAGGGGTTCCGCGGAAGAACCAGATGTAGGCCATCGCCACCCAGCGCAGGACCGGATTGACCGACTGACGCATGATAGCCATCGTGATGGCGAGCGCGGTGCCCACCAACATCGCGAGGATCGTTAGGATGATCGTAAAGAGCACGCCCTGCATGATCGAACGCGAGAACAGCCACTGGAACACGACCTGCCACTGGAAGTTTGCATTCGTCACCAGCGCGTGGGCCGCCATTGCCGCAAGGATCGCCACGACAATTGCGCTCGCCCACCTCTCCGGGTGGGGGACCGGTTTCGCCTCGATCAGCTTAACGCCGTCTTTGATGGTTGCCATGAGATCCTCAGTCGTTCGTCGCCGGGTTCAGCTCGGCGGTGGTCAGCGCGGCGTTTTCGGCGCCGTACGTCGCCAGAATGTCCTTCAGGTAGCCGTTGTCCATCAGGTACTGCATAGCCTTCTGGACAGCCTGCGTCAGCTGCTCGTCGTTCTTGTTGATGGCCACGCCCTGGGGGGCGGACTCGACGACGTCGCCGACCTGCTCGATCTTGCCGCCGGACAGGTTGGTGGTGTAGCCGATCACTGTGGAGTCTGCGAAGGTGGCGTCGTACTGGCCGCCGATAACCTTCGTGGTGATGTCAGTCTGGAGGTCGTGCGGCATGATCGTGATCTTGTCCTTGCCGTCGGCGACGCACTTCTCCGACAGTTCGTTCGCGTAGTCTTCCTGCGCAGTGCCGGTCTGCACGCCGATGGTCTTTCCACACGGGTCCGCGGGATCGAAGTTCTTCGGGTTGCCCGCGGCGACACCGTAGGCGGAGCCCACCTGAACGTAGGAGACCAGGTTTGCCTGCTCCTCGCGCTCGGAGGTGATCGTGAAGGAGGAGATACCCACGTCGAACTTGGTTCCCAGGGCGGGAATGATCGTGGGGAACTCCGCGTGGTTGGTCGTGCCATCCTTGAGGCCCATGACCTTGGCGAGCGCCTTGTTGATGTCGACGTCATACCCCTGAGCGGTCTGCGAATCGTCGCCGAGGAACTCCGCGGGTGCGTAGTCGGCGGAGGCACCGTTACGCAGCGTGCCACGCTCCTTGACCTCGTCGGGAACCAGGGCCGCGATTTCGTCAACGGTCGGGATCTTCGACACGTCGTACGAGGTCGTGGTTGCTGCGGCCGTGGAGGTGTCCGTTCCGCTGGTCGACGAGCTGGTTGACGAGTTGGTCGACGTCGGGTCCGCGCAGGCGGCGAGGGGGAGAGCAGCTGCGGCTGCGAGGGCGATGAGGGCGTGTGCCTTCGAGATTGTCATGATGTGCCTTCCGATGGGAGTGGGCGTCAGCCCGTGAATGCATCTATTATGCACCCATATGCATGTTCATGCATATTATGCGTAGCGTGTCACGAATTAGTCAACGCTTGGATTGAGAGCGGCGGTCGTCAGTGCGGCATTCTCGGCGCCATAGGAGGCCAAAATATCGTTCAGGTACCCGTTGTCCATGAGGTACTGCATGGCCTTTTGGACTGCTTCGGTCAGCTGTGCGTCATCCTTTGCGACTGCCACGCCCTGCGGGGCCGACTCGAAGGTGTCGCCAAGCTGCTCAATCTTGCCGGCGGACTGTGCACTCGTGTAGCCAATGACCGTCGAGTCCGCGAGAGTTGCGTCGTACTGTCCACCGATCAGCTTGGTGGCAATATCTGTCTGCAGCTCGTGAGGCATGACCGTGATCTTGCTCTTGCCGGCTGCGACACATTCGTCGGAGAGCGTGGCCGCGTATTCTTCCTGAGCCGTACCGGTCTGAACCGCAATGGTCGCACCACACGGATCGGACGGGTTGAAATTTTTCGGATTGCCAGCGGCGACGCCCCATGCGGATCCAACGTTCAGGTAGGACACCATGTTGACCTGCTGCTCGCGTTCGGAGGTGATGGTGAACGAGGAGATGCCCACGTCGAACTTCGTGCCCAGTGCGGGAATGATTGTGGGGAATTCGGAGTGCTTTGTTTCTCCAGCATTCAGCCCGATGACCTTGGCGAGCGCCTTGTTGATGTCAATGTCGTAGCCGATGGGGGTCTGCCCATCGGTGTCCATGTATTCTGCGGGCGCATATCCGGTAGAGGCTCCGTTGCGCAGGGTGCCCCGCTTCTTGATCTCGTCGGGAACAAGTGCTGCAATCTCATCGACGGTTGGGATCGATGAGACGTCGTAGTGCGAGGTGGTCGACGCGGTTGCCCCCGTCGTCGCATCTGCGGTGCTCGTGCTCGTCGTCGGGTCTGCGCATGCGGCCATGGCAGCCGTGGTGCCGGCCAGGGTGAGCATGGCGAGAATCTTCTTGGTGTGCATGATTATGTTCCTCGGTATCCGTGATTCGAGCGGTATTGCGTAATGAATATGCAACCACGTGCATACTATGCATGTCGAATGGGTCTCGGATCGTGGATACACAAGTGGGCAAGCACATAGTGCTTGCCCACTTGAAAAAGCTCAGTTGCCGCGAAGTGCGCGGCGCGACGGCTTGGCGCGCAGGGGGTCGATGCCCTTCGGGATAGGGGGCTCGCCGGAGCGGAGAGCGTTGATGCGCGCCGAGACCTGGGGAACTTCCTCGGGGGTCAGTACGTTCTTCAACTTGCGCAGCTCGCGCTGCAGATCCTTCAGGGCGATTTGCCCGTCATCGTGACCCACCTGGATCTGGTGAACAGGAACGTTGCGCATGACCTTGGTGACGCGCTTGGTCTCGGCCTGAAGGAGGGGGCGGACGCGGGACGCCGGGCCCTCGGAAATCAGAACAACGCCAGCGCGGCCAACGATGCGCCAGACGAGGTCCTGCTCGCGGGTGAATGCCACGGGCTGTTCGGGAATCACCCAGCCGCGCTGAATCTGGGACAGCGCGACCTTCACTGCGCCAGCCGTATCCTCAACCTGCGCGTACAGTGCGCGGCGCGTGAGAATGCTCAGCAGCAGAAGGGCTGCGGTGAACGAGCCCATGATGCCGACGACAAGCCAGCCAATAAACGACATGTTGGTCAGCCAGGCGACCAGCATGAAGACGGCGATCACCGCAGCGGCTGTTCCGAGGAGCATCCACGGAAGTGCCGGGTAGGTGCGTTTGGTCAGTCGGTACGCGTCGAGGACGTTGTGGTAGAAGCGCCTCTTGCCGGGGGGATTCGATTCACTCATAGCCTTATTATTGTACGTGCAATTGATGGTCAAAAGTCCACCCGTCCGATCAGGCATTTTGTAAAATGAGTTGCATCACATTGCGTGGCTTTAGACAATGTCGGTATGAACATTGGCGGTTACGACGTTGGCCAAGTCTTCCATATCGGGGCAACGGGCCCCGTGTGGCGTACGCGCACGGATGCGGGTGACGCTCTGCTGTCGCTGCGCGCTGCCGGAGATGGGGAGCGGTGCCTCGAGCGATGGAAGACGTGGGCCTCGATCACGTCGCGACATGTAGTTGCCTTGCGCGATGTTGCGCGATCAGATGACGGCCGCTGGGCAATCGTCTACGACTATGTGGCGGGTCGTCCCCTCGATGCGGAAATTGACTCGCCTGACCTGCGTCCCATTGCGACACGCCGACAGATCATCGAAGGAATTGCCGCCGGAGTCAGTGCTCTGCACAGCGCTGGAATCGTTCACGGGGATCTCACTCCCTCCAACATCATCGTGACGCCATCCGGGCGTGCGGTCATCATCGATCTCATCGACGAGTTGGAAGAGCGTGATGGAACTCCGGGCTGGAGTCAAGGGCTCACCGGTGAGCAGGCTGACCGCGCGTGCCTACGCCAGCTCGCGCACATTCTGCACATGGACGAGGCGCTGGCTGAGCTTGGCTTTGCCGATCGCGACGATTGTCTTGGCGAGGCGACGCCCGTTCTTGACGATCCGATCGAGCATCCGATTTCGCGCGAGCCAGTGGATCCCGAGCGTGTCATTGCCGACCTGCGCGCGGCTGCACTGCGCGAAGACACCCGCAGAGATGGTCGGTCCGAGCGCACAACCGTGTCGGCTTCGCCGAAAAAACACGGCCGAACTCGGTCCCAGCAGCATGGCCGGCGCCGAGCGTTGGGCGTACTCGCTGTCGGTCTGACGGCGATCATCGCGGGTGTATCCATCATGGCCTACGGCCTGCTGCGCGTAGGTTCGAGCGATGCTCAAGGGGAGGTACCTGTCCACAGCGATCCCTCGCAGTCGCTCGAGCAGTCGGCCGGTAGAGCATGCGATGTTTCCGCGCTCTCAGAAACGATTAACCGCGCGATCCGCACGCGCGACGAGGCCGTAGTGGCCGGTGATCCCGCGTCTCTGGAGAGTGTTCTCGGCGGTGAGCTGCTCGAACAAGACAAGGAACGCATCGCATCGATGCGAAGCGACGGAGTGCGCGTTGCGCAGTTGTCCTCCCAGATCGATAACGTGTCCGTGTTGGCGTGTGAGCCAGGAGCTATCGATGTCGGCGCAACGCTGACGGTTCTCGCCTCGGAAACATGCCGAGCGGGAACTTGCGAGGCGAGCGCGGAGCCGCAAGCGACCGACCTTCGCGTTCGCGTTGATCCCGTGTCGGGAAAGGTCGTGAAGGCAGAGCCTGCCGAACAGCAAAGTGGTGCCGCGGCGCAATAACGACTGACAACTGTGTGGCTCACGAAGTAACGCTGATGGGGTGGACCTCATGCGAGGCCCACCCCATCAGCGTTCCGTGAGGATCAGAGTCCGAGGTCGGCCTCGAACGCACCCTCCTCGAGGCGCTTCTTCACGTCCATGAGGAAGCGCGACGCGTCGGCACCGTCAATCAGGCGGTGGTCGTAGGACAGTGCCAGGTAGACCATCGAGCGAATCGCGATGACGTCAGCGCCGTCGGCGCCCTTCATCACGACCGGACGCTTCACGATCGTACCGACGCCCAAGATCGCGGTCTCCGGCATGTTGAGGACCGGCGTATCGAAGAGTGCGCCACCCGAACCGGTGTTCGTCACCGTGAACGTCGAACCAGACAGCTCGTCGGGGCCGATCTTCGAGTCGCGAGTACGAGCAGCCAGATCATTGATCGATGCTGCGATGCCCGCAATGTCCTTGTCTCCAGCGTTCTTGATCACCGGGACCAGCAGACCGCGCGGCGTGTCAACGGCGATGCCCACGTGCTCGTAGTCGAAGTACGTGACCTCCTTGTCGTTGATGGTCGCGTTGA
>ERZ773265.1038-NODE-1038-length-15535-cov-2.268734_pt1 | contig 15535 bp, 8 predicted proteins | sample MGYA00580512_ERZ773265 | MGnify/ENA primary metagenome ERZ773265 (study PRJEB29015, sample SAMEA2738169) | human oral metagenome | biome: human oral; feature: human-associated habitat; material: saliva | place: China | collected 2183 ... | reverse complement strand
CCGTGGGCACCTTCACGTCGGCCTTGTCAGGATACATGGCGAAGAAGACGAAATTGCTGTCGTTGGAGAAATTCATTTCACGCAGCGCTTCGTCGACTACCTGCTTATTCACCTGCCCCGAAAGGAGCTTGTAGTTGTTGTAGAGCGTGGCGATGTCGGCCGTTCCCGTTCCGTCGAGGAAGTCGCGCACACACCGTCCCACATAGTAACCGTTCTTTTGCTTGTCGCGGTTGTTGTAGAGCGTTTCGTAGGTGCTGAGGAAGTTGTCGCGTGCGCGGAGCAATTCCGTGCCGGTCACCCCGAAATCTTTGAGTCGTTTCACTTCTTTCATCACCGCCGTCACGGCTTCTGCGTCGCGCCCGGGTTTCGGCGTGATGTAGAGCGAGAAGGCATCTTTGGTCTTCGAGAGCAGATAGGTACCATAGTCCACTCCGGCACTGATGAACGGGCAATCTTGTTTTTGGCTCATCTCGTTCAAACGGCCGTTGAGCGTCTGCCCCATCATGGAAATTATATAGGAGTGGATCAGACCGAAGAGCGTACCGCGATATTCTTGCGGCAGCACATCGGTTTTGAGCATGATCGAGATCGAGCTCGTGGTTTGTTCCTTGTCTTTGTCGATGACGTAGATGGCCTGTGCATTGTCGGGCACGGGATAGGTTTCGTATTTCGCTGCGTTGGCCGGCATGGGCACTGCGCCGAGAATCTGTTTCACCTTGGCCTCGACCTGTGCCGCATCAATGTCTCCCACGATCACCACGCCCTGCAAGTCGGGACGATACCACTTCTTGTAGTAGGCGCGGAGGAAATCGGGTTCAAAGTTGTCGATGATTTCCATCAAACCGATGGGAAGACGATAGCCGTATTTGCTGCCGGGATAGAGTTCGGGCAAGCGGCGCTCGAAGATGCGCATCATCGGGCTCGAACGCATACGCCATTCTTCGTGAATCACGCCGCGTTCTTTGTTGATCTCTTTTTCTTGGAGGAGCAGTCCGCCCGACCAGTCTGCCAGAATGAAGAGACAAGAATCGACGTTGTTGCCCGCCACGGGAACGTTGTCGATGTTGTAGACCGTTTCGTCGGTCGAGGTGTAGGCGTTCAGGTTCTCACCGAATTTCACGCCGATGCTTTCGCAATACTTGATGAGTTGGCCGTCGTTGGGGAAGTGCTTAGACCCGTTGAAAGCCATGTGCTCGAGAAAGTGAGCCAGACCGCGCTGGTCGTCGTTCTCCTGAATCGATCCCACCTTTTGGGCGATGTAGAAATTGACCTGTCCTTTCGGTTCGGCGTTGTGCCGAATGTAGTAGGTCAACCCGTTGGGGAGTTTTCCTTGCCGAATGGCGTTGTCGGCGGGGAGCTTGGCGGGCTGCTGCGCGGCACTCGGCAGCAGCACCGTGGCAAAAAGTCCGATCAGCAAAAGTTTTACCTTCTTCATAATGTATGAGTGTAAATAGATGTCGTGACGAATGGCCCTCACAAGGGGCGCACGTACCGCAAAATTAGTATAAAACAGCGAAGTCTGCAAAACTTCGTCGGGCAAATCTGCCTGCTGCCGTCGATTTCCCCGCCCTTCGCTGTGACTGCACGGGCACGGTGCTTTTGCCGTGAGGAGAAAACACGATGAGGTGATGGAGCCGCGAGCACAGCGAAAAACGGTTCGCACAAGCCCAAGCGCTGAGGCCCCGTCACGTGCTCGACATAATCGCTCTATATAATATTGAGTGTCGTCGAGGTGGAGTGGGGGAGTCGACCGGGGGGGCGAAGGCGCGCGAAATCCGGTGCGCGGCATGTCTCGACAACATCATGTAAGAAAGAACGCAAATCATGTAACACTATTCGGGGCAGAAGCATGTACCTTTGCACCATCAAAACGAACGGAGCCCCTTTCGGGCGCTCACCCACCTCCATCCACAGACACACAATGAAGCACTCTTCTCCTCTCCTCCTCTCTCTTCTCTTCGTCGCCGCCGTGTCGCCGTTGCACGCCCAAGTGGCCCAAACCGCCGCACCCGCTGAGCAAGCCGACACCCTCTCCGACCAAGCGACGACAGCCCCCAAGCAGGTGGATTTGCGCTCCGCCACCGTGTCCGCCAAGCGCAAGGGCCTCTTCCACGCCCTCGGTCTCACGCAAAACAACGAGACCATCACCGGCCACGAACTCCTGCGCGCCGCCTGCTGCAACCTCGGCGAGAGTTTTGTCAACAACCCCTCGGTCGATGTCAACTACAGCGACGCCGCCACCGGTGCCCGACAGATCAAACTTCTCGGGCTGGCCGGCACTTACGTGCAGATGCTGGCCGAAAACGTCCCCACCCTGCGCAACCTCGCCCAGCCCTTCGGCCTGAACTACGTGCCCGGCACGTGGATGGAGAGCATCCAGGTGAGCAAAGGGGCGTCGAGCGTGAAAAACGGCTATGAGTCGCTCACCGGACAAATCAATGTGGAATACAAGAAGCCGCAGGTCAAATATCCTAATATCCTTTTGCTCAACGGCTATGCCGATGTGCATGGTCGCATCGAGGGCAATGTGGAGAGCACACTGCTGCCGTCGGCGCGTTGGGGCACGACCGTGTTGGGCCACTACAGCCAAACGCTCCACACACACGACGAGAACCACGACGGACTGGCCGACCGCCCCAAGACCGAGCAGTTCAATCTCATGAATCGCTGGACCTACAACGGCGATCACCTTCTCTCGCAATTCTATCTGCGCGGCCTGAAGGAAACGCGTGAGGGCGGACAGTTTGCGCATCACGGCGAAGCGATGAACGACCCCTATCGCGTGACGATCGACACGAAACGGGTGGAAGCAACAAACAAAACGGCGTGGATGTTTCACGATGAGAACAACACCAACATCGCCCTCATCCTCTCCGGCTCGCGCCACTTGCAAAACGCCAACTATGACCACCGAATTTTCAACGCGCGACAAACCAATGCCTACGCTTCGTTGCTCTTCGAAACGCAGTGGCAGCGCACCCACACCCTTTCGGCCGGTTTGAGTCTGAACCACGATGACTTCGGTCGCACGGTGGGCGATCGGACCTTCGCGCCCGGCGTCGCCCTGCCCACTTCCGCTCGCGAAACCGTGGCCGGCGCCTATGCCCAATACACCTACACGCTCGGCAGCGCCCTGACCCTCATGGGCGGCGTGCGCATCGACCACAGCAACCTCTACGGCACGTTTGTCACCCCCCGCGCCCACCTCAAATTCTCGCCCCGACGCAACTTCGTGGTTCGTCTCAATGCCGGCAAGGGCTATCGCACCGCTTGGGTGCCCGAGGAAATGAACTATCTGCTCACGGGAAGCCGCGCCCTCGACTTCAGCAGCGATCACCTGCGCGAAGAGGCGTGGAACTACGGACTCAACATCGGCTACAAACTTCCCTTGGGCGATCACGTCCTCGACCTGAGTGCCGACTATTACTACACCAACTTCGAAAAGCAAGCCGTGGTGGACTTCGACGCCGATCCGCACCGCATCAGCATCCACCCGCTCCAAGGCGACAGCTATTCGCACGTGGTGCAACTGCAAGCCTCCTATCCGCTCTTCGAGGGCTTCAACCTCACGGCCGCCTATCGTTACACCAACGTGCGCACCGCATTCGGTCGCCCCGACGGCAGCGTGAGCGTCATGGAAAAACCCCTGCAGAGTCGCTACAAGGCCCTCGTCACCGCCACCTACGCCACGCCGCTCGAGAAGTGGCAATTTGACGTCACCCTCCAGCTCAACGGCGGCGGACGCCTACCGCTCAACTACGTGCTGGCCGACGGCACCACGTCGTGGAACCCCTATTTCAAAGCCTACCCGCAACTCTCGGCACAGGTCACGCGCAATTTCCGCGGTTTCAGCGTCTATGTGGGCGGCGAAAACCTCACCGGCTACAAGCAGCCCAATGCCGTGATCGACTTTGCCCACCCGCGCGGTTCGCAATTCGACCCCACCCTAGTCTACGGCCCGCTCGACGGCGCCATGTTCTACGCCGGCTTCCGCTACACCATCGCACGATAAACTCACTCACCTACTTTCATTTTTCGTATTTCAAAAAACAGATCACACAATGAAAAAAGTTCTCTTTCTCTTCGTCTTCCTCTTCTCGGTACTCGGTGCCGCAGCCAAGAATCTCCAACAAGTTGTCTTCAAGGTGGAACAAATGACCTGCGTCAACTGCGAAGCCAAGGTGAAGCGCAACATCCCCTACGAAAAGGGTGTGAAGAACATGAAGACCGATGTGGCAAACCACACCGTGACCGTGACCTTCGATGCCGACGTGACCAATGTGCCCAATCTCCAAAAGGGCTTTGCCAAGTTCGGCTACAAGGCCGAGGTGCTCAAACCCGCCACTGCTGTCGACAAGAAGCAAAAATAAGCCGCGTTGCCGGCTTCCTCCACTCGCCCCTCCCGGTTCGCTCCGCGGAGGGGCGTTTTTCCTTCATGGGGGGGCGTGCGCTGTCGTTGTTGACCCTCTCTCGTGAGCGCACTTCGAATTTTCCCATAGTCGAGGAGTGACTTGCAATTCTATTCGTTTTTCAGGTGGTATATACGGATTCGTGTATGGAGTTTTGCACCGGCTGGTTCTGTGTAGCTTTACATTTGTCTATCGAATAGATCGTGAGCGTGCTGTTTTGTCTTTGTTTTTCGCTTTCTTGCGGCCTTGATTTTCTGTTTTCGTGCAGTTTGCATACTCTGGATTGACAAAATGGGGACGATCGACGTTTTTCGTCTGAGAATTTAGCTATTTTATTTGTAGCTGTCTGCACAGGTTTCTATATTTGTACTCTCAAAACGACAACGTCGGTTGTAGTTTGTCGAATTGCAGTAATTGTCATGTCGATGCGCACGCAGATGGTGCCTTTGTCGTGCATAGCGCTGTGACCGCGTGTGTGGTGGCGTCGCCAAGCGGTCCGTCTTCAACCGCCTCGGCCACCTCCTTTTCAAAAGATCAATCCAAACAATAAGCTTCCCTATGATGAAAATGACTTTCTCTCTGGCTTGCTCCCTCGTGTTGGGAGGAGCCGCTGTGCTGAGTGTATCCTCGTGCGACAAGTACGATGACAAGCAGAGTGTGCGTGAAACGCCCGCCGCCAAACAGGTCGACGGACAATGGCAGACCCCCGAAGAGACCGATGCACTCCTGGCCGATGCCGGTGTGACGCGCGTGAACGAAGACTATTTCAAGGGCAAACTCCCCGCTGATCCCTCTTCTGTGATCGGCGGTTTCGTGTTGAATCCGAGCGGACTCACTATCGAGGCTTCCACCTCCGGCAAGGAGACGCGCCTGGCCTGCACCGTGACGGGTACCACCCTCTCTTTGGCCGACGTTACGCCTCAAGACAGCACGTTCTACGAGGTGAACGCACAATACGGCTGGAAGAAGGAAGTGAAATACAAGAATTTTGAATACCCGAAGAGCGCCATCGTGAGCGGCGCGAGCGGCTTGGCGGTGAACGGTGTCGACGCCTCGGGGCAGCTCCACGACCTCTCCGCCCAGACGATGCTGGTCACCACCACGCCCCGCACACTCATCGAGTGGCGCAAGGGAAGCAACCGCAAGCCGGTGGGTATCCAGTTGGCCTTCATCGACAGCGACTACTACAAGTGGCTCGATGCTCGCTTCACCCTTGTGTTGCCCACCGAGACCGTGAACAAGTATGCGGCCGTGAAGATCACGCTCAAGAACAAAAAGAGCGCACCCGTCGAACAGGTTTGGAAGCGCGGATGATTTCCTTCCGTCGCTCAACCGATGCTCCCCATTTCGCCACCCCTTTTCGGGTGGCGTTTTTCATGCGCCTACGCGTGCGCGCGTCAGGCACTTTTCGTTTTTTGCCTTCACCTCTTCACCCACCTGCGTCAACGCGTTGACCGTCAATGCATAAGGGGTGAAGGTTTTTGCGCTTCGACCTTCACCCGGGCTGCACACGTCGGGAGCGGCGGTGAAGGACGAAAATGGGCGGCGTCTTCACCCCCAACGCCCGAGCAATCAGGCTGCTGAGGCCCCGTCGTGAAGGGTGAAGGCAGAAAACGAAAACCGACTGAGGCGTGCGGGTGTATGCACACACACGAGACGTGCGTTCACCGCAACGCTGTGCGTGGCGAGGGTCGGAAAGCGGGGGCGGAGGGGAAAAAGAAGGGCGTTTTTTCCCGAAAGTGGGGAAGTGTTTTTGTGCGCTTTCTTGAGAGAAAGGTGTGCTGTGGAGCATTGTTTGGACGGAACTGACGCGGGCGCGCAAAAAATGAGAAGCCATTCTTTGGATTTTAACGTTCGTTGAAAGCACTTCCGTAAATGGTAGCAATGCGTTGAGGATGAGGGGAAAACGTGAGACGCATCGGGGCGACAAAAATGAAAGATGAAAGAAATTTTCCGCCGATGTGTCACAATCCGGTTTTTCGATTGTATTGGTAAGGGAACGGCGACGCAAAAAATGAGTCGGCCGAGGACAGACCAAACGCCTTCGGTGCCGCTCGTTCGAGGCGGGGCGAAAGTCCCCGCTGTCGTCCGTTGAAGTTCCATGTTCTTATCTTTATCGGCTATGAAAAACTTTCTTCTTCGTTTCCTTCGTTTTCTCGTTCGGTGTCTTTTCGCCGTGTGCTTTCCGGGTATTGCAGCCCGCTGTCCGTCTGTTGTCCCGTCGCTCGGCGCTCCCCGTCGCCGTGAGCGTGACGATGACGCAGCGCAACCCACCCTCCACCTGCGTCTGCGGCAACTGCTGGAAGAGACGCACGAATTTCGCTATAATGTGCTGGCCGAGGTGCCCGAATTTCGCGAGCGCGATGGGCAAGGGCCCTTCCGCCGCATCACTCCCTTGGACTTCAACACGTTGTCCATTCGTGCCATCGATGCCGGCATCGGGGTTTGGCAGCGCGATGTGGTGCGGTTGTTGCACTCCTCGCTCCTCCCGTCGTTCCATCCGCTGACCGACTACATGAACCGCCTGCCCGATTGGGACGGCGTCGACCGGGTGCGCCCGCTGGGCGAGCGCGTATCGACCGAAACCGCGTGGTTGTGCGGTTTCGCAGTTTGGTTGCGCGCTTTGGCCGCACAGTGGATGGGGCAACCCACCGCGACGGCCAATGACCTGGTGCCGCTGCTCGTGAGTCGGCGTCAGGGCCTGCGCAAGAGCACGTTTTGCCGTCTGCTCATGCCGCCCGAATTGGCCGATTACTACACCGACAAGTTCGACCTCGTGGGTTCGGCTGCACCCGAACCGCGTTTGGCCAAACTGGGGCTGATCAACCTCGATGAGTTCGATCGCTACACGTTGCGTCAGCACGCCACGCTCAAGAATCTCCTGCAACTCAAGCAGCTCTGTTTGCGTCGCGCCTATCGGCAGGAACTGTTGTCGTTGCCGCGCATGGCTTCGTTCATGGCGACGAGCAATGTGAAGGAGGTGCTGGTGGATCGCACGGGTTCGCGTCGCTTTGTGTGTGTGGAGGTGACGCACCCGATCGATTGTTCGCCCGTGGATCACACGCAGCTTTTCGCGCAACTGCGCAGCGAGGTGCTTTCCGGTGCGCCGTGCTATCTGGATCGGGCGTCGACGCGCTTGCAGGAGCGCGCCAATGCCGCCTTTCGTGTGGCGTCTCCGCTTGCCGAATGTCTGTCTCGCTACTATCGTGTGCCGCGGAGCGGTGAGGTGGGGAAGTGGTACACGGTGACGGCGTTGTACGAACGTTTGCGTCGCCGTTGCCCCTCGGCGGTGCGCGGCGTGTCACTTCAAGCCTTTGGTCGGGAGGTGCGCAGTCTGGGTTTCTCGGTGTCGCACCGCCGCTGCGGCAATTCCTTGCGCGTGGTGGAGCGTTGACTGCTTCTCGCAGTGGCGTTTTCCCCCTTCTTGATGCAGAGGAGGGAAGTGGGGGAAAGGTAGGGCGGCGGTGATCAACAAGTTTTTGTTTTATGTCGTGATGTAAAAAAAACTTTCGATTTTGCAAATAGGATATTTTCTCTTACCTTTGCACCGCTGAATAGAGACTTGGTTGTTAATGTACTTTTGACCACGGGTTCAATTCGTTGGCTTTCGTAGGGGCGGACCGGTCGTCCCATTCTCGTTGATTCTCCCATCAAAAATAATAGTCTATGCATTTTTTGAAGTTGCTTGCTTTGTCGAGCTTGTGTTTACTCGGAGTCATGTCTTGCGACGATATGAGTGACGAACCGCAGGCTTATCCTGAGCAGTTGTATTTTTCTAAGGAAGGCGGTGAGGCCGTTGTGACGGTGCGCAGCAGAAGTGGAAATCAAAAACACTTTCCGTGGTACCCCGAAGGAACGAGTCTGAATGATCCTCGAGTGGATTGTCGTGGTGGTGTGACAGACACGACGATGCGAAAGGAGAAATTGGTCGATGGTGGTCAACGCTTGTACAACGACTGGTATTCGTTCACGATATCGAAAGATCAAAACACCATTCGCGTCAAGGTGAACGCTAACCACACCGGAAAAACCCGCAATGTGGCGTTGCATGGGGAATCTAGGCTCTCTTTGAGTCTCTATGTTGTTCAATCTCCTTTCAATTCGAAATGATGAAGTCTGTTTCCACGATTGTTGCGAGCGTGATGTGCGCGCTCTTGTTTTTGCCCGGTTGCGATGGTTCGCGATCTCTGAAAGATGAATATGAAGTGCGCTCAACCGAATTGTCGCTGTCGGCGGCGGGCGGTGAACAAACGGTCAATGTGCTCAACCGAGAGGGAAAACCCTTCAACAAAGCTTGGTCGTTGTTCAATGTGACCATTCCCGATACGCTCAATAAATGCGGTACGACGGATTTCGTCGACGATGAGGCGTTGCGAATCGATACGTTGGCAGATGGCACTTGTCGAGCTTCGGGAAATTGGTATTCCTTTGCGATCTCCAAGGATCGCCGGCAGGTGCAGGTGAAGCTTTCGCCCAACCGCACGGGGCACGAACGGCAGGTGATTTTCCATGGCGTTTCTTCCATTGATCAAACCTTTTCGATCTACGTGAAACAACAGCCGTAAAAGGAGTTCGCACGCGCAAAAGAAAGCGGTGCCGCCTCTCACAAGAGAGGCGGCACCGTTGTTTTTAGATCGTTGCGCGGCGATCGGTTATTTGCGTAGCGGTTTGAGATGGTCTTCGAAGTAGCGCGTGATGCGCTCGTGGAGGTGGATCATGTCGCGCCCCATCATGTTGTGGCCTTGTCCGGGATAGACGAAGTAGTCGGGCTGAGTGCCGGCGTCTTCGCAGGCGCGGAGGAAGGCGAGGGAGTGCTGGAGCACACAGGTGGGGTCGTTGTAGCCGACGATGATTTGCAAGCGGCCTTTGAGTCGGCCGGCGTGGCCCACCATGCTGGCTTCGGCATAGCCCTCGGGATTGGTCTGCGGCGTTTCCATGTAGCGCTCACCGTACATGGCTTCGTAGTATTTCCAGTCGAGAACGGGACCGCCGGCCACACCGACTTTGAAGACTTCGGGGTGGGAGAGCATGAGGTTAGTGGTCATGAATCCGCCGAAGCTCCAACCGTGCACGCCGATGCGGGTGGTGTCGACGAAGGGGAGGGAAGAGAGGTATTTGACGCCTTGCATCTGATCGGCCATCTCGATGCGACCGAGGTGGCGGTGGGTGCAACTTTCGAATTCGAAACCGCGGTCGCCCGATCCGCGGTTGTCGAGAATGAAGAGGACGTAGTCGCGGTTGGCCATGTAGTATTCCCACGGGCGGGCTTGGTAGTTCCACGACTCCTTGACGTTGGTGGCATGGGGACCGCCGTAGACGTAGACGATGGTGGGATACTGCTTGTTGGGATCGAAGTGGACGGGCTTGACGAGCCGATAGTAGAGGGGCGTTTTGCCGTCGGCGGCCAGGATGCTCCCGCTTTCGACGCGGGGCATGGTGAACTCACGCCACGGGTCGGCGGCTTCGAGCAGGCGAAGGGTTTCGCGCGGACGCTCGGTGCTGCGAACGACGATGTTGCGGTAGGTGGTGGGCGACGACCAGGTGTCGCGCAGCAGGGTGCCGTTCGGCGAGAGTTGGGCGCGGTGCACGCCTACACCGTTGTCGAGGAGGGTGCGACGACCGGTTTTGAGATCGACGGCGTAGAGGTTCTCGCGGATGTGGCCGCTCTCGTTGCTGCGAATGATGACGCTGCGGGTGCGGGTGTTGAAACCGAGGAGTTCGAGCACCTCAAACTTACCGGAGGTGAGCTGCTTGAGCAGTTGGCCTTTGGTGTTGAAGAGGTAGAGGTGGTTGAAGCCGTCGCGCTCGCTTTGGTAGATGAACTTGTGGTCATCCCAAGGGAGGAAGAACGTGAGCGGGTTTTGGGGTTCGACGAAACGCTCGTTGGTTTCGGTGTAGAGCACCCCGAGTCGCGCGCCGGTGTGGGTATCGTAGGCGACGAGGTCGCAGCGCTTTTGCGAACGCGGCACTTCCATGATGTAGAGGCGGTTGCCGTCGGGGCTCCAACTGAGGTTGGTGAAGTAGCGGTCGGTGGGATCACCGAGATCGAGCCAGACGGTGCGATCGTTCTCCGGATTGAAGATGCCGACGGTGACCTTATGCGAGGTCATGCCCGCCATGGGGTACTTCTCGGGCGCGGGTTGGGCGATGCGCACGGCCGAGGGCACGTCGATGTTGACGAGCGGATAGTCGGTGACCATGCGCTGATCCATGCGATAGAAGGCGAGGCGGCGGCCGTCGGGGCTCCAGAAAGTGCCTTTGTGAATGCCGAATTCGTCACGGTGAACGGAGGTACCGTAGAGGAGTTCGCGGCTGCCGTCGGTCGACACGGCGTGTTGGTGACCGTCGGCGGTGGTGACGTAGAGGTTATAGTTTCGGGTGTAAGCCAAGGCTTGACTTGCGGGAGCGAAGTCTTGGTGTTCGATGCCTCGTTCGAGCGGGATCGACCATTCGACGCGACGATCTTTCCAATTGTAGTGAAAGAGCGCGCGGGCGGTGCGAAGGGTGGCAACGGGGCGACCGGCCTCGGGGAAGGTGGCGGAGGTGAGCGAACGCAACACGCCGCAACGGGCGGTGTCGAGCGCGGCATTGACCTCGGCGAGGGTGAAAAGCGGCGTGCCTTTCGCATCGAAATGCCGACCGGCCGCATCACTCAGTTGTGAAACTTGCTCGACGTCGGTGCGCAGAAGGGCTTCGCCCCACCAAGCGGTGAAGACACTTTTGGGTTGGAGGTTCCAATAGTTGGAACCGCCCCACATGAGGTCGTCGAGGGTGGGTTGGCGGAGTGATTTTTGTGCGGTTTGCGCCATTCCGGTGAGCGTGAGGAACGAGAGGAGAAGGAGGATGATTTTTTTCATGCGAACAGCGTGCTCAAGCGTGAACGAAAAAGAGAGAACGTCGGTGGGGCCGGTTCAATCGTCGCGGCGCGAACGGGAGAACCCACCTTGGTCGCGGCGGTCGTAGCCTCCACGATCGTTATAGCTGCCACGTTTGTTGTAGCCTCCGCGATCATTGTCGCGACGGTCATCGCGGCGACGATCGGAGGGCTTGCCGTCGTAACGGTTTTGGCGGTCGCGGTTGTAGCCGCCGCCGTCACGGCGGTCGTTGTAAGCTCCCTTTCTGTCGTTAAATCCTCCGCGCTTGTTGAAACCTCCGCGGTCGTCGCGGCGTTCGAACTTCTCGCCGCGTTCTTCGCGCTCCTTGCGGTCTTTGGCGTGACGCACACGCTCGAAGGTGTTGTGACGGGCGCGGAGATTGCGATAGGTGGCGGCGAGTTCGGGATCGTCGGAGAAGTCGATGTTGCGGTCGTAGCGTTCTTCTGCTTCGTTGCGGCGGTCGTCGTAGCGACGGTTGTCGCGGTCATCAAAACGACGTTCGCGGTCGCCGAATTTCCCTTTGCGGTCGCCAGCGGTGCGGTCGTTGAAGCGGCGATCGCCACGTTCTTCGCCTGCTCCGCGTCCATCGCGCTCTTCGTCGTCGTCGAAACGTTTGCGCGAGAAATCGCGTTTGCGGCCGTCGCGGAAACGTCCTTTTTCGCCCATGCGTCGCAGTTCGTCGTCGGTTTTCACCACATTGCCTTGCGCACGGAAATGGTCGAGCTTGCCTTCGAAGGTGACATATTTGCGGAGTTCGCAATCGAGCGATCCGTTTTGGAGTGGCACTTTGAAGGAGGGGCGCAGACGCATCGAGTCGAAGAGTTCTTCGCGCGAGGAAATGATCCAGGCCTCTCCACCTTGAAATTCGCGTTTGAGCTTCTCGCCCAGCGTGCGGTAGATGTCGGAGAGGTCTTCGGGGCGCAGTCGTTCGCCATAAGGCGGATTGGTGATGAGCACTGCGGGCATTTCCGGCTTTTTGAAGTCGCGGATTTCGCGTTGTTCCACCGTGATGAGATCGGCCACGCCGGCAGCTTTGGCATTGGCCAACGCGGCTTCGACGGCACGGAGGTTGATGTCCGAACCGACGATGTGGTGCTCGAAAGTGCGCTCGTTGCTGTCGTCTTCAAAAATGGAGCTGAGCAGTTCGGGGTTGAAGTCTTTCCAATTTTCGAATCCGAATTTTTGACGGAACACCCCGGGATAGATATTGCGTGCCATGAGCGCCGCCTCCACGAGAATGGTACCCGAGCCGCAGAAGGGGTCGATGAGATCGCAATCAAATTTCCAACCGCTCATTTTGATGAGGGCGGCGGCGAGGACCTCGTTGATTGGCGCTTCGACGGTTGCCGTGCGGTAGCCGCGCAAGTGGAGACTCTCCCCACTCGAATCGAGCGACAGCGTGCAATTCTCTTCCGCTATATGAATATTGAGTCGCAAATCGGGATTCGCCACACTGATATTGGGGCGTTTTCCTTCGCGCTCCATAAAATAGTCTACAATGGCGTCTTTCACCTTGTAAGCCACGAATTTCGAATTGCGAAATTCGGTGCTGTAGACGGTGGTGTCCACCACAAAGGACGTATCAAGATCTAAAATATCCTTCCACTCGATCTCTTTCACCGCTTTGTACACGTCGTCTGCGTTGCGAGCCCGAAAATGGGAAATAGGTTTGAGAACACGTACGGCGGTGCGGAGACAAAAATTGGCGCGGTACATCATTTCTTGGTTTCCGCTGAAGGAGACCATGCGGCGGCCGATTTGCACGTCGTTGGCACCAAGCTCGATGAGCTCTTGCGCCAACACCTCTTCCAGTCCCTGGAAGGTTTTGGCAATGAGTTCGAAAGATTCTTGCATTAAAGTAGTCGAGATGGAAAGTAAATTGGGGCAAAGTTACAATTCGTCGGTCGAATGTCCAAACGTTGTCTTTGTTTTTTGGGGCGCAAAAGGGCTCCGTTTTTATTTTGCGAGTTCGAGCCGTCCGTCCTTGAGCAGGAGTCGGTAGACATGTCCTTTGTGAGTGGGGAAATCGATGGCCTGTTGTCCGTAGCGCACAGTGCAATCTTCACCGGCCAGCGAGGTGATGCGCGCTTCGTGCAATTGTCCGTTGCGCCAATCGAGATCCACGACGAAGGCACCGCGGGCGCGCAGTCCTTTCACGCAGCCGTTGCGCCACGCATCGGGCAGCGAAGGCAGGAGGTGCAAACCGCCGACGTGACTTTGTAGGAGCATTTCGGCCACGCCGGCCGTTCCGCCGAAATTACCGTCGATTTGGAACGGCGGATGCATATCCCAGAGGTTGTCGGCCGTTCCGTTTTTTAGCAAATTAGCAAAGAGCTTGTAGCTGCGGTTGCCGTCGTGCAAACGTGCCCATTGGTTGAGTTTCCATCCCATCGACCAGCCGGTGGCGCCGTCGCCGCGGTGGTCGAGTACCACGCGCGCCGCTTCAGCCAGCGCAGGGGTGGTGATAGGCGAGATCGTCGTTCCCGGGTGCAAGCCGAAGAGGTGGTTCACATGCCGGTGGTGGTCGTTCGGATCGTCGATGTCCTTACTCCATTCTTGTAACTGCCCGTAGCGCCCCACCTTGTACGGAGCCAGATGCGCAAGCGTGTTGTTCCAGGTGGCCACGTCGCTGTTGTCCAGGCCGAGAATCATCGCTGCGCGCACCGCCTCTTGCAGGTTTTCGCGAATCACCGCGTGGGTGAAGGTCGTCCCCTCGTCCACCGGTCCGTGTTCGGGCGAGGTCGAAGGCGCCGCCGTGAGCGTGCCGTCCGATTTTTGCCACAGGTAGTCTTCCGAGAATTGCGCGCACTCCTTCAGCACCGGATAAGCCACCTTGGCAAGAAACTTCTTGTCGCGTGTGAACTCGTAGTACTCCCACAGGTGCGTCGCCAACCAGTGGGCGGCCACGGGATTGTAGTTCCACGACATGTCTTGACTCACGAAGGGTGCGGTGAATCCGAAGGGGTTGCCGCTGATGCCCGCCATCCATCCGCGCGCGTTGAAATATTTGCGTGCCGTCACCGCACCGGGTTTGCGCATCGAGAGAATGAACTCCGTGAGTGGTTCGGCGCACTCGGCCAGTCCCGTTGTGAGCGCCGGCCAGTAGTTCATTTGCAGGTTGATGTTGTTGTGGTAGTCCACGCGCCACGGGCCGTCGACGTTGTTGTGCCACACCCCTTGCAGGTTTGCGGGGAGATTGCCGGGTCGCGACGAGGCGATGAGCAGATAGCGGCCAAACTGGAAGTAGAGCGCCTCGAGATCATGATCCGGTGCGCCGTTGCGGTAGGCCGCCAGTCGGCGATCCGTCGGCAGGTTGCGCAGCGAGTCGGGCGTGGAGTCCAGCTGCAGTTGCACGCGATCAAAGAGCGCAGCGTAGTCCTTGTAGTGGCGTGCAAAGAGGGAGGAGAAGTTGCGTCGCGCCGCCGCTTTCATCCACTGTGCCGTGGTGCGTTCGGGGTCCACGCCCACATAAGCCTTCGGATCGTCGAACTTCGGGTCGAGATTCAGGCGGTAGTCCGTGTCGGCCGTGAGGAGGAAGGTCACTTCGTCGGCGCCTTTCACCGTGAAACGTCCGTCGGCATTCGACACCGTGCCGCCTTTCGCCACCGCGCGCAGTCGCACCACAAAGTGCATGCCGTTGTTGTCCAACTGTGCACGATAGACCAACCCATCTTTGCCCTCCGGCACCAGCTTTCCCTCGGCGCAGGGATTCGGCGCGTAGGAAAGCGTGAGGTTTTGTTGTCCGCGGCGGTCGGCGGTGAAGCGCACCACCAGCACATTGTCGGGGTAGGAGATGAACGCGCTGCGCGTGTAGCGCGTGCCGTCGGCCGCAGTGAAATTCACCGTGGCCAGCGCCGAATCGAGCGAGAGCGTGCGCTCGTAGTCGCGGATCTTCGCCTCGTCGAGTCCCGTTGCGATGTGGAGCTCACCCATCGTGGTGAACGAGCCGAAGCGAAAATCTTTTTCGCCCCGGGTTTCGTAGGCCGCCTTTCCGTTGAAATTCTCGCGTGTGAGCCGGGCCGCCTCTTCGGTATTGCCCTCGGCGAAAGCACGGCGGATCGCTTTGAGCACCGGTGCGCTCGCCTTGTTCACATCCCAGTAGTAAGCCGGACCGCTCTTCACCCCCGGACCGCCGCGCCAGAGGCTCTTTTCGTTGAGGGTGAGGCGTTCGGTTGCCACTGATCCCATGAGGTTCGCGCCCAAGTGGCCATTGCCCAAAGGCAGCGAGCGGCGTTCCCATTCGGGGTCGGG
>ERZ773265.1033-NODE-1033-length-15575-cov-82.885309_pt1 | contig 15575 bp, 11 predicted proteins | sample MGYA00580512_ERZ773265 | MGnify/ENA primary metagenome ERZ773265 (study PRJEB29015, sample SAMEA2738169) | human oral metagenome | biome: human oral; feature: human-associated habitat; material: saliva | place: China | collected 2183 ... | reverse complement strand
GAGAAGCGCGAGTTCTAATCTTTATAGATACAGAATTCTGTTGCAAACCGCTCCCCAACCGCATTCTGCGGGAGAGGAGCGGTTTTTGCATATTCTGAGACCCCGCTTTCTGAGAACCTTGCCGCTCTCAGAAAATAAAAGCCCAAGAGCGCAAGCACTCTCGATACAATAGCTAGGTACCGTTTCACCCGAGCTAGGTATCTCTCAAACGAAAGGCTCACTCCAGCATGGCAGACGACAAGAACACTGCGAACACCAGCCCCTTCCCTGAGGGATACCAGCCTCAAAGCCGCCGCGAGCGCCGCGAAATGGAAGAATACTTCGCACGCCTCGCCGCAGAAAAGAGCGCTGCAGCGAAGAATACCGAGCGCGAAGAAACCACCGATGAGGAGACTATTGCAGATGTGGAAACCACCAAGGACTTCTCCGAAATGACCCCCAAGGAACGCCGCAAGGCAAAGCGCGCCGAACAGGCAGAGCTGACCTACTCCCAGGCGCAGGAAGAAGGCCGCCTCGGCGAATGGCTCTGGGTACAGGCACGCGAGGGCGGTACCGTCATCCTCTACGCGCTGGTCATCGCATTCCTGGTCAAGACCTTCCTGCTGCGCGGCTTCTACATTCCCTCCGGCTCCATGGAGCAGACCCTGCAGGTCAACGACCGCGTGTTCATCAACGTGGCGGGCTCCTACTTTAGCGAGCCCAAGCGCGGCGACGTCATCGTCTTCAAGGACTCTCAGGGCTGGATTCCCTCCACCCAGAAGACCAGCAGCCCACTCAAGGACGCCCTGTCCTTCGCGGGTATTCTGCCGGATACCTCCTCGAACTTCCTGGTCAAGCGCGTTATCGGTACTCCCGGTGACGTGGTCGAAAGCGACGGCAACGGCAAGATCAAGGTCAACGGTGTAGAGATTACCGAACCGTACCTGTACCCCGGCAACCCGCCCTCGGAGGTCCCCTTCAAGGTGACCGTGCCCGCCGGCAAGTACTTCGTCATGGGCGACCACCGCAGCAACTCCGCCGACTCCCGCTACCACATTAGCGACGGCACCGCGTTCATCTCCAAGGACGACGTGCAGGGTAACGTGTTCGTGGTGGCGTGGCCGCTGAACCACTTCGGTCTGCTGCAGGATCAGAGCTCGGTGTTCTCCTCGATTCCCGCACCGACCTCCACCCCGAGCGAGTAAGCGAGCTTGGAAATGATGGTGAGCGCCCAGAAGAGCGCAACGAAACCCGCTCAAGCTAAGCCCGCGAAAGCAACCCCGCCCGCCGCCGACCTCGAGTATGAGCAGCAGCTCTTCGCCTCCGGCGCCCGTACGGTCGCCGGAATCGACGAGGTAGGCCGCGGCTCCATGGCGGGCCCGGTCACCGTGGGCGTCGCAATCCTCACCCCGGACGCCACCCTCGAAGTGGGCGGGCTGATCGACTCCAAGGCGCTCTCACCGGCACGCCGCGAATCCATGGTTCCCGAAATCCGCCAGTGGTGCGCCGTGGCGGTCGGGCACGTGGAACCGGCTGATATTGACCGGCTCGGCATGACCCTCTCGCTGAGGCTTGCCGCCCAGCGTGCGCTCGCCGAGCTGGCGCGCCGCGGATACCGTGCCGACGCCGCCCTGCTGGACGGTAAGCACGACTGGTTCACCCCTCCGCAGGAGGACCTGTTCAGCGCGCTGGTGCCGGACCCGGCGCAGGCACACTACAACGCACTGCTCGCCCAGGCGTGGGAAGGCGCAGGTGAGGGTGGTGCAGATGAGCCCGCGCAGATGCCGGTGACCATGGTCATTAAGGGTGACTACAAGTGCGCCTCCATCGCCGCCGCATCGGTGGTTGCGAAGGTGGAACGTGACGAACTGATGGTTCAGCTGGATACCCGCTACCCGGGGTACGGCTGGGCAAAGAACAAGGGCTACGGATCTGCCGCTCACCGCGAGGCGATTAGCGTGCAGGGCCCCAGCCCGCAGCATCGACTCTCATGGTCGCTTCCGGCGACCGCCGAGCAGATTGAGGTTGCGGCAGCACAGCGCGGCTAGAGTGCGCAGTGTTCCTGAAAACCGCGCCTCGGAAGCCTGCTAAAGCCTAACGTGCCACCGCTGAATCAGTACTACAAAAGCCCAGGAAAGGAAGAGTAGTGAGCGCAGAAGACCTCGAAAACTACGAGACCGACGCCCAAATGGCGCTCTACCGCGAATACAAAGACGTCATGTCGCTCTTTAGCTACGCGGTAGAAACCGACCGACGCTTCTACCTGGCGAACCAGGTGGACGTCACCCCGCACGTGCAGGACGGCACCCTCTACTTTGAGGTGAGCATGAGCGACGTGTGGGTGTGGGATGTATTCCGCTCCAACCGCTTTGTGAAGAAGGTGCACGCCTACTCGGTGCGTGATGTGAACGTGGAGGAGCGTCTGCCCAACCAGGAGTTCACCGTGCCGGAAATGCCGGACTTTAACGCCTAGCTCACGCCCGATTTACCGCCTTGCCGGGGGTAAGCGCGCGGCTGCCGAGCTGCCGGTCGACAGAATCAGGTGTTGAAACCGCATGATGAAGCTGCGTTATGAAACCGCGTGATGAAGCTGCGCGAATATGACGCGTCGAATCGGCACCCGAGCGGCGTTTTTGAAAAATATGCCCCAAAATTTCAAATAAATGGCTGTGGATAACCTCTAATTCCTTCTAGGAGCCGAGGTTATCCACAGTTTTTCGTTAACCGCCTTCGGGCACGCGCGCGGCGGGCACAGTAGAAGCACTACCGCTATCTACCGGGGGAGAGACCCATGACAACAGCCCGAATAACAGCCCGCGCCGCAACCCGAAGCGCACCCAACAGACCCCTGCTCCAGAGCACCCAGCCTCCGCGAACCCAGCTCCAGCGAACCCCGCCTCGCGCCCACAGCGTCGGCAGGTGGGGCGAGGAGCTGACCGCCCGCATCCTGGAAGCGAACGGCTACCGCATCCTGGAGAGGAATTGGCGACCGCCCGCCGGGCTGGAACACGAACAGATCCGCGGCGAGCTCGACCTGATCGCCATTGACCCCGAGGACGAACTGGTTTTCGTTGAGGTCAAGACCCGCAGCAGCGAAGACTTCGGGCACCCGTTCGCATCCATTGACCGCGATAAGGCGCGCCGCACGCGCTCGCTGGCGATTCTCTGGTGCAGGCTGCGCGAGAACCTGGATTTTCCGCGCTTTCGCATTGATGCTATTGCGGTGACCGGAACCTGCGAAACCTTCACTTTTGAGCATCTGAAGGCGGTGGCGTAATGGGATTCGCACGCACCTATTCCGTGGCGCTGGTTGGCTTGCGCGGGCATATTGTTGACGTCGAGGCTGACATCTCGCAGGGCCTGCCCGGCTTTGTGCTGCTGGGTCTGCCTGACACCGCCCTCAACGAGTCTAAAGAGCGTGTGCGCTCTGCGGCGAAGAACACCGGCATCACCCTCACTCAGCACCGGCTCACCGTGAACCTGACCCCGGCGACCCTGCCCAAGCGCGGCTCGGCGTTCGACCTTGCCATTGTGGTTGCGGCGTTGCAGGCGGAGAAGAAACTGCACCCCAGTGGCGATAGTGTCTTCCTGGGTGAGCTGGGTCTGGACGGAACGCTACGCCCCGTGCCGGGCATCCTGCCTGCGGTCAAAGCCGCCGTGGACGCCGGACACCACCGCGTGATTGTGCCCGCCGAAAATGCTGAGGAGGCGGCGCTCATTCCCGGCGCGCAGGTGAGCGGTTTCCGCTGCCTGGCGGAGGTTTTTGCCGCTCTCGGTGCTGAGAGCCAGAAGCTGACCTACCCGCCTGCCCCGCAGACGGAGGCGAGCGCCCCGGTGGCGAAACCGGCTGAAATTCCCTCGGATATGAGCGATGTCGCCGGTCAGTCGCAGGGCCGTTTCGCCCTGGAAATTGCCGCTGCGGGTGGCCACCACATGCTGCTGACTGGCCCGCCCGGTTCGGGTAAAACCATGCTGGCGGAGCGCCTGCCGAGCATCCTTCCGACCCTCGACAACGATGCCGCGATGGAGGTGACCGCGATCCGTTCCCTCTGCTCGGCGGGGGAGCACCTGAGCGAGCTGGTGCGTCAGCCGCCGTTTGAGGCGCCGCATCATAGCGCCTCCGCGCCGGCGATTCTGGGCGGCGGCAGCGGCATTCCCCGCCCGGGCTGCGTGTCTAAAGCGCACCGCGGCGTGCTCTTTCTGGACGAGGCGCCGGAGTTCAAACGCACGGTGCTCGATTCGCTCCGTCAGCCCCTGGAGTCGGGGACCGTGACCCTGGACCGTTCGAGCGCGTCGGCGACCTATCCGGCGCGGTTTCAGCTGATCCTGGCGGCGAACCCGTGCCCCTGCGGCATGAACGTGGGCACCGGTACGGAGTGCACGTGCGCCCCGCGTGAGCGTCGCGCCTATTTTGGGCGTCTGTCCGGCCCGCTGGTGGACCGCATTGATGTGAATGTGACGGTTCCGAAGGTGTCCTCCACGGAGCTTGCGGGCGGTCAGGTGAACGAGAGTTCGGCGCAGATTCGTGAGCGCGTCATGGCGGCGCGGCAGACTCAGCGGGAGCGTCTGGAGCCGTACGGGTTGAAGACGAATGCGGAGATGAACGGCAAGATTCTGCGCGGTCCGCTGCGTCTGGATGCGAAGCTCACCGGCGAGCTGAACGCCGCCGTGGATCGCGGAACGCTGACGGCTCGCGGATACGACCGGGTGCTGCGTATCGCCTGGACCCTCGCCGATTTGGAGGGTGCCGCCTACCCGAGCCGGGAGCACCTGGATGTGGCGCTTTTTCTGCGGCAGCAGGGGCAACTGAAATAGCGTGCCGAAGCTTTGAACGCCGAGGTGACAACGAGATTGAGTCACTCACGAGAGGAGAAGAACGTCATGAGTGAGAAGAAGCTAAGAAAACGAGCTGATGAGGCCGAATTGAAAGACAATGGGCTGAGAGAAACAGCGCCGGAAGAGCGTGTGCCAGAAGTGAGCATGCCTGAAGAGCATGTGCCAGAAGAGAGCGCGGCGGAGGATTTTGTGCAGGAGGAACTGCAGATCCGCCTGCCAGGCCGCACTCTGGATGCGCACGCCCTGGTGCGTGAGAGGGTGGCGCATATTCTGTCGCTGGGGCAGGAACCCTCGCCGAGCCCGTACAACGCGGCGCGGTTGCCGGGGTTCCTCGCCTCCTGCCTGAACCCTGTGTACTTAGATGACCCTGTGTACTTGGAAGAGATGCGCCTGGAAGAGATGAACCAGCAGGAGCATCAGGGTGAGCACCCCGAGGCTCCGGCGGGCACAGCCTCCAGCAGTTCTGACCCCGCGCCCCTGCTCAATTCAGTACCCCTGCTCAATCCAGCACCCCTGTTCAATCCCGCCCTCAGCGCGGAGCAGCTTGAGGCGGCGTGCCGTGAGTACATCCGTTGCTGCACCGCTCAGCTGATGCGCTACGCCGAACCCGCCGATGAGCTCGTGGTCGAATCCCTCGCGACCCTGGGTGCGCCGCTGACCCTGCATTACCTGCTGACCGGGCACATCCCGGATGAGCACACGTGGGAGCACGGCGAACCGGATACGCAGCTCAGCGAATTTCTGCACTCGGTGGGTGCACCCGCGGAAGGGGAGTCCGCCCTGTTGTGTAGCGCGAATGGCTACTACACGCCGGGTGAGCATCAGATGAGCCGCGATAAGTTTTGCAAGGCGCTCGCGACCCGCCGCCTGCGCTGGAACCGCCGCATGGAACGCACCCTGAACGCGGAGGCGCACATGGCGGCAACCTGCGGGGCGTGGCTGGTCACTCCCGCCGATCCGCTGTGGCCGCCGCAGCTGAACGATTTGGGACCTGCCCGACCGTACGGGCTGTGGTGCCGAGGCGATTCGCGGCACCTGCTGGATGTGGCGTCTGCCCCGAGCGTCGCGCTGGTTGGTTCGCGTGACCCGAGCATCTACGGTACGGAGGCGACGACCCACCTCGCCGCGGAGCTGGCGCGCCGCGGATACACGGTGATTTCTGGCGGCGCGATGGGCATTGATATTGCGGCGCATCGGGCGGCTCTGACGCAGCAGGGTAGCGACCTGCCGACCATCGCCTTCATGGCGGGTGGGCTGGACCGGCTGTACCCGGCGCAGAACTCGGATGCGCTGAACATGATTGTTGACCGCGGGCTCATCATGAGCGAGGTGAGCGTGGGCAATACCCCCACGCGTTGGCGTTTTCTGGAGCGTAACCGCCTGATTGCGGCGTTGGCGCGGCACACCATTGTGGTGGAGGCGCGCTGGCGTTCCGGTGCCCTGAATACGGCTCGTCACGCGATGGAGATTGGGCGTACCCTCTGGGCGGTTCCGGGGCAGATTAATTCGCCGAACTCGGTGGGCACGAACCGCCTGCTACGCGATGGACTAGCGCAAACACTCACCGAGGCTGCGGACATCCTCGAGTACGATGCCGCCGCAGGGTTTGAGCTGGGCACCGAGCACGAGAGCGAATGGGATCGGGCTGCCTCCTCTAGCACGCTGGACGAGCTGACCGAACGACAGGGTAGGGTCTGGGATGACTTGAGCCCGCGCTCCTACCGTGGCGTGGACGAGATTGCCGCAGCCCTCGGGTTGAGCGCTCGCGACGTGATGGCTGACCTGTTCCACCTGGGTCGTTGCGGTCTGGCGGAGAGCAGCGGAACGAGCTGGAGGAAGGTCCGCCCGGCTGCCGCGGCGTAGAAGATCCCCCGTTGAACACTCCCGCTGAAAACCCCGGCTGAACGCCCGTAGTGAACACCCAGGCAGTAGCGGGTTGCGGCGGTGGGTCATGACGGGGCGGCCGGTCATAACAAGGCAGCACGTGGAGAGCTCGGAACCTCTCTACAATTGGGGTAGGCTTGCGCGTACTGGTGCGGAGCCTACCCCCGCCGCCGCATTATCGACAGACGCGCGGAGAGAATGTCGAAAGACCGAAACCCGAAAGGAGGGACGCATGACCCCCGCCCGCCAGCACGAAAACCCAGCTGAAAGCCGGGAAGAATACCGGGACGAGGCTCCCTCCACGACCCTGCCGGTGACCTACACCCGTAGCCTTGCGGCCAATCATCCCGAAACCCAAGCTGAGGGTTCAGGCTCCGCCCTACCCGGCTCTACTCTGCCCGATTCTGCACTGGGTGTTTCCGGTGAGGTGTTCCGCCCCGTCCTGGACCGTTTTGAGCGTTTTTTGCGCTATGAGAAGCACCGTTCCGAAGAGACGATCCGCTCGTATATCTCCGATTTGGAGGGCTTCTTCGGCTACATGGCGCGCCGCGGCGTGCGGCATCTGGACAGCATTGATGCGTCCCTGATTCGTGAGTGGTTGGGTTCGTTGCATCTGCGGCAGGCGGCTCGTTCTACGGTGGCGCGCCGCGGTTCGACCCTGCGCACGTTCTTCACCTGGGCTCAGGAGGAGGAGCTGGTGCACGCTAACCCGACCCGCGGTATGCGCACTCCCAAGCGGGAGAATCACCTGCCGCCGGTGCTGAGCCGTGAGCAGATGAACCAGCTGCTGACTACCCTGCAGGAGCGTCGGGCGCAGGATCCTCGTGATGCGCGCCTGCTGCGCCTGGAAGCTGTGGTTGAGGTTCTGTACGCTTCGGGCATGCGTATTTCTGAGCTGACCGGCCTGGATTTGCAGAGCGTGGACCGGGCGAATAAGACGGTGCGCGTGCTGGGTAAGGGCAATAAGGAGCGCGTGGTGCCGCTGGGCACCCCGGCGCTTAAGGCGTTGAATCGTTGGGTGTCCTATGGTCGTCCGCAGTGGATCCAGGAGGGGGCCCAGGGCGTGACGGCGCTGTTTATTGGCCCTCGGGGCGGGCGTGCGAACGCCCGTCAGATTCGTGAGGACCTGACCCGCCTGCTGCGCACGGTGGAGAATACTCAGGCGTCGGGTGCGCACGTTTTGCGTCATTCGGCGGCGACTCACCTGGTGGATGGTGGTGCCGATATTCGTTCGGTGCAGGAGCTGCTGGGACATTCGTCGTTGGCGACCACGCAGATTTACACGCACGTGTCGATGAAGCGTCTGGCGGAGACGTACGCGCGGGCGCATCCGCGAGCGTAGGACGTTCGTGTGTCTAGGGGTTTATGCACAGGTGCGGGGGAGTGCGCTGGACTGTGCCTTGAATAGAGCTCTGGGCAGCGCTTTGAAGGGTGCTCTGAACGCCGCCGTTTAATGTCTCTCTATTTGAACCTTGTGCGGCTGAACTGTACGAATGGAGGAAATCGTTCTAAGCTATACACTGTTCAACCTCTGTCTAGGCTCCCAGCGCAGCCCAAAGTTTCTGCACAGTGATGTTTATACAGGGCGGCTGAACAAGGTAGCATAGGTAACAGACTAACCGTGGTCTCCGTCTCTATAATGGCACCGCGTACGAGTACTAAAAACCAGAAAGGTCGCACCGCATGCGCGCACTCGTTTGCCCTGGACAGGGCTCCCAGAAGAAGGGCTTCCTGAGCCCCTGGCTCGAGATTGAAGGTGTGCGTGAGCACCTGGAACGACTCTCTGAAGCGGCAGGCATCGACCTGATTCACTACGGCACCGAAGCCGAAGAAGAAACCATCAAGGACACCGCAATCGCCCAGCCCCTCATCGTGGCTGCAGGCATCGTCACCGGTCGACTCGCACTGCGCGAACTCGACGGTGAAGAACTCATCTTCGCGGGCCACTCCGTCGGCGAAATCACCGCAGCAGCCCTCGCAGGCGTACTCAGCGACGAAGACGCAATGCGTTTCGTGCGCGTGCGCGCCAACGGCATGGCGGAGGCGGCAGCCGCCTCCCCGACCGGCATGGCTGCAGTACTCGGCGGCGCTGAAGAAAACGTCCGCGAAGCCATCGACGCAGCAGGCCTCGTCGCGGCAAACTCCAACGGCGGCGGCCAGATCGTAGCCGCAGGCCCCATCCCCGCCATCGAAGCATTCGCCGCGAACCCGCCCGCACGCGCTCGCGTCATCCCCCTGAAGGTCGCTGGCGCATTCCACACCGAGGCAATGGCACCCGCCGTGCCCGCCCTGGAAGAGTTCGCCGCGTCCCTGCAGGTCTCCGACCCGACCTCCGCACTGCTGACCAACCGCGACGGTTCCGCCGTGGAATCCGGTGAAGAGTTCGTCAAGACCCTCGTCTCCCAGGTCACCAGCCCCGTCCGCTGGGACCTGTGCATGGCAACCCTGCTCGAGCGTGAGGTCGCCGGCATTATCGAGGTCGCCCCCGCGGGCACCCTGGTCGGCCTGGCAAAGCGTGCGATGCGCGGCGTGCCCGGCACCTCCATCAACACTCCCGAGGACCTCGCCTCGCTGAAGGGCTAAACGCCGGGGGAGAGCACCCCGCCCTCCCCACAATGGGAACCCTTCACACTAGACATGCACTTTAGACCTGCGAGGCACACACCGCCTTGCAAGCATCAGCACTAAGGATTGAATACGTGACTACCCTCAAGCAGTACGAAATCAACCGCTACTCCCGCATCCTCGGTTACGGCGCAGCCCGCGGTGAGGTCATCGTCCCCAACGACGACATCGTTGAGGCAATCGACTCCTCCGACGAGTGGATCAAGCAGCGTACCGGCATCGCAACCCGCCACCGCGCCAGCGAAAACCAGTCGGTAACCGACCTTGCCATCGGTGCCGCCAAGGACGCTCTCGAAACATCCGGTGTAGCCGGTGAGGACATTGAGGCGGTCATTATCTCGACCATCTCGCACCCCTACGCAACCCCCTCCCTGGCAACCCTGGTCGCCGACGCAATCGGCTCCAAGTGCCCCGCATACGACATCTCCGCAGCGTGTGCAGGTTTCTGCTACGGCATCGCCCAGGCAGACGCCCTCGTCCGCGCGGGCACCGCAAAGCACGTGCTGGTCATCGGCGTTGAGAAGCTCTCCGACTTCATCGACAACACCGAACGCACCATCTCCTTCCTGCTCGGCGACGGCGCAGGCGCAGCAGTCGTAGGCGTATCCGACGAACCCGGCATCGCCCCCACCGTATGGGGTTCGGACGGCTCCCGCTGGGGCACCGTCGGCATGACCCACTCCCTGCTGGACATCCGCAACCGCGACTTCGTCGCAAACCCCGTCGAAGAAGGCGAAAAGATCTGGCCCACCCTGCGTCAGGACGGCCCCTCCGTCTTCCGCTGGGCAGTATGGGAAATGGCGAAGGTCGCCAAGCAGGCACTCGAAACCGCCGGCATCACCCCCGACGAGCTCGGCGCGCTCATCCCGCACCAGGCAAACGCCCGCATCATTGACCAGATGGTCAAGACCCTCAAGCTTCCCGACACGGTGGCAGTGGCACGCGACATCGTCGATGCCGGTAACACCTCCGCCGCATCGGTCCCCCTCGCCGCGCACCGCCTGCTCAAGGAGAACCCGGAACTCTCCGGCAAGTTCGCCCTGCAGATCGGTTTCGGTGCCGGCCTGGCATTCGCAGCTCAGGTAGTCGTCCTTCCCTAAGGAAACCACCGGAGCCCGATGCTCCCCGCCCCTCACGACCGGCACAGCGCCGGTGCGCGAGAAAGAAAATAAAGCGGGAAAGCATCCCCACAAACTCCGAGTTGACGCATGCGTACACCACGCAGACACGATAAACTCGGTAATGCACGCGTACCCCCACCCGGCGGGTGCGATGACCATCGAAAAAACAAAGGAGCCCCTGAATGGCTAACAAGGAAGAGATCCTCGCAGGTCTGGCAGAGATCGTTAACGAAGAGACCGGCGTTGAGGTTGAGGACGTTCAGCTGGACAAGTCCTTCACCGAGGACCTGGACATCGACTCCATCTCGATGATGACCATCGTCGTGAACGCTGAGGAGAAGTTCGAGGTGACCATCCCGGACGAAGAGGTCAAGAACCTCAAGACCGTTGGCGACGCAGTCGAGTTCATCGCGAACGCTGCCTAAGCTATAACCAATAACGAGGCGGCGCGGGCTCTCACCGGCCCGCGCCGCATCGCTATTCACTCAGCTTTCAATCCAACACACCCCGGGCACACGCAGGGTGCGATGACTGCACTCTCCACGGCGTGAAAACGCCCACTGTAAACCCCGGGCCCAACAGGTTTTTATCCACACACCACCGGATAAACCACCAAATCGACCACCGAAGAGAAAGTGCCACAATGTCTCGAAAAGTGCTGGTGACCGGCCTCGGCGCGACCACCCCCATTGGCGGCGACGTCCCCACCACCTGGGAAAACGCAACCAAGGGCGTATCTGGTGTATCCACCCTCGACTACCCCTGGGTCAAGGAATACAACCTGCCCGTATACATTGCAGGCCAGCTCGCCGTGCCCGCTCTCGAATCCGGCCGCCTCACCAAGGTAGAAGCAAAGCGCCTGGATCCCTCGGGCCAGCTCGCCCTCATCGCCGCACGCGAAGCATGGGAAGACGCAGGATTCTCCGGCCCCGACGCCGAATCCGCAGAAGAAGTCGACCCCGAACGCACCGGCGTAGCCTTCGGCACCGGCATCGGTGGCGTGTGGACCCTCCTCGACGCATGGGACACCCTCCGCGAAAAGGGCCCCCGCCGCGTCCTCCCCATGACCGTTCCCATGCTCATGCCCAACGGCAACGCAGCAGCCGTCTCCATGAACCTCAAGGCACGCGCCGCAGCACAGACCGTCGTCTCCGCATGCGCATCCTCCACCGAAGCCATGCAGCTCGGTGCTGAAATGATCCGCAGCGGCAAGGCAGACGTCGTCATCGTCGGCGGTGCCGAAGCGGCAATCCACCCGCTTCCCATGGCAGCATTCGCCAAGATGCAGGCACTCTCCTCCCGCAACGACGAACCCGAAAAAGCATCCCGCCCCTACGACGTCGACCGCGACGGCTTCGTCATGGGTGAAGGCGCAGCAGCGCTCATCCTCGAATCCGAAGAGCACGCCAAGGCACGCGGCGCACGCGTCTACGCGGAACTGGCAGGCACCGGCGTATCCGCTGACTCCTACCACATCACCGCACCGGACCCCGCAGCACTCGGCGCAACCCGCGCACTGCGCGAAGCCCTCGAAGATGGCAACATCGACCCGAAGACCGTCGTGCACATCAACGCGCACGCCACCAGCACCCCCGCCGGTGACCTGCCTGAAGCAACCGCAATGCACGAAACCTTCGGCGAGCACACCAAGAACATTGCCGTCTCCGCAACCAAGTCCATGACCGGCCACCTGCTCGGCGGCGCGGGCGCACTCGAAGCCGTACTCACCGTACTGGCACTGCACCACCGCACCGCACCCTGCACCATCAACCTGGACAACAAGGACCCCCAGATTGACCTGGATGTGGTGACCGAGGCACGCGAGCTGCCCGCCGGTGAGATTGTGGCACTGTCGAACTCCTTCGGTTTCGGCGGCCACAACGCGGTTGTAGCATTCCGCTCAGTAGAGGACTAAAACTCTTCGACAGCCTCATAGGAAGGGCACGTCGGACAATGCTAGCGGGGGAGTGCCCCCTCTTCAGCGCCTGGGGGCGCTTCGAGGACGGAGCCCCCGCTATGCATTCCCGACTGCGCCCTCTGTAGGTTAGAAATAAACAGGGTCGCCTGCGATAGACATCTATCGTAGGCGACCCTGTTTCTGCGGGTTAGTTGTTTTGAGAAGACGACCAGAACACACGAAGCGGGGGAGTGCGGATTCCGTGGGTTGGTTGTTGGAGATGGCATACCGGATGCCGCTCGCGGGGGAGTGCCCCCTCTTCAGCGCCTGGGGGCGCTTCGAGGACGGAGCCCCCGCTTCGCGTGTCCGGTACGCCCTCTAGGTCGCCTATCCCTTGAGGTAGGGAAATATAGGTGGCTTGGTACGGGGTTTCCTTCTCAGGCTAGCTTGCCTCAGTCTGGGGTATATGAGGCTGGTCTGGGGCTGAGTTTCGTGCGCAGCTCGCCTGAGTTTGGGGTGTGCAGGGTTTTACGCGTTAAAAACGGGTGGCGTATTCGCTCCGGCACTGCGAATACGCCACCCAAACACACCACACTCCACAAGACAATGCAGAGCGCGCGGGATCAACCATCCCGCAAGGTTCCCGTAACCCCCATCGCGCACCACGGTAGGCGACGACAGAAGAACGGGAGCTTATGACCGTTTGACACGCACAACGCCCCCTCATACAGGTTTACAAGGGCGCACGCCGTGCGATCTTCCGGAAGTTTATTCGGAAGAGCTCCCACGCCGGTTCCGTTGAAAATAATTCGGTGTGGTTGCCTCCCGATGGTGAAGCACATCAACATCGTGTGCCGCAATACTGCGCAATCCAGTACGCGCAGATGTTGCGTGAAAACCATCCTCAGGAATGCAGTCCGCGGGCCAGTTTTCCAGCTTCAAATGGCAGAAGCTTAAGGGTTTGATGTGAGTGCTCGGATGGTCCGAATCATGTCGCTCTCAACGGAACCGGTTTATCGGTGATGGGAGCTCCTGTAGATAAGAATAACCTTAAATCACCTCTGGAGTAAACCTTAAACCAATAATTTAACCTTATTGTTATAATTCCTTGTCATAAAGGTATTGACGAGTGTTCAATATGCTCTGAGTAACCCCCTGGAGACCCTCATAACTCTTTGGTCTGTTTGGCGCTCTCCACCGTTATGAAACCGTGATAAATCATTCCCGAAAATTGAAGAATCAGGTTCAAAACGGTCCCGTGAGCGGCTGCTGTGGGGACTTGCTTAGAGGGGCTTGAAGATGCGCCGAGAGTACAGTCATAAAACGTCATCTTGTCACGGAAGTTATCCCAGAGAAAACAAATTAAACCCCCGGCGTGCGCTGTGGCATAATCAGTATCGACATCGTGCTCCGGGGTCGGTGAAATTCCGAACCGGCGGTCACAGCCCGCGAACCGCTCTCGCAGGCAGGCAAAAAATCGTACGAATCTTCGCATCCGCACAGGCTGCAAGACTCCGCTAGAGAAGCCCGCCCGCAAGAGAGGCCGAACCGGTGAAAATCCGGTGCCGACAGTACAGTCTGGATGGAAGGTAGCACGAGCAGAAAAAGGCAGGAGCGCACTCCGCCGCACCTCCCGACAACCGGGATGGCGTGCAGGGTGCACCAAAGCAGTTACATGAGAAAACTGTTGCTCGAAAAAGCTGTTACTCGAGAGCACGGCGGTTTTCTGCGAGACGGCTTTCTGTAAGACAGGGGATAGGCATCTTTCGTAGGTGCCGGTACGTTATTCCCCTCGACCGCAGCCGGCTGGTGTCAGCTGCGGTTTTCAGCTACGGTTGGCTGATTCGCCGCTTCCGCCTCACCACGGATACCGGGCACCCCATAAGATGCCCGCGGTAGCCGCCCTTTTCTGTTCCTCTCCCCGGAGCCGCCGCAGATGCGCACACAGCGCATCCGACACACGGTCCAACTCAGAGAGGAAAGAAGCAATGGACATCTTGCGGTGGCTCTTCGACGCACAAATTCACGTGGGGGATCAGTCCCTCCTCGTGCGCGAAGTTCTCGGAAACGCATTCGGCCTGGCATCGGCGCTCGGCGGCATGCGACGCAAAGTATGGGCGTGGCCCGTCGGCATTCTCGGTAACCTGCTACTCCTTACCGTCTTCCTGGGCGCCCTCGTCGGCAGCCCGCACCCCGTCACCATGCTCGGCCAGGCAGGCCGCCAAATCATGTTTATTGCCGTGTCCATCTGGGGCTGGCATCGTTGGCGCGCCACCCGCGCCGCCGGTGGTGACGCCTCCGAAGGTGCCGCGGTAATCCCCAAGTGGGCCACCAACACCGAACGCGCAGGCCTGGTCGTCGCCATGGTCGCAGGCACCCTGCTGCTCACCCCCATCTTCCGCGCACTCGGATCCTACGAACCGGTCTGGTCCGACGCCTGGATCTTCACCGGCTCGCTACTCGCCACCTACGGCATGGCGCGCGGCTGGGTTGAATTCTGGCTCATCTGGGTTGCCGTCGACCTGGTTGGCGTGCCGCTGCTGTGGAGCGCAGGCTACTACGCAACCTCCTTCATGTACGTGTTCTACGGATGCTTCACCCTGGTTGGTTTCTTCGTTTGGTGGCGCACCCGCAACCTGGAGGCGCAGAAGACTCGGGTGCAGACCCAGTTCCCCGACGTGACCGTTGAGGTGACCGACGTACAGAAGGGTCGTGCATAAATGCCGCAGAACCCCTCGCAACAGGTGCTGGCGAGCCCGAACCTGCCCGCAACCGTTGCCCCGAGCGTGTCCCTTCCGCACAACGACGTGGACTACTCCGCCGCGGAGTACGGTCACCTCGCCGGGTTGCCCGCCGCACGCGCCCTCCAGCTGCCCGACCCCGAGCAGGCGCTCAGCCACGCAGACGCCATGACCCTGGCACTGCAGGCGGCACGCCAGGGCATCCGCGGCGCGAACCCCCTCGTCGGCGCCGTTATTACCGACAGACACGGGCACCTGTTGCACGTGGGCTACCACCGAGGTGCAGGTACCCCGCACGCCGAAGCCGACGCCCTCGCCGCCGCCCGTGCCGCGGGAACCGACCTCACCGGTGCGCGCATGTACGTGAGCCTCGAGCCCTGCAACCACACCGGACGCACCGGCCCCTGCTCCCACGCCGTCGCCGAAGCGGGCATCAGCGAACTCTACTACGCCTACAGCGACGACACCGAAAACGCAGCCGGAGGCGCCGCC
>ERZ773265.1030-NODE-1030-length-15604-cov-6.325294_pt1 | contig 15604 bp, 12 predicted proteins | sample MGYA00580512_ERZ773265 | MGnify/ENA primary metagenome ERZ773265 (study PRJEB29015, sample SAMEA2738169) | human oral metagenome | biome: human oral; feature: human-associated habitat; material: saliva | place: China | collected 2183 ... | reverse complement strand
TTATCACGGAAGAAAAAGGAGAAATTAAAAGTATGAAACAAATGGAGAGAATTGCTGGCTTTATATTGTTGGCAATTGTAATCTTATTCGGCATGTTTGGATTAAGTTCCTCGATGCTGTATTTCAGATTAATGATGGGCGCAATTTTAGGTTATGCTCTAGCGAGAGGCTTTATGGGCTTTGCGGGAAGTGTAAACCGTGCCTATAAGGGTGGTTCTACAAAGCTCATGAGAGCCTTGATGTTTATGTTTTTCGTTTCGGCTGCAGTTAGTACAGCAGTCCTATATAATGCGGATGTTTCCCAGTTTGATCTTTGGGTAAACCCAATTAACTTAGGCTTGATCTTAGGAGGTCTTCTCTTCGGATTTGGTATGGCGTTTGCGTCATGTTGTGCATCAGGTGTACTAACAGACTTAGTTGCGGCATTTCCTAGAGGTATTGTTACCTTACTATTCTTCTGTATTGGTGTATTTGTAGGCTTCCCAATCCAGAATACAGCAAGCTGGGTACAGGATTCTTTAATCAAGTTTGGTGATAAGAATGGTGTATACTTCCCAGACTTATTTGCGTTTGATGGTTTACAGGGTTACTTAGGTGCGTTAATTCTAACTGGTATTCTTTGCTTGATCGTCGTGAAGTTAAGTTATCTCTATGAAAAGAAGAGAAAGGAAGCAGGAACTTACTTTGGCATTGGTAGTGAAACGGTACAGTTAGCTGCTGAAAAGAAGTCTCTTGATGAAACAGAAGCTGTTTGTCCATGCAGTGAAGAAGGTTATGTGAAGATCTTCGCACGTCCTTGGAGTTTAAGAACGGCTGTTCTTGTCATCTCTGCAGTATTCGTATTACTCATGGGTGTTACAAAAGCTGGTTGGGGTGCAAGTACTCCTTACGGATTCTGGTTTGGTAAGTTACTCATGTTGTTTGGTGTTAAGGTAGAAACAATTGTTGAATTTACAAAGGGAGCAGCAGGTCCTTACCAAATGCCTTTCTTTGAACACCCAATCAATGTACAGAACGTAGGTATCGTATTAGGTACATTTGTATACATGCTTACATCAAATAACTTCATCTCCTTCTGCAAGTCAAGTTGGAAGATGAATCCAAAGCAGGCATTATTCTATGCAATTGGCGGCTTTGCGATGGGAATTGGTACAAGACTTTCTAACGGATGTAACGTAGGAGCTTTATATACTCCGATTGCAAACTTCTCACTATCCGGATGGATCTTCCTTGTAGTCTTAGTAATCGGTGGTGTTGTAGGAAATATCATTGCTAAAAAAGTTCGCTTAGATGGATAAAAAATTAAGATATATCGATGTTCTTGGATTAGTAATTGGAGCTATTATAGGCTGGGGTTCCTTTACACTTCCAGGTACAAAGTTTTTAAAAGAAGCAGGTGTAATCAATACCTTTATCGGGCTTTTGATTGGTGGTGTCTTTATCATGGTGATACAAAATGGCTATCACATCATGCTCGAGAATCATAGAGAAGATGGAGGAGAGTTTACCTATGCTTTAAATCATTTAGGCAAGGTACATGGCTTTGTAGTAGGCTGGTCCCTAAGTCTTTGTTATTTAAGCATGGTTCCACTTAATGCAGGCGCATTTGTTCTTCTGTTACGTGAAATATTTGGTGCGAAGATGGATTTCTTCTATCTATATTCCATTTCGGGATATCCAATCTATCTAACGGATGTACTTGTGATGTCTGCTGTCATTATTTTGTTTGGTTACATCAATATTCAAGGGTTAAAAATTAGCACAAAGGTGCAAAATATCATGAGCATTCTTTTGGCTGTTATTGTATCAGGGCTTCTATGTTTGATGTTTGTGAGAAGTGATTTGCAGGTCTTTCATCAAAACTATGTGGAAAACTACCGCTTTTCGTTCAGTGAGATTTCAAAGATCATAGCGATAGCTCCCTTCTTATTTGTAGGGTTTGATGTAGTACCACAGGTTTCGGAAGAACTTGGCTTTAAACCTGAAAAATCTACGTTACTCGTAGGGATTTCGGTATTGATTGGTATATTCATTTATGGAGCGTTAAATACGATAGCCGGATTAGGCTTTTCACCTGAAGCAGCTATGAAGACGCATTGGGCTGTTGCGGATGCGGTGATTCAACACTTAGGTAAAGCTGGATTCTATATCATGTTAATTGCTTTGGCAGCTGCAGTGGTTGGTGGAATCAATGGCTTTATGATTGCATCGAGTAAACTGATTGCAAGTCTATCCCAAAGAAAACATCTTGGAGAAAGATACAGCATCAAGAATGAAAAAGGTGTACAACCATATGCTATTCTCTTTGTCTGTGCGATTAGTTTGATTGGAGCCTTTGTTGGTAGACGTGTAATTATCTACATTGTAGATATGGCAAGTGTGCTTGCGGCAGTAGCGTATATGTATGTAAGTTTCATCAGTATATCCCTTGCGAAATCTAAGGTGGAAAAAGTACTGTGCGTGTTAGGTTCACTAATTTCAGCTAGTTTCATTGTGCTGTTAATGTTTCCAGGATCTCCCGCACAACTTTCAAAGGAAGCTTTCATTAGTCTAATTTTATGGACGGTTTGTGGTATTTTGGTATATCAATTTAGAAAAAGAAAGAATGTTTCGTGAAGAAAAGGAGACAAGAGAGTATGAAGATTGTAGTTGTAGGTGGTGTAGCTGGTGGTGCCAGTGTTGCCGCAAGAGCTAGAAGAATCGATGAAACAGCAGAAGTTATTATGTTTGAAAGAGGAGAGAATGTATCCTTCTCTAACTGCTGCCTACCTTTCGCTTTAAGTGGAATCGTTGATAACAGCGATAAGCTAGTTTTGATGAATCCAGAAGAATTCTGGAATAAGTACAGAATCAAGGCTTTGGTAAAGCATGAGGTTACAGAGATTCATCCAGACAAGAAAGAAGTAGTCGTAAAGAATTTAGTTACTGGAGAAAGCTTTACAGAAAGTTATGATAAATTAGCACTTTCACCAGGTGCGAACGCAATCTTGCCGGCTTCAATTAAAGGTATCGACCGTGAGAATGTATTTGTAGTAAAGAATGTTACAGACATTAAAAAGATTGAAGCTTATGTAGCTGCGAAGAATGTAAATAAGGTAACTGTTGTTGGTGGTGGTTTTATTGGTCTAGAAGTGGCTGAAAATTTCCGCGAAGCAGGAAAAGAAGTAAATCTTGTGGAAGGTTTACCACAGGTTATGAAACCTCTTGATGAAGATATGGCACAGATTCTCCACAAGGAAATCATTGATAATGGTATTAAACTTTATTTAGGAAAGACAGTGACAGAAGTCGGTGAAGGTGAAGTGGTTCTCTCTAGTGGAGAACATCTTCCAGCTGAAGCTGTGATTATGGCAATCGGTGTAGCGCCAGAGACAAAGCTTGCGAAGGATTGTGGTATTGAGCTTGGTAAGACAGGAGCAATCTTAGTAAACTATAACTACCAGACAAACTATCCTGATATTTATGCAGTAGGAGATGCAATCGAAGTTACAAATAGACTTACAAATGATAAGACTAGACTTCCACTTGCAGGACCTGCACAAAGACAGGCAAGAGCTGCGGCTGACCACATGTTTGGTGAAACACACAGTAATAGAGGTGTTATTGGCTCAAGCTGTATCCATCTCTTTGGCTTAAATGTAGCAAACACAGGTCTAAATGAAAAAGATTGCCAACAACACGGTTATAACTATGACTTTGCGTATACAATCCCAGGAGACAAGGTTGGTTTAATGCCAGATAGTAACCCACTCTTCTTTAAGCTTATTTTTGAAAAGCCTACGGGAAGAATCTTAGGAGCGCAAGCAGTTGGTAAGGGTAGTGTAGATAAGAGAATCGATGTGATTGCGGCTATGATTAGTATGAACGCAACACTTGAAGACTTAAAGGAATTAGAACTATGCTATTCCCCATACTACTCAACAGCGAAGGATGTTGTGAATCACACAGCTCTTGTAGGACTAAATCTTTTACATGATAAATTCAGACAGGTTCCAGTTTACAAAGTAAGAGAGCTTGTAGAAAATAATGCATGTATTATCGATGTTCGTGAACCAGATGAGTTTGAAAAGGGACATCTGATTAACGCAGTGAATATTCCAATGTCTCAGTTTAGAGAAAGACTCAGTGAAATCCCTACAGATGTTCCTGTATACTTGCACTGTCGTTCTTCACAGCGTAGTTACAATGTCATCTGTGCATTACAGAAGCTTGGCTATACAAATGTTTACAATATTTCTGGTTCGTATCTTGGTATTAGTTTCTATGAATACTATAGAGATAAGGCAGAGGGCAGAAAGCCAATTGTGACAGAATATAACTTTGCATAATAAAGTGAAAATTTTTGAAAAATGTTAAAGAATGGGGTTTCCTCATTCTTTTCAATATGCAAAATGATATAATCAAAAGCGCAGAGGTGCTAGCAACATGAATAAATTTTTATTAAAAATCATAACTGTGATGACCGTACTTACAAGTACGATTTCTACAGTTGTATACGCTGATGAAGAATCGAAATCGGATGATAGTTCGACGGTACGTATTCTATTTACGCATGACTTACATGATCATATCGATTCCTATCGCGTGACGAATACAGAGACTGGTGAACCAGAAGTGATTGGTGGATATGCACAACTAGCAGGAACCATTGCGGCAAATCGTAACGATCATACGATACTGGTTGATGCAGGTGATTTTTCAATGGGGACTTTCTATAATGCCTTATTTGAAAAGAGTGCACCCGATTTATCGCTATTAGGAATGATGGGTTATGATGCGACAACACTTGGAAACCATGAGTTTGATTATGGTGTCGCTTCTCTTACAAAGATGATTGAAAGTTCTACTAATACTCCTCCAATTCTTTGTAGTAATCTTACATTTGGTGAGGATGAAGAATCACAGGCGTTAAAGAAAGCCTGGGAAGATCACGGTGGTGCAGAATATAAAATCATTGAACGTGGTGGATATAAGATTGGCTTATTTGGGGTAATGGGTGAAGACAGTGTCTATTACACAGCTGCTGGTAGTAACACTTTCCCTGACCGTATCGAAGTAGCCAAGAAGATGGTTCAGAAACTGAAAGAAGAAGGTGCACAAGTGATTGTTTGCCTTTCTCATAGTGGCACAAATAAAGACCCTAGTAAGTCAGAGGATGAAATCCTTGCACAGAAGGTAGATGGTATCGACGTTATTATCAGTGGTCATACCCATACTGTTTTAACAGAACCAATTCATAAGAATAAAACATGGATTGTATCTGCGGGATGTTTTGGTAAGTATCTTGGTTTGTTAGATATCGACGCAAAGACAAAAGAGAAGATCGATTATCAATTGATTCCTATTACGGCAGAAAGTCCAGTCGATCAAACAATTAGCGCAAAGATTCAAGAATATAAAACGGATGTAAATGAAAATTATCTCAAGCAATATGGATATACAATAGATCAATCGATTGGGTATACAAACTTCCCACTAACGGATGTGTATGAAGATTATTCTGCCTTTACAGGAAACTCTATGGCAGACCTCATTACGGATGCCTATGTATATGCAAGCAAGTTAACAACCAAAGATACTTCATTTACGATAGGATTGACCGCAAAGGGAATTATTCGCTCTGGACTTGTGAAGGGTGATATCACAGTTGGGGAAGTATACGATGCGGTAAACCTTGGTAAAGGAAATGACGGTTTACTTGGATATCCATTGATTCGTGTATATATGAAGGGCTCTGATTTAATCAAAGTTGCAGAGCTAGATCGTAGTGTGGGTAAAGATATGATGGTGGATGGACAACTATTCTTTAGTGGCATGCAGTATCATTACTCCGATTACCGCTTTATCTTAAATCATGTAGTCGATGCGGAAGTTCGTACGAATGCAGGTTTCTATATCCCTGTAGAAAAAGATAAGTTGTACCCAGTGGTAACGAACTTGTATATCGCAAATATGTTGCCATCGGTAGGTAAGAAGACATTTAATCAGTTAGACATTCATACATATGATGCCTCAGGTCATGAAATCAAAGATTTCTCAGATATGATCTTGTACAATGCGGATGGAACTGAGTTAAAAGAATGGCAAGCAATCACACGTTATATCTCAGATATGGATAAAGTAAATGGAGTATCTGAGATGAAAGCGCAGTACCAAACCGCAAGAGATCAGAAGATCAAGGATAAGCATTTTAGCTTCATACGCTTCTTCCAAAACACTTCAGCTTTTGGCTATCGTATCTATCTAGCAATCATTATCGCAATCGCAGCACTGTTAGGAATCATCAGACTTATTACATATCTGATTCGCAGACAGCGCGAGAAAAAAATGAATATCAATTAAAAAACAACGTGGTATACTAAATCTATATACAACAGAAGGGGAATGACATGAGCGAAAATAATACAAATCAAACACAAACACAGGCACAAGCACAGACACAAACAGAGCCAGAAATCACACTTACGCTAACGCCTGATGAGCTTCAAGAAGAAAATCAAAAGCAGTTAGCTGACTTAGAAGCAAAAAAAGCTGCTGAAGAAGATGAGAAACTAAAATCTATTGACCCAATTGAGGCAACAGAATTTAGTGATGCAGAAAAAAAGACAATTGATACTTTCTCACAGAAGATTGATATCATGGATTCCAATACAGTTCTCCAGTATGGTTCTGCTGCGCAGAAGAAAGTAACGGATTTCTCCAATACAGCATTACAGAATGTACGTACAAAGGACTTAGGTGAAATTGGAAATATCCTCACAGATCTTGTTGTAAATTTAAAGAATACATCTGACTCTGATGAGAAGAAGGGATTCTTCGCAAGCTTATTTGATAAAGGTAAGTCAAAGGTTGAAGAGTTCAGAGCTCGCTATGACAAGGCGGAAGCTAACGTTGAAAAGATTGCAGGTGTCTTAGAAGATCATCAAATTCAATTATTGAAGGATATCGCTTTACTAGATGAACTCTATGAACGCAACCAAGTAAACATCAAGGAATTAAGCATGTATATCATTGCTGGACGTAAGAAGTTAAAGGACGTTCGTGCAAATGAATTACCTGCATTAATCGCAAAGGCAAAGCAGACAGGCTTACCTGAAGATGCACAGAAAGCAAATGACTTGGAACAGGCTTGTGTACGTTTTGAAAAGAAACTCTATGATCTTGAACTAACAAGACAGGTTTCCATTCAGATGGCTCCACAGATTCGTTTGGTACAGAACAACGATACGCTAATGACTGAAAAGATCCAGAGTACGCTTGCGAATACAATTCCACTTTGGAAGAATCAGATTGTATTGTCTTTAGGTATCACACACTCCAAGCAAGCAATGGAAGCACAACGTGAAGTTACAAACATGACTAACGAGCTTCTCAAGAAGAATGCGGAAACATTGCACCAGGCAACAGTTGATACAGCGAAAGAGAGTGAACGTGGTATTGTTGATATTGAAACATTACAACATACAAACGAACAGTTAATTTCTACATTGGATGAAGTATTGAACATCCAGAAGGAAGGCCGTGACAAGCGTGAAGCTGCACAGCTTGAACTACGTCGTATTGAAAACCAATTAACAAATAAGTTATTGGAAATCAATGCAGAAAAAGACGTCACAAAGAGATAGTTTCCAAAAAAAGAAGTGGTTTCACTTCTTTTTTTAAGTCGATAAAGAAGCTTCCAAAGTCGTAAAACACGTTTTAGACTATTTATGGATGGAGAAAACCACTATGTAGATAACGACAAGTGACAGATAATATAAAATTATGGGGTGATTATAAAATGAACAATTATATAAAAATGAATCAAGATAGATGGAATAATGTAAAAAATGACTATACGGAACCATTGACACATGAAGAATTAGAAGAAGTTAGAAATAATCCAATTTCTGTAGCATTAACCGTTGGGAAAAAGGTTCCAAAAGAATGGTTTGAAAAAACAAACGGGAAAAAGATCTTAGGTTTAGCTTGTGGCGGTGGACAACAGGGACCGGTTTTCGCTGTAAAAGGTTATGATGTCACTATAATGGATTTTTCTAAATCACAATTACAAAGAGATGATATGGTTGCTAAAAGAGAAGGCTTAAAAATCAACACAGTTCAAGGCGATATGACAAAACCATTTCCATTTGAAAATGAAACTTTTGATATTATTTTTAATCCAGTTTCAAATGTATATGTAGAGGATTTAGAAAACATATATAAAGAAGCTTCTCGAGTATTAAAAAAGGGGGGATTGTTAATGGTCGGCTTTATGAATCCTTGGATATACATGTATGATGCCGACATTGTATGGGACAAACCCGATGAGGAATTACATCTAAAATTTTCAATACCTTTTAATTCAAAAGAGCTTGAAGAAGAAGGCAAGATAACCATAAATCCAGAATATGGATATGAATTTAGTCATACCTTAGAAACTCAGATTCGAGGACAGCTTAAAAATGGTCTTGCTATGATAGATTTTTACGAATCGTGTGATAAAAGAAATAGATTATCGCGTTATGGAAATGACTATATAGCTACACTTTGCGTTAAACTATAATGGTATAGAACATACTTCAGGAGAGTAGATGGATTTATTTTTCATAAAGATTAAAATTTAAATCCTAGTTTGTCTAACTCAAACAATTAAATAAAACGCTACAACATAGCAATTTATTAAACAGTAAATTAAAAAGATTTACTGTTTTTTTGTTAATAGCTTTAGATAGTTGAGGAGGCGAAGTCTCCGAAATAAAAAACCACCCACTATTCGGGCGCGAGATAAAAGTTAAACAATTGAAAAATCATCCTTTCTTGATAAAATAAGAGTAGTTCAAGCTCTAAAATAAAGAAAGGATGATTTTTAATTATGGCAAATAAACATAATAGTTTATTGCATACAAAGTGGTTGTGTAAATACCATATTATATTTAGACGAAAAATAGAATTTAATCAATATAAACGAGATATAGTAGGTATAATAAAGAGATTATGTAAGTATAAAGGTGTAGAAATAATAGAGGAACATATAATGCCAGATCATATACATTTTCTACTATCAATACCGCCAAAATACAGTGTTTGAAGTTTTATGGGATATTTGAAAGGGGGAAGTTCACTAATGATATTTGATATGCATTTAAATTTGAAATACAAGTACAGAAATAGAAAGTTTTGGGCAGAAGGATACTATGTAAGTACAGTAGGTTTGAATGAAAGTACAATAAGAAAATATATCAGAGAACAAGAATCGCATGATATTGCAATAGATAAACTGACAACAAAAGAATACACAAATCCATTTGGAAATAAACAAATAGATAAACCCATTTAACGGGTAGCGGGCGTTAAAATACAATAGGGTTTGAACGAATGTGAAAGCCAGCGCATTGAGGTGCGTGTTAGTAACAAAGGGTTATGCCCGAAGAAAAAACCACCCCTTCCCAGGAGGGGGGTTATTTTGATAACAATAATTAAGAAATGATAACAAAAAATATAGGTTTGATAACAAAAACATTGAAAAACGATAGAGTTTGATGTATAATAAATAAAATAGGAGGTGCATAGAATGTATACTGAAATTTCCAAAATAATTGAAGGTGCGTTATCCGGAGACAAGGAAAAGGTCTTTAATTATTCTAAAATATTGGCTAAAAATTTAGAAAATAATGGTGACTTAGCATTATCACGCAAAATAAATAATTTATTATCAAAAAAAAGAGGAGGAATATTGTCCTTAGATTCATTATCATCTAAGCCTGTTGATGGTGAAAGCAGAATGGACATGGTGGATATTTGCTATCCAATTATTGATAGAGACAAATTAATTTTGAATAATGAAATTGACAACAAAATCAAGGAGTTTATAAAAGGTTATGAAAATAGAGATAAATTATTAAAAGCTGGAATAGATGAACCTTGTACATTGCTTCTCTATGGTCCGCCGGGATGTGGTAAAACCTCAATGGCACAATATATATCTATGGAGACTGGACTTCCATTAGTAACTGCTAGGTTGGATGGAATGATTTCATCTTTGTTGGGAAGTACGGCAAAAAATATTAGGAAAATATTTGATTTTGCTTCAAGGCAAGAATGTATCTTATTTTTAGATGAATTTGATGTAATTGCTAAAATAAGGGATGATAAAAATGAGACGGGAGAATTAAAAAGAGTTGTAAATAGTCTTATTCAAAATATAGATGTTTTTAGCAAAGATAGTATTATAATTGCAGCTACAAATCATCATGAATTACTCGATCCTGCTATTTGGCGTAGATTTAATAGAGTTTTGAGTGTTAGTAAACCAACAGAACTTGAAATTAATAGTTTGATTCATACATCTATCTATACATCAAAATTTAAATTTGATATTTCAGATAAGAAAATTAAGAATATATCAAGTTCGCTAATAGGATTAAGTCATTCTGATATTAACACTATAATGAATAATTCTATGAGAAGTTCCGTAATCAATGAAAAAAATGAGATTACATTATTTGATATTTTAAGAGAAGCATTTTTGTTCAAAAATCATTCAATAACTAGTGATATAGAGTTCCTTGAATTTTTAATTCAAGGAGGAATGACTCATAGAGAATTGCAAAGTTGTGGATTTCCATTGAGAAGAATACAGATGATTTCTAAAAAGTTAAGGGGTGAATAATAATGGAAGAGAAATTGCCAATTAAATTTTTTGCTAAACGTGAAGAAGATAAACAAAGAGTAGAAGGTGGAGGTAAAAAAGAACTGCCTAAATTTGTTTTAAGTGGTAGTGAGTTAAATGAAAAATCTGCTGAATTGTCTCGAATGATTTTTGATGTGTTAGAAGAAGATTGGGAAGACAGAAACATACCAGTTATTATTGAAGCAAAATTAAATAAAGATGCTCATGCTAAAAGCCATAGAAAGAAAATCGAGAATATATTTTTTACTAATAAGAATAATGTTATTGGAGTTTCAGATGAAAATACTTTAATTGTTCGTGTAGATTCTCAAAAAGAGGGAGCTAAAATTGAAGAAAAAATATCCGATGTTAAAAATAATGCATATGGTATTTCGGGTATTGACAATATCATTAAATATAAGCCTACTATATGTAAAATGGAAGGTGTCTCTAACTATAAGGTGAAACTTTTTAACTTCAATGAGTTTTCTATTAATACGAGTCATGAAGCAAAATTTGAGATGCTTATGAGAAATGAACATGTAGAATTCGTAAAAACAAATTATACGAAATCACTAATAATATATAAACTATGCAATATATCAAATTTGCAAGTGGATAAGCTCGTAAATAGCACATTATTTGACTTAGCAGAAGAATTTGTTCCTATGCCATATGTATCAATTAATTTAGATGTTTTGAATAAAAAAGATGAAATTAAAGTAAAAGAATATGATGTTAATAAAAGAAGTGAGATTGTTGGTGTTTTAGATAATGGAATATGTGGAATAGCTCCATTAAAGCCATGGATTTATGGAAATAGAAATTCCCCATATCCAAATAATTTAATATCGGAAACTCATGGAACATTTGTTGCGGGTGTCATTACATATGGGGATGAGTTTCAAGGAGAAGAAGTTGTCGGGGCTAAAAATATAAGAGTCTTTGATGCTGCGATTTTTCCAGATACTCAAAAGGAAAGAATAGAAGAAGATGAATTAATAGAAAACATTAGAGAGGTTATAAAAAATAACCATAAAGAAATAAAAATATGGAATTTATCAATAAGTATTGTTCGAGAAATATCTGAACAAAAATTTAGCGATTTTGCTATTGCATTGGATGATATTCAAGACGAATATAATGTCTTAATATGTAAATCAGCTGGAAATTGTACTAATTTTGCTAGAGGAGGTGCTGTTGGTAAATTGCACGAAGGAGCTGATTCCGTTAGATCATTAGTGGTTGGATCTATTGCAGATAAAAAAGAGTATGGTTGGATATCTGAGCCATATAACTTATCGCCATTTTCGAGAAGAGGTCCAGGTCCTGCATATATAATAAAGCCTGATATTGTTCATTTAGGCGGTAATGCTGGAGTTAATTCACAAGGAAAAATTATTCAAGGGGGAGTAAAATCATTTTCTAAAAATGGAGAGGTTGCAGAACAAGCAGGTACTAGCTTTTCCACTCCTAGGGTAGCTGCTTTAGCTGCGGGATTATTAAATGAAATGGATGAAGAATTTGACCCGTTGTTATTGAAAAGCTTAATAATTCATTCAGCTAATTATCCTAACAATACTGAAATATCAGAATTTGAAAGAACTAAATATCTTGGCTTTGGATTACCTGATACGGTTCATAATATATTATATAATACTCCAAATGAAATAACTTTAATACTGCGTGATGTTCTGCCAAAAGGAAGATTTATAGATATTAAAGACTTTCCTATGCCAGAATGCTTAGCAAAGAATGGGTTCTTTAATTTTCAGGCTATTGTAACACTTGTATATAATCCTATTTTAGATCCAACTCAAGGGTTCGAATATTGTCAATCGAATATAGATGTGAGGTTTGGTTCTTATGATGAAAAGGTACCTAGAGATACAAGTAAGAATAGTATACTAAATCCGATTGGAAGGAGTGGAGCTCAAAATATATTGGTGGGTTCATTATATAGTAAAGTCAAAATGAGAGAATCATCGAAAGAGTTTGCGTTAAAAGAAAGAATGTTAATTCAGTATGGAGATAAATATTATCCAGTAAAAAAATATGCAGTGGATACATCTGAGTTAACAGATGGAAATAAATTGAAATATACAACTTCTGATAAAAAATGGTATTTAACAATAGATAACACTTATAGAAGTAGTATTGAAGATAGAGCAGCTATCGAGAATAGGAAATTAAGCCAAGAATTTTGTTTAATCATCACAATTAAAGATCCAACTAATACTTGTAATGTTTATAATGGTATTACACATAAACTCGATGAATATAATTTTTGGCACAATAATATCAAAATATCAGAAAACATCAATATTAATTTATAAAAGAACATTGAAAATGGGTAAGAAATTAATTATCTCGCAATCTCCTTATCCATATAAATTCCATAATTTTTCGTATCTTGTAAAGCTTGTCCATAGTAGATTTTGAGGAAGAATACTCTTGCATAAGGGTATTCTTTTTTTGCTTTTTATCAAGTTCGGGGCATTTAGAAAAATAGGAAATAAGATTTAGTCAGCATTTTGATGCTTAGATTTTTACTTTCTTCCTTACTTTTCTTGAATATCGCATAAAGTATTGCTTTAGTATATGTTGAGTTTTACCATCTACTATATCTATTAAATCATGTGTTTTAGCATCTGAAAATACGAAGCTCATACAATTTTTACTATCTTTAGTTAACTTTATTTTATCAAAACATAGATGTTCTGGTAGGGTGGTATGAGTTTTAACTTCTATGGCTTCTCTACATGATTTCATTACTCTTACTACTGTAGATACTGATACATTACTTAACTCAGCCATCTCTTTAAAAGATAACATTTTAGATAGATTTTTAGTAATGTGAAGTATAAGGTTTTTAGATATACTGCAGTGTTTTTTTACAAATGGTGTTTCAGCACAAAACTTAGAATCCCATTCTCTACATTTGAAGCTTTGTTTCTTTAATCTAAGGTATGTAGGGCATTATGACATCTTTAATAAGGCTACTTTTAATGAATCTCCAAATCCATTTATTTTCTTCTTTTATACAACCGCAGTTTATACAACACTTTGGATTGTATTATGATAAAGTCCCATGAAATACGAATGTATCTTGATCATCCACATTAATTAAATCAAGTTTATCCTCCATAGTTATATTTTGGTCTCTTATTAATAGTAAATTTGTGATAAAATTATTCATGTCAAATATTCTTTCTTAGTTAATTATTTTTGCACACCTTAATTATATTGGATATTTGCCTTTTTATATATAAAAATTGAAATCCGGGGCTGGAATTTTTTCTATGCCTTGGATTTAGTATACAACCAAAATATGTTGTAAAGAATAGCCCCCCAAATCATATTTTTTAAACTTTGAAACAATTATATGGCCCCCTTTTACTGGACAAACCAGTGGAAGTGGATTATAGTTATGAATTTAAAATAAAATGTATCGAGATTTATGTAAGAGGAGAGAATATAAGAATTCTTAGTATTACAACCTGAATTGACATTAAGACTATAAGTTAGAGAAATAATAAGAAAACTTGACATTATTAGTTTAGTACATTATAATAAAAATACATACCATCGGTATGATAGAAAGGAGATATTATGGCAAGGAATAGAAACTCACATGAAACTAGAAAAAAAATACTAGAAGTTTCTAAAGATTTATTTTTAAAAAAGGGATTTGATAATACCTCAATACAAGATATAATAAATGGATTAGGTGGATTGACGAAAGGTGTTATTTATCATCATTTTGAATCGAAACAAGAAATATTACAATCAATTATTAGAGAAAATAATCAAGAAATTCTAAATTATAATTGGAGGGGAGATACTGGATTAGAAAAAATACAAAATTCTTTGATGGATGCTTTCTCTAATTTTGAACAACAAAGGCTTGTATATTCAGCTTCGATTAAGCTAAGAAGTCCACGTTTGTTAGGAGAACAGTATTTAAGTTTATTTTCTGATTTTTTACCAGAAATTAGAGAAAGAGTTTACGAAGGTGTTAAAGATGAATCAATTAAAACAGAATATCCAGAAGAACTGGCTGATTTGATTGTTTTAACTTTGAATATTTGGATTGGATTCCAAATTTCTGTTTATTCAGTAGAGGAACTGAAGAGAAAAATGAAATTCATTAAACTTTCTTTTGATGGACTAGGGGTACACTTGATTTCTGATGAAATGATGGGGGTAATTTTCCAATTATTTGATCACTTAAAAGGTGTTAAATAGATAGTCTTATTATATGCTTGTTAGTAATAACTTTTTATCGATTTAATTAGTTATTGTTCTATAAATATATTTTAAGTATTTGATATTTTAAAAATAACATACTCAGGTATGTTATTAAAAAACTTATTAACATACCAAGAGTATGTATTATTTTTTAGTTATGGCATACCGTTGGTATGTTATATACTCTTATTTGATTTAAACGGTTATTTTAAATATGTATTCAGAATTGTTTAAATAATATAAACTATATTTACTTTTAGGAGGAAAAATCTATGTTATCACTTATTAAAATTGAAATAAATAAGGTTTCAAAATCTAAATTGTTTTTGACTTGGTTTGCTACTATATTGATAGTATTAGGTGTCACGGGAATTATAATTATGGGGCTAGGTATGGATAATAAATTGGGAGAATTTGTAGGGCAGGGTTCTAATAATTTTAGAATTTCTGATAAATGGGAAAATTGGGCAATTGCAACATCATTGTTTTCATCTTTATTTACAAAAGCAGCATTTTTAATTTTTGAAGTTTATTTATTGTCTATAATTTTTATTGATGAATTTAAACAAAGAACAATTTTTCAGTTGTTTTCTTACCCTATTTCAAAAATAAAGTTACTATGGGGAAAAGTTATATCGGTGATTTTAATATCATTTATTGCTCATTTTACTGCACATTTAGTTATTCAATTATTAATTAAAT
>ERZ773265.1023-NODE-1023-length-15680-cov-4.723328_pt1 | contig 15680 bp, 16 predicted proteins | sample MGYA00580512_ERZ773265 | MGnify/ENA primary metagenome ERZ773265 (study PRJEB29015, sample SAMEA2738169) | human oral metagenome | biome: human oral; feature: human-associated habitat; material: saliva | place: China | collected 2183 ... | reverse complement strand
AATATTACAAACAAGGGAAAGTAGTCTAACTACTTTCTTTTCATATCTTCTGGTAATGGTGATTCTAGAATCATCTTCTCTTTGGTAAAGGGTTGTAAGAATTCAATTCTTGCACAATGCAATGCTGGTCGCTTAATCCATTGTGTACTACCACCATACAACGTATCCCCACAAAGTGGATGACCAATCCCCGCAAAACCAGCACGTATCTGGTGTGTTCTTCCCGTTTGTAAATGCACTTTTATCAGACACTCTGTTCGATACCTTTTCATTACTTCATATTCTGTAATACATTGTTTTCCACCTTGATTGAAGGATTGTGTCAGTTGTCCATCTTCCTTCAACAAGGAAAAAATTAGTGTAGCTTTATCTTCTAGTTGTCCTTCAGTGATTGCGTAGTAATGCTTCTGAAGGATCTTCATGACTTCCAGGTTGTCCCCCTCAATGACCACGTTCTGTGTGTTCTCCCAGTCCACGGAGTTTTCATGGTCAGGCGCGAGTGTTGCGGTGGTAGGAGTTTGGGCTGCCGTGATCGCTTGCGTTTTACCTGGCCAGAACAAGCCAAAACGCTCACCCCCCGCAGCGTCTTCACCGAGGAGCATTTGCAGAGCAGCAACGTCAATTTTGCCATCGGCAATCACTTCAGGAAAAAGTGAGGCAAGCTTCTGCGCAACTTCACTCTGGAAGTTAGGTGAGGTGGCGGGTACTTCGTTGATTTGATCACTCATTGTCTTCTATTCTATTTGGGTTATTGACCAGGATTAGAACGTGTTCCAAGCATGGAGAATTCTCATTCAGGTAGATGCCTCCTGCAGGTCGGCCCTATTATCATAACCTCAAAGATGCCTTTTGAAGGAAGATTGCCACTAGTTCTCACCGACGCCCCCACGCGTGTAGACCTCGTCTACAGTAATATCCCCCTACCCCCTCATCTCCATCTGCGGCATATCCACCAATACACAGCACCAGGTCAAAAACACCACGTCAATCAGCGGCAACCCCTCCCCCTCAGGCAGCTGCACTAAAGAAACACACAGCTCCCGAGCACCAGCCTCAACAACCCCCACCTCCACATCGCCACGCATAATCACCCTCCCCTTGCGCCACGGCGACACTCGTCGTAGCTCGTAACTCCGCCCGGCGCAGTCTCCCACCAGCGTGGATACGGTGAAACCGGGTTGGGTGAAGGTGAACACCTCCCCACCAGACGTGGTACCGCGGCAGCGGAAGCGCACGGTGCGGGTGAGGCGTTCGATGAGCAGGCTTTCCTCATCGCCGATGTAGATCACGTCAGAAAGTACGTGCGCGAGCTGCGCGCCGCTGCCCCCTGCCCCGGCATCACCAGAATCCCCACCGCAACCCTGTGCACCTGCGGCGGCGGTCGCGGCGTCGAGAAGCGTGTTTCCGCGCCACACCAACTGCTGAGAGTCCATTTAGATGAAGAAGTACCAGATGATAAACGGAGTCATGGCGGCCAGGGTCATGGTGAGAACCCAGGTGGTGCTCACCAGTTTTTCCTCCAGCGTGAGGCGCGCGATCCAGGCGACAAAGGCGGCTTCGACGGGCGTGAGCTGGGCGTCGGGCTCCATTTCCACGATGACGTGCCGCACGCCGTGGTTGGCACCGCTGAACTGGCCGAGTTTGGTGCCGTCCTGGTCCTCGATAACCCAGTCGGATTTCGCCTCGTTCACCATGCGCAGGGAGCGCTGCCCCAGGTCAAGCATGATTTCGTCGGAGCGGCTGAAGCGCTGCTTGTTGGGGTGCGCGCTAAACGATGCCCCGTTCGGCCGGTCCGCTTTCGCCCCGCCCTTGCCGTTAAACACCAGGTCGATTTTCTCCGGCGAGTCGCCCTCAAGGGTGGCGAATTGCACGTCGGGTGAGGCGGAGGTGTCGTACACGAAGGTGGCGATGACCTCCCCCTCCGGGTCGCCCAGGTGCAGTTTCATGGACGTGACTTTGCCTTGGGAGTCACGGGCACCCCACACAAGGTTCTCCATTGCGACAATTCCCCTTCTTTTCTTGCAGCCGGTTCTTTAGCAGCCGATCAGGCGTTGCGCGAGGTAAGCCTGCAGCTCCGACAGCGAAATACGTTCCTGTGCCATAGTATCGCGCTCGCGTACGGTCACGGCATTGTCTTCGAGGGTGTCAAAGTCCACAGTCACACAGAATGGGGTGCCGATCTCATCCTGACGACGGTACCTACGCCCAATCGCCCCCGACGTGTCATAGTCAACACTCCAGAATTGCCGCAACTCCGCCGCCACTTTCTCCGCCACCGGCGTCAGCGTTTCCTTCTTGCTCAGCGGCAGCACCGCCACCTTCACCGGGGCCAGGCGGCGATCCAGCTTCAGCACCACACGCTTATCGACGCCCCCCTTCGCATTCGGCGCTTCATCCTCATGGTAGGCATCCACCAGGAACGCCATCAGGGAGCGGCCCAGGCCCGCAGCCGGTTCAATCACATACGGAATCCAACGCTCGTTGGAATCCTGATCAAAATACGACAAATCCTCGCCCGAGCCCTTCGCGTGGGTGGACAAATCAAAATCGGTGCGGTTAGCGATACCCTCCAGCTCGCCCCACTGGCCATTAGCAAAATGGAAGGCATACTCAATATCCACAGTGCGCTTGGAGTAGTGCGAGAGCTTCTCCTGCGGGTGCTCGTACAAACGCAGATTATCCGGGTTAATACCCAAATCCACGTACCAGTTGAAGCGCTGGTCAATCCAGTACTGGTGCCACTCTTCATCCGTGCCGGGCTTGACGAAAAACTCCATTTCCATCTGCTCAAACTCGCGGGTGCGGAAAATGAAGTTACCCGGCGTGATCTCGTTGCGGAAAGACTTGCCAATCTGCGCAATGCCAAACGGCGGCTTCATGCGAGCCGTGGTCATCACGTTCTTGAAGTTGACGAAAATCCCCTGCGCCGTCTCCGGGCGGAGATAATGCAGGCCCTCCTCATCATCCACTGGGCCGAGGAAGGTTTTCAACATGCCGGAAAACTCTTTCGGCTCCGTCCAGTTGCCTGGCTGTCCCGTCTCAGGGTCGTTGATGTCCGCAAGGCCATTTGCTGGCGGGTGGCCGTGCTTCTCCTCATATGCCTCCAGCAAATGATCCGCGCGGTACCGCTTGTGCGTGTGCAGCGATTCCACCAGCGGGTCCGTGAACACCTCCAAGTGGCCGGAACTCACCCACACCTGGCGAGGCAAAATCACCGAAGAATCAAGGCCAACCACATCCGCCCGCGACGTGACCATGGCACGCCACCACTGCTTCTTGATGTTCTCCTTCAACTCCACACCGAGCGGGCCGTAGTCCCAGGCCGAACGGGTGCCGCCATAGATCTCACCACAGGGGTAGACCAAACCACGCCGTTTACACAGGTTCACCACGGTCTCAATCACGGATTGGTTAGCCACGAGACTTAAACTCCTCAAACAAAATCTTGCGCTGCTCTTGCGTTACTCTTGCGGTGATGCTCGGCACCTTGACGAGCACATACCTCTGCACAAGTGTAGCCCACCAGCCCGAGAGGCAATTGCGCAGGTCCACGGGTAAGAAACGTCACAGTTCACTTGGGGCGTTCCTTAAACCTTTCCATTAATTTTTTTTAATGGATATGATGCTACATAAAGTGCAGATACTGAGGTGCTGGCCTGCACATGCTGTGCGCCCTGAAGAGTTGGTTATTTATCGTGGTGAGAAGGATCTGGAATGGTTACTAAGAGCGAAACGGCAGTACCCAAGCTCGGTGCACGCAACACCCGGCAACGAACCGCAGTGGTCAGCGTCCTTCGCGACATGGACTACTTCGCCTCAGCCAAAAAAATCCACGAAGAACTCACCCGGCGCGACTACAAAGTCGGCCTGACCACCGTGTACCGCACACTGCAATCCCTTTCCGACATTGATGCCGTAGACGTGCTGCACATGTCCAGTGGGGAATCCCTTTACCGCGCATGCGCCACGGAAACCCACCACCATCACCTTGTGTGCACCGAATGCGGGCGCACCGTGGAAATCGACGGCGGCCCTGTCGAACGCTGGGCCCGCGAAGTAGCCCACAAGCACGGATTCACCCTCACCGGGCACACCGCCGAGGTGTTTGGGCTCTGCAACGAATGCCGGCCGGTGGAGGGGTAGGTTTGGGTCGTGTGAAGTGTGCTTATGCTCAAGCAGGAAAACCGGCGATTTTTGAGCTTGAGCATAAGCAAACTTTCACCCTTGTCATATAGGTCCATCGCCAGGCTCGAAAACGGGGTGTTTCCGTACCTGCCGGTGGACCTACTTGCACGCAAACATTTGCACTAACGTTGTTCAAGAACCGTGGCAGCGCCGTGCTCTATCAAACTGCACGTTTGACCAGGCAAATGCGGAAGTTTGATAGAGCATCACCAACCACACAACCGCCGTGCTCCACCAAAATGCCGCCACCCCGTGAAATTCCCATACACCCAAGCCCGAAAACACCCCATTGCCGCACCTGACGGTATACAAACTTTGCACAACCCAAACGGCTATCCCACTATCCCAGCGCCACCCCGAAGAGGTTGCCCAGCCCATAGGTAATCCCCGCAGCTCCCAGGCCAATCGCGAGTTGTCGCAGTGCTCGGAGTCCAGGCGAGGTGCCCGACAGCACGCCCACGATCCCACCGGTGCACATCAGCGCAATGCCAACGAGCACGCAGGCCAGCACAGCGGCCACCACGGAGCTGGCACCAAAAATGAAGGGCAGGATGGGAATCAGCGCCCCAGAGGCAAAGAAGAGGAAACTGGACAGCGCTGCTGACCAGCCACTTCCCACAACTTCAGCGTTTGCGTGGGGGGCCGCCCCCACCGGCGCACCACCTGAAACACCCCCCAAGCCAGAACCAACACCCGAGCCCCGCACGCTGGATAGCACCTTTCGAGCATGTGCTTCGGCGGCGTCGGGATCCATGCCGCGGGCGCGGTACACCAGGGCGAGTTCGTTGGCGTTGATGTCCAGTTTGGGAAGCGCCCCGTCGGTGTCGGGGCTGGGCGCGGAGGCTTCAAGAAGTTCCCTTTGGGAGCACACGGACACGTATTCGCCAGCACCCATGGACAGTGCCCCGGCGAGCAGCCCGGAAATGCCGGTGAGCAGCACATAGCTGGTGTCTACACCCGATCCGACCACGCCGAGCACCAGTGCCAGGTTGGATACCAGGCCGTCGTTGGCACCGAACACGGCGGCGCGGAAATTGCCGGACATTTTTTCCCGGCTTTTCGCAGCGAGTCCGCGCACCACTTCGGCGTGGATGCGCTCGTCGGCGGTCATCTGGTCGGTGGCGTCGTCGTCTTTTTCGTAGGGGGTGCGCGCCTCGGCGGATTGCATCAGCGCCAGGGTGAACACGGAGCCGAATCGTTTGGCCAAAAACCCCATGAGCAGGGTGGAGTAGTCGGGCCTGCGCGGCATGCCCACGTGGTCGCCAAGGAGGGTTCGCCAATGTTCTTCGTGGCGTGCCTCGGCCTCCGCGATGCCCAGCAGAATTTCGCGTTCCTCACCCTGCTTTTTCAGGGCGAGTTCACGGTAGACGGCAGCTTCGGCGCGTTCGTTGGCCAGGTAGCGCTGCCAGCGTTTGATTTGCTTGCGGGTTGGCGCGGTCGGCGTTGCTGCGGAGGATGCTGTCATCTATTTCACCCCGCCGAATCGGCGGTCGCGCCGCGCGTATTCCAACACTGCGGCGTAGAGGTCGTCGGGGGTGAAGTCGGGGAAGAGTTTGTCCTGGTACACCATTTCGGCGTAGGCCGATTGCCAGAGCAGGAAGTTGGAGGTGCGTTTCTCGCCGGAGGGGCGCAGGAACAGGTCAACGTCGGGCATGTCGGGCTCGTCGAGAAAATCAGCGAAGTTTTTTTCGTTGATGTCCTCGGGCCGGAGTTTCCCCTCGGCGGCGAGGGCGGCGATGCTGCGGGCGGCGTCGACAATTTCGGCGCGGCCACCGTAGTTGACGCACATGGCGAGCGTCATGGCGGTGTTGTCTTTGGTGAGTTCCTCGGCGGTCTCCAGCTCACGGATCACGCTGCGCCACAGGCGCGGGCGACGCCCCACCCAGCGGATACGCACGCCTTTGTCGTGCAGGCCGTCGCGTTGGCGCCGCAGCACGTCGCGGTTGAACCCCATGAGGAAGCGCACCTCCCCCACGCTGCGCCGCCAGTTTTCCGTGGAGAAGGCGTAGGCGGAGAGGTAGGGGATGCCGAGTTCGAGGCAGGCGTCGACAATGCTGAGCAGCACCGCCTCGCCGCGTTTGTGTCCTTCCGTGCGCGGCAGCCCGCGTTCCTGCGCCCAGCGGCCGTTGCCGTCCATGACCAGGGCGACGTGCGTGGGCAGAAACTCGTCGGGCACCGCAGGGGTGGTTGAGAAGACAGTCACCCCCCTATTGTGCCACCACCGTCGACAAAATCCAGAGCCTGCACTTTACGCTCCATGTGCCATTGCACATGCGCCCGGGTCATCTGGTGTACGTGATGTGACACGTCATCGAAAAAACCATCGCCCGCGCTTATCGACGCCTCCCGCGCGGCGTCCACAGCCCGCCACTGGTTGTGTGCCAACCACCACATCACCCGCAGCGCCTCTGGGGGCGGGGTGGCGGATCCCGGCGGACGGCATTCCGTGCACACCGCTCCCCCAGCCTCTGGGTGGAAAGCGCGATGCGGGCCGGGTGTGCCGCACTGCGCGCAGTTGAACAGGCTGGGTGCCCAGCCAGCGTGGTCCATGGCTTGCAGTAAGAAAGCGTCCAATACCAGGGTGGGGTCTGGGTGCTGTTGGATGCGGCGGAGGGTGGTGAGCAGGGCGTCGTAAAGAAACGGGTCTTCGCCGTTTTCCGCGACGGCCAGGCGTTCGGCGGCCTCCAGGGCGGCGCAGGCGGTGGTGTAGCGCGGGTAATCCTCAATGATGCCGGCCCCGAAATAGGAGACGGTATCGGCGGCGGTGATGTTCGCAAGCGCGCGACCTGGGTAGAGCAGCACATCCAGCTCCACAAACAACTGCACGCGGGAACCAAACCTGCTTTTGGAACGCCGAACCCCCTTTGCCACGCCGCGCACCAGACCGTGGCCGCGGGTGAGCAGCACAACAATGCGGTCGGCCTCCGCGAAATCGTAGGAGCGCACCACCACGGCGCGTTCCCGGTAATTCTCCCTAGCCACTTAGAAACCCAGACGTCCCAACGCCTTCGGGTCGGACTGCCAGTTTTTCAGCACTTTAATGCGCAGATCCAGGTAAATGTTCTGGTTCAGAAGCTTAATAATCTCCAGGCGGGCGCGGTGCACGATGCCGCTGAGCCGACGGCCGTCTTTACCCGCAATGATGCTCTTCTGGCCGGGGCGCTCCACGTACAGCACCGCATGCACATTCAGCACACCCTCGCGGTCCTGGTCAGGCAGCACCTCGTCAATCTCCACCGCCACCGAGTGCGGCAGCTCGTGCTTCAGGCCCGACAGTGCGGCCTCGCGGATCAGTTCCGCCATGCGGGTATTCACATCGTCATCCGTGACGTGATCATCCGGGTAGAACTTCGGCCCCTCCGGCAGCAGCGACACAATCACATCCAGCAGCACATCCACCTGTTCCCCGCTCACCGCAGAGACCGGAACCACCTCGCATTCCCCGCCCAGGAGTTCGTGCACCGCCATCAGCTGCTCCGCCACCCGATCACGCGACACTTTATCCACCTTGGTCACCACGCCCAGCAGCGTGGTCTTGGGAGCGACCCGGCGCACGGCCTCCACAATCCAGCGGTCACCGGGGCCGATCTTCTCATCAGCAGGAACGGTCACCCCGATCACGTCCACATCGGCGTAGGTGTCTTTGACCACCTCGTTCAAGCGTTCACCCAACAGCGTGCGAGGGCGGTGCAGGCCAGGAGTATCCACCACAATCACCTGCGCATCCTCGCGGTGCACAATGCCCCGGATGGGGTGGCGGGTGGTTTCCGGCTGGTCAGCCGTGATGGCGATCTTCTGCCCCACCAGCGCATTTGTCAGCGTTGACTTGCCGGTGTTGGGGCGGCCAACAAAACTGACAAAACCTGACCTGAAACCCTCCGGGGTGTCAGAAAACATGGGGACTCCTTTAGTGTTCGAGTGGATCGGCGGGCTGCTGGACGTCGATAAGCACTGAGGTTACCCGCATACGGCCGCGACGGTCACGCTGGCCCTCCGCCGTCAAGCGCAGGCCCGAATGCTCCACCGTCACCCCCGGCAGCGGAACCCTGCCCAGGGCATACGCCAACAGGCCACCGACGGTGTCCACCTGATCCAGGGTTTCGTCGCTGAACACCAGATCCTCATCCAGCGTCTCATCCACCAGATCGTGCAGGTCATCCAGGCTTAAGCGCGAGACCACGCGGAAAGTTCGGGGGCCGATCTGCTCAATCGGGGCGACCTCCGCATCGTCGTACTCGTCGGCGATCTCACCAACGATTTCCTCCAAAATATCCTCAATGGAAATAAGCCCAGCGATGCCGCCGTACTCATCCACCAGCATCGCAATGTGGAAACGCTCACGCTGCATCTGCTCCAGCAGATCATCAAGCTTCTTCGAATCCGGCACAAACGTGGCGGGCCGCATCACCTCCGACACAGACACCCCACGACCCGCATCCGTCTTGTGATACGTCTTTTGCACCACATCCTTCAAATACACCACCCCCACAATGTCATCCACATTCTCCCCCACCACCGGAATGCGGGAATGCCCCGAGCGCACACACAACGCCGTGGCCTGGCCAGCGGTTTTATCCGCCTCAATCCACACCATCTCCGGGCGCGGCACCATCACCGAGCGCGCCGTCGTGTCACTCAAATCAAGGATTGACTGGATCATCCGGCGCTCATCCACCTCCACCACGCCGCGCTCCTGGGCAAAATCCACCATCTCCAGCAGCGCCACCTCAGAGGTGTACGGGCCGCCCTGAAACGGCTCGCCCGGAACCAGCTTATTACCCACCCACACCAGGGCATTCGCCGCAGGGCCCAACAGCCACGCCATTGTGGACAACGCCAAGGCTGAATTCCTGGCCACCACATAGGGGTTCCGGCGGGCCAGCGTGCGTGAGGAAATGCCGATAATCGTGTACATCACCAGCGTCACCCCCGCGATCGCCGCAACCATCGCCCACAGCCTGGACGAAATCAACTGCAGGGCCAACGCGCCCGTCAACACCGCCGCCGTCACATCCAACAAGCGGCTGAGCAGCACCAACAAGTTAATGTGCTCCGACTTGCGGTCCAACACCGCCAGCAGGCGCTGCGCGCCCGGCACATTTTCCTTCGCATCCTCCTCCACCTGGGCGCGGGAAATCATGGCCACGGCTGTTTCCACGGCATTCAACACGCCAGCGGACAACAGCGCGGCCACGGCGCCAACGCCCATCACAAAGGATTCCATCTAGCGCCCGTCAGCTCCTGGGGCATCGGTGCCGGGATCGGTCTTCGAGTCTTCTTGCATGTCCCGGTCCAGCTGCTCGCGCTCCGCCGCAGTTGGGAACGCACCCGGATTCATCGGCTTCGGCTGATACACCACCCCGCGCGCGGCAAGATCGTCATACCAGTCCGCCAGAATCTCATTCTGCAGGGAAAACATCTCCTTCTCCTCGGCGGGAGTGATGTGATCGTAGCCCAGCAGATGCAAACAGCCGTGCACCGTCAACAGCGCCAACTCATGGCCCAGGCCATGGCCCGCCTTTCGGGCCTGCCTGTTCGCAAAATCAGGGCACAGCACAATATCGCCCAGCATCGACGGCCCCGGATCTGGCGCATCGGGACGCCCCGACCCGGGTGCCAACTCATCCATGGGGAAACTCATCACATCCGTCGGCCCCTCCAAATCCAACCAACGAACATGCAGATCCGCAATGGTATCCAAATCCACAATGTGAATGGACAACTCCGCATCCGGGTGCACATCCATGCACTTCAACGCGAAGGACGCCACATCAACCAGAGCTTCCTCGTTCACGCCCACATCGGCGGAATCCTCCAAAACCTCAGCCTCCCGCTCGCTGGGAGTGTAGGAATACCCGGACTCGTTAAACACCTCAATGCTCATTCGCGCTCCTCCTGCTGGGCTCGTTTGCCCTGTTCAGCCCGCTCCTGCTTAGCAATCTGGGCCGTCTCATAATCGTCGTAGGCATCCACAATCGCGCTGACCAGCTGGTGGCGCACCACGTCATCGCTGCCCAGCTCCGAGAAATGCACATCATCCACGCCGCGCAGAATATGACGCACCAGCCGCAGCCCGGACTTCTGCCCACCCGGCAAATCCACCTGAGTAATATCGCCCGTGACCACCATCTTCGAGCCGAAACCCAGTCGCGTCAAAAACATCTTCATCTGCGCCGGGGTGGTGTTTTGCGCCTCGTCCAGGATCACAAACGCATCATTGAGCGTCCGCCCACGCATGTACGCCAGCGGTGCCACCTCGACAATCCCGGCCTCCATCAGCTTCGGAATCATCTCCGGCTCCACCATGTCCCGCAACGCATCATGCAGCGGCCGCAAATACGGGTCAATCTTCTCATTCAACGTGCCCGGAAGAAAGCCCAGCTTCTCCCCCGCCTCCACCGCCGGACGCGTCAGAATAATGCGGCTGACCTGCTTGGCGTGCAGCGCCTGCACGGCCTTAGCCATGGCCAAATACGTTTTACCAGTACCCGCAGGACCCAGACCAAACACAATGGTGTTCTGGTCAATGGCATCCACGTATTCCTTCTGGCCCAGGGTTTTCGGGCGGATCGCCTTGCCGCGCCGGGTAATGATGTTCTCCGCCAGCGCCTTTGAGACTGACAAAGGTGCCTCCACCGTCACAATAGCCACGGCCTGCTTCACCGATTCGGGGCTGATCACGTGCCCGCGCCGCGCTATGGCCTGCAGCTCGTCCAGCACCTTGCGGGCGCGCGCAATCTCATGCGTCGGACCGGTCAGGGTCACGGCGGTGCCGCGCACGAAAATATCCGCAGCCAGCTGGTTTTCCAACACTTTTAAATTGTCATCATGCGTGCCCAACACGGTTTGCGCCACTGCTGGCTCCAGCTCGTAGGTCTGGGTCATGATGTCCGACTTGCTATAAATGGCCAAGAAAATACCTCCGCAGCTACTCTACCAGCGCCCCGAGCACACCCCTAAGGCCGCCAACGCCACCATCGCCGCACTCGCCGTGCGCAACACCTCCGGCCCGAGCAGCACCGCCCGCGCCCCCGCCTGGGTGAACTCCGCCACCTCGTCCGGGGCAAGCCCGCCCTCCGGTCCGATCACAAACAGCACCTGCGGGCAGGTGGAAAAATCGATGCTGCTAAACGACGCCGCGGCATCCTCATGCAGCAGCAACGCCAGGCCGCCGTCGGCCACGACCTCACGAATCAGCGCCATGATACCTGCGGTGTCCTGCACGTCCCGCACCTCGGGAACCCAGCTGCGTCGCGACTGCTTCGCCGCCGACACCGCCATCGCACGCCATTTAGCCACGCCCTTCTCGCGCTTCGCCCCCTGCCACTTGGCCACGCACCGCGACGCCTGCCACGGCACAATCACATCCGCCCCGGCCTGGGTGGCCAAATCCACCGCCAACTCCGAACGCTCCGACTTCGGCAACGCCTGCACCACAATAGCCTGCGGCGTGGGCTGCGGCACCTGCGTCCGCTTCTCGACGTCCCCCACCAGGCGATCCTTGCCACTGACGGCGGTGACCAGCACCTCGGCGGTGGTGCCGCGGCCGTCGACAAGCATGATGCGCTCGCCAACGCGCAAGCGGGTAACCGTCACCGCGTGGCGTGCCTCCGGGCCGGTCAGCTCTATCTGCGTGCCGTCGGAAGGAATCGGGGCGTCGAAAAGAAAAACCGGAAGCGACATACTACCTGCGGAACCTGTTGCGCAGGCGGGAGAACAGATTCTCCTGCTCCGCAGCCGCCAGGCGCACCTCAGACGTTTCTTCGCGGTGTGTGCGCAGCTGCTCCAGAAGCTTGCGGGATTCCGAATCCAGTTCCTTTGGAACCGTCACCTCTACATGCGCGATCACATCGCCCGTGCCATCGGCGCGCAGCTTCGGCATGCCCGCGCCCGGCAGGTGAATCTGATCCGAGGGCTGCGAACCCGGCGCGACATGCACCGTCAACTGCTCGCCGCTCAGAGCCTCTACCTCAATATCGGTACCCAGCGCGGCGTCCACCATGGGCACGGTGAGCGTCATGTGCAGGTCGTCACCGTCGCGGCGGAACACCGGGTGGGGTTCCATGGACACCTCAACATACAGGTCGCCAGCGGGGCCGCCACCAGCGCCGACCTCGCCCTGACCCGCCATGCGGATGCGCATGCCGTCGTTGATACCGGCGGGAACATTCACCACCAGATCGCGGCGCGCCCGCATGCGACCGTCACCGCCGCACTTGTGGCAAGGGTCGGTGATGCGCTCCCCGAAGCCCTGGCACGTGGGACAGGGCCGGGAAGTCATGACATTACCTAGGAAGGAACGCTGCATTTCCTGGATTTCGCCGGTGCCCTGGCAGCTGGCACACGGGACGGGCTTGGCTTTCGACTCGGAGCCGGTGCCCGAGCAGTGATCGCACAGGACGGCGGTATCCACCGTGATGTCCTTCTTCACGCCGCTGTATGCCTCACCAAGGGTGATGGTGGTGCGCAACAGGGCGTCGTTACCCGGCTGGACGCGGGAACGCGGGCCGCGGCCACCCGCAGCAGCCCCGAAGAACGCCTCGAAAATGTCGCCCAGGCCGCCGCCGAAACCACCGAAACCCCCGCCCGGGGCCGCAGCCTGCTCCAACGGGTCGCCGCCCATGTCCACGATGCGTCGCTTTTCAGGGTCGAGCAGAACTTCCTGCGCAATCGAAATTTCCCGGAATTTCGTCGCGGCTTCCTCCGTGCCATTCACATCCGGGTGGTACTTGCGGGCCAGCGAGCGGTACGCCTTTTTAATCTCAGCGTCCGAAGCCGAACGGTCAACTCCGAGAATGCCGTAATAGTCACGAGCCACAGTGAAAACAAACTTCCTTTTATTTTGTTGGTTCTTAAAATAACGTCACCACAGTGTACTGCACGGGAGTGGTTTACTGCCCAGCGAGTACCCGGCTGACATAGTGTGCAACAGCTGACACCTTAGACATTGTTCCCAAATAATCCATGTACGTGGGGCCCACCACACCCAGCCCGCCGAACGTGGCCCCCGTCGCACCGTAACCAGTGGTGACAATCGAGGTGGTGTACAAATCCTCGTCCTCGTTCTCCTCGCCGATGCTCACCTGCACCTCACCCAAATCCCGGGCAGTAGACAGCAGTTTCAACACCACCACCTGCTCCTCCAGGGCCTCCAGGACCGCAGGGAGATCCCCGCTCATGCGGCTCAGATTCGACGCCCCCGCCAAAATCAAGCGATCACTCGGGGCCTCCACCAGCGTTTCAATGAGTACTGTTGATGAGCGAATCACGGCATCCCGAATATCCTCCGGGGCGTTGCTGGCGAGATCCACCAAAGACACACTCGCGTCCGACAGGGTTTTACCCACCAGCGCCTGATTCAGCACCTCCTTCAACCGGGCAGCCTGCTCCATTGACACCGCGGCACCCAGCTCCACATTGCGCTGCTCCACCCGGCCTATGTCCGTGATCAACACAAGCAAAAGCCTGAGTTCGGAAATAGTGACCACCTCGCAATGCCGCACCCGCGACACCTTCAACGTGGGCAACTGCACCACCGCCGCCTGGCGAGTCAGCTGGCTCAGTAACTGCACCGAACGGCGCAGCACATCCTCCACGTCCACGCCCTCGTTCAAGAACCTAGAAATCGCCGCGTGCTCCGCCTGGGATAGGGGCTTTACTTCGTTGATGGAATCCACAAACAGGCGGTACCCCTTCTGCGTGGGAATCCGACCCGAACTGGCGTGCTGCTGCTCGATATAGCCCTCCGACTCCAGCGCAGCCATATCATTACGAATTGTCGCCGAACTCACGCCCAGACTGTGGCGATCTACCAGGGTCTTCGACCCCACCGGCTCCTGCGAGGCAATATAGTCCGCCACAATCGCACGCAAAACCTCATGGCGACGACGCTGCGTAGCACTAGACATAGCAGGCACTCCTTGTGGTTTGTTGGGTTCTTGGGTGGTGCTGGCTTTTTAGTAGGTGTTGGGTTTGGTTCTGGGGACAGTCTACCGAGTCACACCCTCTAGTATGCCAACCAAGCATCCCCTAACCTACAAACATGGATAACGTATCGCAGACACTTTTCTACCCACTACTCGGCCGCGCACTCGCCTCCCGCCAATGGCCTGACCTTTTCCCCGACCCCTGGGCGCGACAAGCCGAGGAAATAGCCCGCAAAGAAGGAACCACTGCGAAAGCGATGGAGGGATTCCCCACCATCATCTACGGGCTGAGACACCGCATCAGCGTGCTAGAAATTACCCGCTACCTCGACGAACACCCCGGTGCCGCCGTGGTGAACATCGGCTGCGGCCTGGACAGCCTCGCCCAAGACCTGGGCGGCTACGACTGCACCATCTACAACCTCGACTTCCCCGACGTCATAGACATGCGCGCACGCTGGATCCCCCGCGCCGAGAACGAAAAAGACCTCCCCTACTCCGCCACCGACTTGGAATGGCTTGACCACGTTGATGCCAGCCGTGGGGTCATTGCCGTCGCCGCGGGCGTGTTCTTCTACCTCGAAATAGACGACGTTCGCGCGCTAGTTACCGCCATGGCCGAACGTTTCCCTGGCGGCCGCCTCACATACGACGCCGAAAGCCCCTCCATGACCGAACGCAGCGAACGCATGGTTGCCCAAAACGGCACACCCACACCCATGCCATTCAAACTCAAAGACCCCTACACGCCCCGCACCTGGAGCGACAACATTGCCGACGTCCGCGTCACCTTCAACTTCCTCGACTACTTCCCACGCAGCCTCCGGCGACAACTCCCCCTCTTCACATTCCGTTTCGGCATGTTCATGATCAAACTCATGCGCGGAATGTACCAGGTGACTATTGACTTTAAGGGTTAGGTTGGGGAGAAAAGCAGGTGAGGGTGGCTTTCCAGAAACGGGTGTTGAACAACATTTGCATAGAAGCTTACCAATCCTCAAGCTCAAAAACGCCATTTTTCACGCCTGAACATGGGTAAGCTTTACGCGGTCCAATCTTTCCCGCATTTAATCGCTAACGTGGCTTGGTCTTGATCTTCTGACTTCCAAGCGACCGCAGAGTGCCGTCCAAGAAATTATTGTTTCGTGTCTTTGCCACGCAGAGCCAAGAACCGTTGTGCTCGATTCCTTCGGTTTTTAACATATCTTGCCATTTGTCTTTATTGGCATCCATATAATCAGCAGCCTTTGCATCACACGATAGGTTTGCACCATCACCTCCAGACTGGCTATACACAACTTCCCCAGTATGCGGCTCATTACAACCAACAACCTGGTCTGCGCGATCAGGATTGAAGCAACTCCGCAATTCAGGTAAGTGACGAAGATCCGCGACCCACTTACCCTCTACCGACTCTTCCAATGAAAAGGGAAATTTAACCTTGCACGCGTTGGAAATTAACCCAGGTTCATAAGAAACTCCAAAAGCAGGAGTATCGACCCCGCCTTTCCCACCAAGGTAACCTACCAACGCATCTGAATCACAGCTCGAAGCATTGGCGATCACTTC
>ERZ773265.1014-NODE-1014-length-15727-cov-5.331738_pt1 | contig 15727 bp, 21 predicted proteins | sample MGYA00580512_ERZ773265 | MGnify/ENA primary metagenome ERZ773265 (study PRJEB29015, sample SAMEA2738169) | human oral metagenome | biome: human oral; feature: human-associated habitat; material: saliva | place: China | collected 2183 ... | reverse complement strand
TCCCTCCGGGCGCGCAGCGGCCCCCCTCGGTGCGATCCACCGGTGGGGGTTCTGCGTTTCTGGCTCACTGACGAGCCGTGCAACCGACGTTCCCAGCAATTCAGCAACGCTGTCTAGTTCGTCAAGTTGCCATTTATGCACGCCGCGCCAGCGCGTCGTTATCTGATTCTGTGACATGCCAAGCGCGCGTCCGAACGCAACTTGCGTGTAGCCAAGCCGCGCGGCTTCGGCTCGGATGTTCCCTGCGACGATATCCCCAGTAGAGCGCTTAGCGCTCATCACTTGTGCGGTGCTCATGCCCATAGGCTAATGGATAACGCGCTAACTTACCATGTGTGCGCATTTAGATAATCGGCAATCCTTGTTGCAAATGTGTGGAAAAAGCATTAGATATGTGTGCATGCCATCGAATCAATTGCTTGTGTCGCGCGCCGTGCGCCGCTTTATGGACGCAAATCACATCACGCAGGGCGGCGTTGCCCGCATCCTCGGTGTGAATCAAGGCCAGGTATCCGCACGGCTTCGCGGTGCGACCCGTTGGTCTCTCGATGACGTTGATCGTCTCGCCGCCGCCGGCGTGCCGATCGCTCTGACCTCCACTGATCCCAAGGAGACTAACGAATGAAGCGCTACCGCATCGACTGGATTCAGTTCGCCGCCGCGCTCACGACCCTGATCGCGCTTTGCGCCGTCATGTGGTCTGTGTTTGCCCTCTATATCGCTTGGCCCGTCGCGACCCCCGGCATGGTGACCGCCCTTGTCGCCTCGGGCGTGTGGTCGCATCGTCACGAAGCCAATGCCGACCAGGAAGGGCAAGGACGATGATCGACGACGCAGACGCGGCTATCGTCCGCTCCCTCCTGCGCAAGACGCAAGCCATCGTCACGCAGCTTGTTACAGCGGCAACGAAAGATCCGTACGCGCTGACGACGAAGGAAGCCGCCGACCGCATCCGCTTTATCGACGCTTACACGACCGTCGCTATCCGGTACATGATGGAAGGCCCGAAGTCGTGAGCGCCCCCGCATTGCGCCCATCGCCCTCGCAGGACGTTCTACAGCTGACGAACAGTCTCGCTAAAGCCGGGTGGGGTTCCGACTTCGCCGCGCCCGCCTTCCGAGCTTCGCGCATCGTCCTTCGCGAGCTCGCGAACGCGATGTACGCCGCCCGCCGGGGCCGCGCCGCCGCGATCGATATCACCGCGCCGCAGCTCGCAGACCGCACGGGGTATACCGAGCGATGGACCCGCGACGCGCTCGCAACGCTCGAAGCCCTCGGTCTCATCGAATGGCACCGGGGCGGAATCGTGGAAGGCGCGCCGCGCCCGTCCCTAATCCGCATCGTCAAGACCGCCCTAGCCGACCTCATCTACACCGCGCGTGTCTGGCATGACGACGTGATCGACGCGCGCGTGATCGCAACGAAAGCACGCCTTAAGGCCACGCTTCGGTGGCGATTCTGCAAAGGCCGTAAGCGCCGCGCGAATCCCCATGCGGAAGTGGCTGCCTTCCTCCCCCTCTCTGAGGGAAGGAAGGGCGCGCCCCTAGGGGCAGCGCGACCGGTCCTAACGTCCCTCAAGCAATCTGTTTCGCCCGAACCTACAGAAGGACAAGAGCAAATGCCTACACCTGATCCCGAATTCATGCCGGTGATCTGTGGTCACGGAGCATCCGCGCCCCGATTCTGCAACGCGTGCCGATCCGAAGCATGGCAAGCGCAGACCGCCGCCGAAAAGGAAAGGCAGCGCATAGCAAGGGAAAGGGCAGCAGAAGCGGCCCGCATCGAAAGCGAGAAGGCCGCACAGCCGACCGCGTTCGATCTCTACATGGCACAAACCTACCCCGGCGCTTCGCGCGCGCAGCTCGCGCGCCTCGCAATGGAAGATCCTCGCGCCCGCGAACTAGCGAAGGAAATCGCATCATGACTACCCCAAAGCCAGACTGCAGAGCCGTTGTTGCAGACATCGCGGTCGATATCGAATTGGCGGCGATGCGTGCGCACGAGGCCGTGAACGGCGATCGTCCGTACTCGATGAGTAGCCCGCAATTCAAGATCGCGGGCATGGCCCTTGATATCGCAGCTCGCGCCCGCGAAATCCGCGATTACATCGCATCGACCTACCCGCCGCCGCCCGAACCGCCGAAGGAGGATCAGCGATGACCAGCGACGCAATGACCGTTGCCGTCTCGGTCCCTACGGGAGGACGGGAGTTCTACACGCCCGAAGCGCTCGCAGAAGAACTGCAAATGAGCGTCGGAAGCCTCAAGACGCTTCGCTCGGTAGGGGGTGGCCCCCCGTTCGTGAAGATCGGGCGGCGCGTGGCCTACCCGGTTGTTGGTGTGCGCATATGGGCACTACAGCGGATGCAGACCAAGGGCGCGCAGCGATGAGCGTCGCACATGACGTATGGCGTACGATGTCAGGGAAGCAGCGCAAGCGAATTACGGACGTGATCTACCAGCGCGACGGCATGGTCTGTAGCATCTGTCATCTACACGTGAGACGGGAAGATGCAAGCGTTGATCACGTTGTGCCGCTATCGAAGGGCGGGCCCTCGACGATGGATAACCTTCGCCTCGCGCATCGTCGATGCAATTCAGCGAAGGGAAACCGAGCGCCCTCGGGTCGCGTGATGTTCGTCGATGACGGTCGCGAGTGGTTCGCGGCGCGTCGCGCGTGAATTTTTCTGAACGGTTAGCCTTCGTTCCACCCCGCGCTTTAGTGCCGAGATTTTTCCCCCAAAACACAGAAAAAAAGCCCCGAAAGGAGGAAACAAGATGAGCGCAGCGACCCTGTTCGCGGTGCCTGAACCGGTCCTAAAACCGGGCAGATTATACGAAGAAACCGAAAAAACTGTACGTCTGATCGAAAATACCCCCGGCATTGCAACAAGCCTCGCCGGTCAATGTGGCCTCGCCCTGCAACTCGCCCTCGAAGCGGACAACCTCGACCCCACCGAAAAGGCGTACGCGCGAGTGAAGGTGTACGAAGCCCTATCGGGCATCCTCGATCGACTCCACCAGGCGATCGAAGGCGCGGGCGCTGCGACCGGCTCCCAGCTCGCCGCCGTCGTGAACCTCGTTGTAGCCGATAACGAGGACGACGAAGGGGCGAACCTGTGACAGCTCTACCGAAGCCGTTTCGCGTCCTACCAGCCCCGGCGCACTGCCCCGATCCCGATCCGGCGTATCCGCATAACGAGGGTGGGGAAGTTGCGAAGGTTGCGCTACTCATGGGCATACGTCTACAGCCTTGGCAACGCCTTGTGCTCAACCGTGCGACGCAATACCGGTGGGAGACGAACGCTGTCGGCTCGCGCGTACGCGCGTACAAGTACAAGACCGTCCTTGTGACCGTCCCGCGACAGTCAGGGAAAACGACCCTCGTCGGCCCTCTGCAGGTGTTCCGCATGTTGCTACGCCCCGGCTCAACGTGCCTCTACACCGCGCAGACGGGCGCTGATGCGTCCGAGCGCATCCGCGACCTAATCAAGGCCGTGACCGACTCGCCCCTAAGCGAGATCATCACGCCCCGCTACTCATCGGGCAGCGAAGGTCTGACGATCAAAGAGACGGGTAGTCAGCTTCGCCGGTTCTCGCCGACGCTATCCGCCGTGCACGGCGGGCACCCGCACTTGGTCACGATGGACGAGATCTGGAAGTTTGACAAGTATCTCGGAGACGGTCTCATCGGCGCTATTGGCCCCTCTCAGGTCACCATTAGGCAAGAAGCGCAAATCTGGATGATCTCGACCAAGGGCACCGCTAAGAGCGAATTCATGAATGAGCTGATAGAACGCGGAATCGACGGGTCAGACCCGGCGCTGTGCTTTATCGAATGGTCGATGCCCGAAGGGCGCGACCCCTACGACCCAGAGACCTGGCACGCCTTCCATCCTGCCCTTGGTAACACGCAGACCGCCGACTCCCTCGCCGCTGACGCAGCACTGCCCTATGCCGAGTGGATGCGCGGATACATGAACGTCGTCATCTCAACAGAAGATCCGCTGATCCCCCTTGAGGACTGGGACCATCTCGCAGGTGAACCGACGATCCGCCCGTCTCTCGATGATGTGGCGATCGCCTATGACGTGGGCTCCCTGGGTGAGTGCGCGGCGGTCGTCGCCGCGTGGAAAGACGAGGACGGAAAAACAGCGATCCGCGTCGTACGGCAAGCGCCCGGCGCGGCATGGCTCGCCCCGTACATCGCCGACCTCGCCCGCGAGTATCCGAATATGGGGATATGGGCAGACGACGGCGGGCCAACCCGCCGGGTAACCGCTGACCTACGCGAGCGACACGACCTAGACGACCGTATTCAAACGATGCGGTTCGGCGATCGCGCGATCGCCGATGGGAACCTGCTCGCTGCGATCACCGAAACCAAGACGATCAGACACGACGGATCTCGCGCCCTACGCGAGGCGATCGCAAACGCCGTGACCAAAGAGACCAACGGCTCGCCCATGCTGTCGCGAGACAAATCCAGTGCGCCTATCCCCTCACTAATCGCCGCGTCCGTCGCCGCCTACGGTGTCGATCACCCCACCGAAGCGATGTGGGTACTCGCCTAACCACAACCACCCCCGCCCTAACCCCGAAGGGTGATAACTTGGCACCCCTCGCGGCGCGCCGCGCATCATGTGCGCATGACTTGGACGACGCGCATCATGGCCGCATTCGGGATCACCCGCGCAAAGGACGCGGGCGCGGCGCTCGCCGCTGTCACTGCCCCGGCTCGCCTACCCCCGTTCGGTGACCCGCGAAGCATGACGGCGGTCTATCGCGCCGTCCAAGTCATCGTCTCCGCCGCCTCGCAACTTCCCCTCACTGTAGAGCGCGGCGGCGCGATCATCCCGCAATCATCCGTCCCCGCGTTCGTCCGCCGCCCCGATCCTCGCATGGGCCGCGCCGAATGGATCACGCACATGGTGTCGGCAATGGTGCTTCACGGAAACGCCTACGCGCGAATTGAACGCGACAGCGCGGGCAATCTGATCGCACTTCGCCCCCTCGATCCTCGCGCCGTCATGGTCACGGTCAACCCCACGACGCACGCCGTCGTGATCGGAGCCGAAGGACAGACACTACCCGCCGCCGACGTACTGCACGCCCACCTGCAGCCCGAAACAACCGGCGCGCCCTTCGGGCTTGGCCCGATTCAAGCCGCGCGCCTCGATCTGCAGGGCGCGCGGCAAACCCGCGACTTCGCCGCACAATGGTTCGATGGAACGGGACAGCCGACCGGCATCCTCTCATCTGACGCGGCATCCTACGAGGACGCGGTTCGCGTCCGCAACGCGTGGAACGGACTCGACGACGACGGCAACCGCGTCGATCAGTCGCTAAATCCTTCCGGCGTGAAGGTGCTCCCCAAAAACTTCACCTATGCGCCGCTGTCGATCAGCCCCCGCGAAGCGCAGTGGCTCGAAGCACGCGAGTTCGACACCCTGCAAATCGCACGCCTGTTCGGCATCCCGTCAACACTGATGCTCGCCGCCCCGTCCGGCGGGTCGATGACCTACAGCAACGTTGAACAAGACTGGATCTCGTTCGTTAGGTTCTCGCTCATGTACTACCTGCGACCGCTCGAAGAAGCACTGTCCGACGTTGCGGCACGCGGGCAGGATGTGCGATTCAACCTCGAAGGACTCCTGCGATCGGATACGAAATCACGGTACGACGCATACGCGGTCGCCCTCTCATCCGGCTTTATGACACTCGACGAGGTTCGCGCCCTTGAGGGCCGCGACCCACTTCCCACACCGAACGGAGACACCACCAATGACTAGCCCCGAGATGCGCCGCCGGTCCTACGAGATCCGCGCCGTCGCCGACGACGATGGGCGAACGATCACCGGCCTTGCTGTGCCCTTCGAAACAGAGACCGAGATTATCCCAGGGTTCCGCGAAAAGATCGCGCGCGGCGCGATCAACCTCGACACAATGCCCGCCCTGTTCTATCGACACTCGGAGCCGATCGGGGTCATCACAGCGATGAGCGAACAGGCCGACGGCCTGATGATCGAAGCCCGCGTCTCTGACACGGCCCTCGGGCGCGACGCGGCAACCCTCGCCCGCGACGGCGCAATCAAGAGCCTGTCCATTGGATTCTTTGAACGCGAATACACCGACTCGACGACGGAGGACGGCGCGACCCTGCGAACGCAAACCTCGATCGACCTTCGCGAGATCTCGCTAGTGCCCATCCCGGCATACGAGGACGCGAAGATCACCGCCGTCCGCGAAGCACAGACCCCCACAACCCCCACCACAAACACCACGAAGGGAACCCTCATGACCGACCAGATCACCCGCGCCGACCTCGACACTCTCGCCGACGCATCGACCGACCTCGCCCGCCGCCTCTCCCTCCTCGAAGCAACGGGCCCCGCCGCCGCGCCCGCGCCCACCGAAACGCGATCCGCCGGTGAACTACTCCAGGCCGCCGTTAACGGAGACGAGACCGCCCGAAACGCCCTCGCCCCGTTCGTCGGTCGCGCCGTGAACACCACGACCGCCGCCGACGGAAGAATCAACGAACCGACCTTCGTTCGTGACCTCGTTCGCCTGATCGACAACGCGAACCCGCTGATGGGCCTGTTCTCCACCGGCCCCCTTCCCGCTGACGGTAACGTCCTTGAGTTCGCGCGTCTCAAGGCGAACACGCTGACCGTTACCGAGCAGACCGCCGAAGGCGCTACCCTGCCCACCGGCTCGGTCGAAACCGAGGTCGCGACGGCGACCGTCAAGACCTACGGCGGCGGATCGGTCATCACGCGCCAGACTATCGACCGCGCGCGAACGAACGTCCTTGACCTCACGCTGCGAGGCATGGCAATTGAAGCCGGTAAGCGACTCGCAACCGACTTCGCCGCGTTCTTCGAAAAGACCGTCAAGGGCCAGGCCGCAAAGCAGATCACCGTCAACAAGGGCGCGAAGGTCATGGAATGGGCCGACGTCCTCGCGATGATGCTCGACGCATCCGAGCGCTTCGAAGATATCGCGATGAGCTGTGACGGCCTGATCGTCAACCGCACGGTTTTCACCGCGCTTGCGAGCCTTACCGACAAGTCCGGTCGCCCGCTCCTGACCGTTACCGGCAACACCGGTTCCAACACGATCGGCACCGTCTCCGCATCCGGTCGATACATGGACCTTGACGGCCTGAAGGTCGTCAGCAACCGACACCTGACCGCGACCGGAATGGGCACCGACATCGTTGGCGCGTTCTACAATTCCGAGGCGCTTCGCGTCTACAGTTCCGGTCTCGCATCCCTGCAGGACGTGGGCGTTCTCGACCTGACCAACACGTTCTCTGTCTATCAGTATGCCGCGATGGCAGACGAGATCCCGAGCGCGCTCATCCCGCTCCAAATGCGTGATGCCCTGTGATTAACGCCGGTGACCTCGCCGCGTTCGTGGGCGCGCCCGTAACGGACCCCTACCTAACGACGTGCGTGGAAGAAGCAACGGAAATGGTAAGGCAAGCAATCGGGAACGCGCGCGTTCCCGAGGAAATCAAGCGCATCGCGACGCGCGAGGTCGCCGCCGACATCTACCACCGACGGAGCGCCCGTAACGGTGTCGCCGGTTTCGATGACAGCGACATCGCGCCCGCGCCCGTGAGAATCAACCGCGATCCTATGGTCGCCGCGCGCCCGATCCTGCGCCCCTATCTCGGGGTGGCGATCGCATGAGGACCAAGGAAGCCGCCGACTACGTTGCCGCGATGATGACCGAAGCCCTGCAGGGCATCGCAGTCGTCGTCCGCGACCCCGAGGACGCGACCGGGCACATCCTCGCTGGCACGCCGACCGTCGTCATCGCCCCGCCGTCGGTGCAATCCGACGAACGCGCGGCAATCGAAATGCGTTTCGAGACCCCGATCATCGGCGCGCCCGTCAACGACCGAGAAGCCGCCTGGGAAGCAATCGACGCAATCATGACGGCGCTTCGCGGCCTCGTCGAATTTGAACGCGCGACCCCGATTCAGTGGCAGGGCGCGCAAACCGCAACCGCTCCCGCCTACCTCCTGACCCACACCCTCACACTCATCACAGAAAGACAATGACCATGCCTGAACCCGCTAAGACCCTCAAGGTTGCCCAGACCCTCGGCCCCGGCTCCCTCAAGTTCGGCAAGACCGGATCTGAAATTGAGTTCGCCGCCCACACCACAAAGACCGAGTATGACCCCGGCTATTCAAACGCCGAATCAACGCCCATGCTCGACGGCACCACCTTCCAGCCCGAAGGCGAGTGGAAGGGCAAGATCACCGGGACATTCTTCCAGTCCCTTACGATGAGCGGACTCGAAGCGTGGACGCACACACACGCGGGCGAAACGATCGACTTCGTATTCACGCCCAAGACCGGCGCGGGCAATATCAAGCTGACCGGGCAGTGCGTGATCTCCCCCGTCAAGATCGGCGGCGACGCGGGCAAGACCAATACGACCGACTTCGAATTCTCGGTGCTCGGTCGCCCGAAGATGGAAACCGCCGCGTAGTGAGCGGACGCAACTTCAAGAGTTTCCACCTTGAGGGCGCGCGACAAATGCGCCGCGCCCTCATGCAAGCCGGTGACGATCTCACCGACCTGAAAGAAGCTCACCGCCGCGCCGCCGAAATCGTCACAGCCGCGACGCTACGCGCCGTTCCGCGCGTGACCGGCAAGCTCGCCCGCACTGTTCGTCCCGGTGCCACGAAAACCGCCGCGACAGTGCGGGCGGGCGCAAAGCGCGTCCCCTACGCGTTCGCCGTTCACTGGGGACGCATGACGTGGCCGTCGAAAGAAGCCCAGCCGCGACCGCCCCGCACGCAGCACAAGGCGTTCGTATATCCGCGCTACTACATCACGAAGCCCGCGTCCGACACCGAACCGACGTGGGTCAAAGAATACCTAGCAAGCGTCGACAAGATCGTCGACGAAACAATGAAAGAAGCCCAGCCATGAAGCGTTTTACCTTCGATCTCGAAACCACTGACGGCACTATCCACACCGGCGTTCGCATCTTCGCCGCCGATCGCCTCAAGGCCGTGAAGATCGCCCGCACGAACGAAATTCCCTGGGAGGACGGCCCCGAAGCGCACGCCCTCCTGATCTTCGCCGCCGTCCGCCGCCTCGGGCTCACGACCGCCGACAACTTCGATGACTGGATGAACGAAGTCGTTGACTTCGCACTCGGAGCGTCCGACGACGAGGACCCTACGACACCGACGGCCTAACCCGCGCCGTCGTCGCCCTTGCAATCCGATCAGGGATACCCGTCGAAACCTGGTTAGACGGTGACCCCGCACATCTTGACATCGCACTAGACCTACTCGACAAGGAGAACAGCTAACATGGCCGGTAAATCCGCGATCCTCGCCGTGAAGATCATTAGCGATGCCAAAGAAGCAGTCAGCGGGTTCAAGGAAACCGCCGATAGCGCCGACGGCCTCGGTGGCAAGTTATCAGCCATCGGGCCGGGCGCTCTCGCCGTTGGTGGCGCGATCGTCGCCGGTGTCGTCGCCGTTGGAAAAGAGCTGTACGACCTCGGGGCGCGCTTCGATGATGTTGCAGACACGATCCGCGTCGGCACCGGCGCAACAGGCGAGGCGCTTGACGGCCTCGTCGATGTTGCTCACAACGTCGCGACGACGATCCCGACCGAGTTCGAAAAGGCCGGTAGTACCGTTGCCGACGTGAATACCCGCCTCGGTCTGACCGGCGATACCCTGCAGACCGTCGCTTCGCAATACCTCGAAGCCGGGCGCATCCTCGGTACCGAGATCGACATTAATGCCACGTCGTCCGCATTTAGCGCCTTCGGTATCCAAGGCGAGGCCGTTTCGGGCGCGCTTGACGAGCTGTTCCAAGTCTCGCAAGCGACCGGTGTCGGCATGAACGAACTGGCTTCGGGCGCGCAGAAGAACGCCGAAGCAATGCAAGCAATGGGCTTCGGCTTCCAAGACACTGTCCGAATCGTCGGAACGCTCGATAAAGCCGGTATCGACAGCGCCGCGACCCTCGGTGCGATGCAAAAGGGCTTGACCGGCCTCGCGCAGCCTGGCGAGGACATGCAAGCAACCTTCAAGCGCGTGACCGACGAAATCGGGAATTACATTGCCGCCGGTGACGAAGCAGCCGCCCTGAACCAGGCTAAAGAGATCTTCGGCGCGAAGGGCGCAACGCAAATGGTGTCCGCCCTCAAGACCGGCGTTTTCACAATGGATGACCTGACGGCGGCGACCGGGCAGACGCAAGACACGATCCTAGGTGTCGGCAAGGAAACCATGGACGCTGCCGAAAAATGGCAGATCCTCAAAAACAAGGCGCTCGACGCTTTGGAACCGGTCGCGTCCGGCTTGTTCGACCTCGCCGGTGACGCGCTCGGGGCCGTGCTCGACTGGATCGAAAATGCCGACTTTTCGGCGATCACGGGAATATTTGAGTCTTTCACCCCCGCAATCGACGCTATCAAGAGCGCATTTAGCGGCTTCGATTCAACGAACATGAGCTCCGCGTTCTCGGGTCTGCAGCCCGTTCTAGAGTCGATCGGCGGCGCGATCGCCGACATGATCCCGAAGATCCTCGACACCGCACAAGCGATTCAAGGCGCGCTCGGCCCGATCATCGAATGGCTTGCCCCCATCGTCACGACCGCGATCGGCACGATCGTCAATGTCATTAACGACGCTCTCACGATCATTCAGGGTGTCGTCATGGTCATTCAGGGAATCTTTAGCGGCGACTGGCAGATGATCTGGGACGGCGTGAAAACTATCGTGGACGGAGCGATTAACGCCGTCGTGAACCTCATTAGCGGTCTGTACGACATGTTTAAAACGCAGATGGACACGATCGGAAACACGCTGAAAAACCTCTGGCAGGGCGCATGGGACGCTGTAACCGGCTACCTGTCGTCCGCTGTCAGCTCGATCGGCTCGACGGTCGCCGGCATCCCCGGTCGCATAACGAGCGCCCTCGGAAACCTCGGATCAATGCTCTACCAGGCCGGTGCTGACGTGATTCAGGGCTTTATTAACGGCATCCTCGCGAAGGCTGGTAGCCTCGCGTCGTCGATCCTCTCGACCGTCAAAGGTGGCGTAGACGGCGTGCTGTCCTACCTGGGAATCAAGTCACCTTCGCGCCTGTTCCGCAAGATCGGCGTTCACACGGGCGAAGGCTTGATCCTTGGAATCAACGACCAGGCGAACGCCGTCGCCGACGCGTGGGCGGGCCTCATGGATGTTCCCGAGGCCCCGCGCGTGCACGTGCCCGCGCCCACGCTGAACGCTGCGCCCGCCCACGGCGGCGGCGGAAACACGTACCAGATCACGATTAACGGCGTGCTCGACGGAGCGGACGCAGCCCGCCGCATCCGCAACCTGCTTGCCCAGTACGACCGGATGACCGGTGTCGCACAGATCGGGGCCCACTCATGACCATGACACCGTTTGCCGTACGGATCAACGTCGCCGGTCGCGACCTCGCGACGAGCGCAAACGACCTTCGGGAGGGCGTACCCGCTGTTATTGACGGTCTCTCATTCCAGTGGGGCCGCGAAACGCGGCTCGATCAGCCCGCGCCGGGCTCGCTGACCGCGACGCTGCTTGTGCCCACTGAATCCGCCGCCGCCGCCCTCGCGCATCTCGACCCCGGCGCACGCGTTATCGCCTACACCTCATATTCCGATAACGCCGGGGTGGGCATTGTTGAATACCCTGACCCGCAGTTCTGGAAAGCACTCACGACCGGCGATAGGGCCCTAGTCGCGCCCGCCCCTATGGCGGAATCTGGCCAATTAGGCGACCAGTGGAGCGGCCTCGGTCGGTACGATCCGGGCGCGCCGTTCCCAGTCCGCTTCGAATACCGGGTCGTACGCGCCTTCGCGCCCGCGACAATGGTCGCGCGCCCCGTCTACTTCCGTACAATCCGCGATGCGCATCCGGCCTATGGACCGTGGGCACCCATCCCGTCGGAGGTCGGTCGCCGTCATACGATCGGGCCGAACGAATCGACGCGAATCCCGCTCGACCCGTCCTACTCGGGGTGCTTTGTTGGCTTTGAACTGCAGTGCGTGCAAGCGGGCAGCTCACGACTGCAGGACCACGCAAACCGCCTCGCAGACCATACGGAACCGCTCAGCAACACCGAAGGTATATCTATCGAAAGCGGGATCATCTACACGCCGCGCCCCATGCGCCGCGAATTCACGATCTTTAGCGGGCGCGTAATGTCAGCCCCGATCACCTGGGACACAGCTCGCGGCCTGGCAAAAATCACCATGACGGCTAACGAATGGACCGTCGCCGTGAAAAATACAACCGTTGGCGAAACGCCGTGGCCACCCGAAACGACGTTCGCGCGCCTCTCGCGCATTACCCAGGCCGCCGGTATCCGCCGTTCTGTTGGAACCGGAATTGCCGTTGAAACGGTCGCCGCCGCGCGCGACGTGGACGCGCGCCCCGCGCTCGACCTCATTCACGAGTACGCGACCGCGCGCGGAACGGTGGCATGGCCGTCATACAACGATACGTTCGGTGAATTCTTCCAGTTCGAAGCAGAAGATTCACGCCTCGGTCTCCTGCGCCTGAACTACGAACCGGACGGCACCGCGTACATCTCGGTGAAGCAAGGCGAACGCGGCACGTGGAAGGCCCTCGCGCTCGACGCGTCCGCGATCCGCGCCGACGGGATCACCGTCGATCGCGACGTGGCGACGCTTGCCACGACCGTTCGCGTCGCGTGTAAAAAGGTTCGCCCGCCTCAAGAAGGGGGCCCCTCGATCGACAGCCCCGAGGCGTACGAAGATCACGAAGTAGTCGTCTCCGACGATGGCCGCTTCGCGACGTTCGGCGCGCATGAGGTGCAAGTTAACGCCGGTATCCTCGACAAATCGGATACGGTCGGCTACCTGTTCCGCAACGGCGGGCAGTCCCCCGAAGATCTCGCGCGGCTCATCCTCACGAGGTCAGCGCCGGGCCAGTGGAAGATCACTGGAATGACAGTTGACACGCGCGTCGCGTCGGTCTCGACCAGCGACCTAAGGCGTCTCCTCGAAATCTCGAAGCGCCCCGGCCTTCCGATCCTGCTCACCTCGCTACCCGAGTGGATGCCCGGCGCCCCCTCGATCCCGGTCTACCTCGAAGGTTCGCGCGCATCCTACGAGCGCAACCATTGGGCGATCGACCTGACGATTACGCACGCATCCGCACAAGCCGGGGCCGTCACACTCGCGCAGACAACCCCCCATATCCTGACCGACTTCCGAAACCTCACGCTCGCCGACATGGCGACCGCATACGCATAGAAAGGACACGCCCATGAGCGGAAAGACCGCCCGGCACAAGATCGAATATCCCGTCCCCTCTGACAAGGTTGTCGATGTAGCCGCGATCAACCAACGCGCAGCGAACACGATCGACACCCTATTGACAGCCGCATCCGACCGTATCCAGACGGGCAGCCTCGCGCTGAATCAGCTATATCCCGGTGAACAAACCAACACCTACACAGTCACGTTCACAAAGCCCTTCGCAGCACAGCCCGTCGTGATCGCACAGTCTGAGAATCAGCGGCATAACGTCGCGATCTGGAATGTCAGTTCGACCGGCTTTAGCTGGATGGTCCTTAACAACACGAACGGCACGTCCGCCGCCGCGTCTGTTATGTGGGTCGCAATCGGCGCATAAGGGGACGGTAAGAGATGACACCTGCACAGATCTTCGCCGCGCGCCTCTACTGGATGTGCGCAGAAGCGGACGGCGGCTACTCACAGCCGAATCGCCTCGACGTTGCCCGCACGCGCGGAATCACCGACGGATACTTCACGTTCGAATGTGACTGTTCAAGCCTCGTTCTCGAAGCAGCGCGGCAAGCGGGATACTCGACGGGACTCGCGTCCTACACCGGCGATATGCGCGCACAGCTCGAAGCCGTTGGATGGACCGTGATCCCGATCGACGGAGGTTTCGACCCGTCCGCGCTCTACACCGGCGACGTTCTCCTATCGGAGCGCGACAGCGGCGGGGTTGGGCACACCGCCGCCTATATCGGTGACGGTCGCGTCGCCGAAGCGTGGATCGACGGCCTGGGAGATATCGGCGGTAGCGCATGGGGTGACGGCCCCGGCGATGATACCGGCGGCGAAACCCGCGTTATCAGCGTCTGGTCTCACCCTTACACGGTCGCCGGGCGATGGACCCACATCCTACGACCGCCCTCCGCAACCTCCGCCCCCGCAACACCCGCAACCCCTACCCAGACAACCAAGAAGAAGGGAACCACCCGCATGTTCACTATCGAATACCCGTCCATCTACGGAATCACCGGCTACGCCCTCATCACGGAGAGCGCCGGGGCCTACGCCCTCGATCGCGTGGGCGCGCAGGTCTATAACGATGTGATGCCCATGACCACCGTGCCCGCGCATCACGCCGAAATGATGATCCGCGAGGCATGGGAGCGGCACAACGCCGTCGCCGAATCTACCGCGGGCACGACGCGCGTGGACATCGACGCGGCGACCGCGAAGATCCTGAACGCCGTCAACAAGGACGGAGGGGATGGGAAGTGAGCGACCCGAAGCACGCCGCTGTCACCCCTCAGCCTATCGAATGGCTTACCCCCGCCCGTCGGCTTTGGGCGTACCGAATTTGCGCCGCCGCGATCGCGATCCTGATCGCTTACGGCGCGATCGACTCGAATAAGTCCGCGCTATGGCTTGCCCTGATCGGCACGGTCCTAGGCTTCGGAACGGTCGATATGCACGTGCCCCGCGACGGCGGTGACGCATGAGCTTTACCGCCGAAGTCATCACGGCACTAGGTGGCCTGACCGGAATCTCAAGCGTGATCGCAGCCGTCGCAACGTTCGTGCAAACGAAGCGGATTCACGCACGCATCACGCCGAATCACGGTTCTAGCCTCTCTGACGGGGTCGATCGGATCGAAGCGAAGCTATCAGAGCATGGCGAGACGATACGCCGTATTGAGAGCGAACAGACCAAGACCGCCGCCGACGTACTGATCGCCCGGCACTCGGTCGAATCCCTCGCGCGCGAAGTGAAGGGCCTCGGTCACGAGATCGGCGACATTAGAGTGACCCGCGACCGGGACCATGGCGATTATGACGAGCGAATCCGCAAGCTAGAAGCGGCACCGCGCTAAACCGCCGCGCTCATCGCCGCCGCTCGCAACGTATCCTCATCGACCGCAACGTATCGCTGCGTAGTCGCGACCGACGCGTGACCTAGAAGCCGCTGCACGCTCACTAGGTCACGCGTCGCCCTATTGACGACGGTAGCGAACCGGTGACGCAGTTGGTGCAAGGTCACGCCCTCGGGTAGCCACTGTGACCCGAGCTTGCCGACGTGTCGCGCCGTCATGTGAGAGCCGCCGGGGCCGGGTAATAGCCAGTCGCGCCCTGCTAGGACGCGATCGACCTCACGACCAAGCGACGGCGACAAGGGCACTAATCGCACTCGATCGCCCTTGCCGTGAACAACCAAGGTGACACCTGTTAGGTCAGTCAATAGGTCGCGCCGGTGCACGCGGGCGATCTCACCTCGCCGCAACCCCGCCTCGCCCGCAAGACGTAGGATCACGTGGCCGCGCTCATCCGCCGCCGCGAGGGCTTCGCGGTACGCTCGATCGGTCGCCGGGCGCGGAGCAGCCGGGCCCGGCTTGATCGACGGAAGGGCGGACGTAGGATCTTCCGCGCAGATCCCGGCCTCGATCG
>ERZ773265.1013-NODE-1013-length-15755-cov-15.118726_pt1 | contig 15755 bp, 15 predicted proteins | sample MGYA00580512_ERZ773265 | MGnify/ENA primary metagenome ERZ773265 (study PRJEB29015, sample SAMEA2738169) | human oral metagenome | biome: human oral; feature: human-associated habitat; material: saliva | place: China | collected 2183 ... | reverse complement strand
GCGGTTTGACATACTAAAAAAGGTCGTCTGAAAACTTAATTTCAGACGACCTTTTCTATTAGAATACCGATGGTTTGTCGGCTCTGACTTAACTCGACTACACTGTCGGGCTTGATTCGATAGGCAAAATTTAAGCCCCGACGGAGCAGTCTGATACACGCATCAAGAAAATAATTTTCAAAGTATCGAATCAAATCAATCCATTATTTTTTAAAGGGAATCATCATGCGGACGTCTTTACATATGCTCAAAAGGGGCATGTTTAACTTAATCGAAGGCGACTTCATCAGTCGATACGCGCAGGCTTATGGAGAATGGTCGGATTTGGAAGTCCGTTTTCTTCTGAACAATCTTCGTGCTGACAGCAATGTCGTCGAAGTCGGCTCAAATATTGGTATGCACGCAATTCCCATCGCCCGACATATCGAGCTCGGCAAACTATTCTGTTTCGAGCCGCAGCGGGTGATTTTCCAAACTCTGTGTGCCAATATATCACTCAACAGCCTGACCAATGTTTACGCCTATCAAGAAGGCGTTGGCGATGAAAACGCTTGGCTGGAGATTCCCTCTTCAGATTATGAAACAGAGTGGAATTACGGTAGTTTTTCTTTGGACAAGGGTTTTGACACCGAATCCAGCTTTGACGGTATCCGCTACAACGAAACCATACGCCTTACTGCATTAGACCGACATCCCGAGCTTCAAAAACTCAATGCGCTGGATTTGCTGAAAATCGATGCGGAAGGCTTTGAAAGCCATGTACTCAACGGCGCAAAACGCCTGATTGAACAGCATAAACCAATCATTTTTGCAGAGGCTCAGCCTGACAACTGCCTCGATTTAATCCGCCATTTTGAGCGTATGGATTATCGTTGCTATTGGTTTGCTTCCCACCGCTATCAGGAAGACAACTTCTTCCGCCGCCCCGAAAGCCTATCGGGCGTAGATCTCAATCTTGCCTGTTTTCACCGCGATGCAGCTCCCAGTCTGCCCGAAAAGCTATCCGCCTCTGTGGACAGCAATTTGGACTTTATTCCCTTAGTTACCCGAGAAATGCTTGAACGATGAGACAAGCGGATCAGGATTGGAAATAGCTTTGATTCGCCTCATTCAAAAAGGTCGTCTGAAAACCCGTGTTTCGAGTTTTCAGACGACCTCTCGTTTTGGTATGCGGGATATGCCTTATCCCAGCGAGACCATTTCGATTTGTTCCATACTGCGTCCGAGGAAGCGTTCGCCTATGGTGCGGAAGCGCAGGGGGATGTCGCTGACGTAGAAGCGGTAGTCGGGGCTGTCGTTTTCAGTGTTGAGCAGGCCCGCTTGGGCGAGCGCTTGGGCGGTCGCTTCGGCGGTGGTGATGGCGGAATCGACCAGGGCGACGTTTTGCGCTTCTTTGCCGATTAGGGGCTTGAGCAGCGGGAAGTGGGTACAGCCGAGGACGAGTGTGTCGATGTCGTCCACCAAGAGCGGTTTGAGGTATTCGCGCACGGTCAGGCGGGTCACTTCATGGTCAAGCCAGCCTTCTTCCACCAGCGGCACGAGCAGCGGCGTCGCCTGCGTGCGCACGAGCGTGTCGGGGTTTTGGGCGTGGATGGCGCGGGCGTAGGCGTTGCTGTTGACGGTGGTGTTGGTGGCGATGATGCCGATTTTGTTGTTGCGCGTGGTGTTCAGAGCGGCCTGCGCGCCGGCGGAAATCACGTCCAATACCGGCATATTGCCTGCTTTTTGGCGGATTTTCTGTCCGGCAACGGCGGCAATGGTGTTGCACGCGATGACGAGCGCCTTGACATCGTTTTCCAGCAGGAAATCGACAATCTGCATGGCGAAGGTTTCGATGGTGGCGCGGGATTTGGTGCCGTAGGGAACGCGGGCGGTGTCGCCGAAGTAGATGATGTTTTCCATCGGCAGGCGTTCCATCAGGGCGCGGACGTTGGTCAGGCCGCCGACGCCGGAATCGAAAACGCCGATGGGGCGTTGTTTGCTGATAGTCATGATGCGGTTTGTACGGATTAGGTATGATGGGGCGGATTGTACACGTTCGGCGCAAGGCTTAACAGGGACGGGGTCGTCTGAAAGGGTTTGAGTTGTGTGGAAACGGTGTTTTCAGACGACCTCTACGGCGTTTGGACGGCAGGCGGCAAAGATGCCGATTGAACATCTTTATCTAACTTTATCCTCCCTTATGTTTGCAAATGCCCGTAAATCCAGCATAATTAAGATTTTTAGAACACGACAAGGCTGATTTCATGAGCGAGGGCGCAACCTTTTCCCGCCGGCTTCCCGACGAAGAGTCCACACTCGAGCTGGGCGGAAGTTGGGTAAAATCGCTGCGCGCGCCATTGGTCATCCATCTGCAAGGCGATTTGGGCGCGGGGAAAACCACGTTCACGCGCGGCATCCTGCGAGGACTCGGACACACCGGCGCGGTCAAAAGCCCGACCTACGCCATCGTCGAATCCTACCCGCTGGAAGCGTTCACGCTCCATCATTTCGACCTTTACCGCTTTGCCTCGCCCGAAGAATGGGAAGATGCGGGTTTGGACGACCTGTTCTCCCCTGACAGCGTCTGTATCATCGAATGGCCGCAACAAGGCGGCGCGTTCACGCCGCCCGCAGACATCACCGTATCCCTGAATCACGCCGTGCAGGGCAGGACCTGCACCGCTACCGCACACACCGCCAACGGACAAAAAAGTTTAGAAGCATGGTTAAATTCAAACTGACACGAAGACAAGTCGTCCGCCAAGCCGCCGGACTGTTGTTTACCCTCACGCCGATTGCCTCCGCCCTCGCCAAAGCCGCGCCGCCCGCCCAATTCGTCGCCGCCCGTATTTGGCCTTCGCACGCCTATACCCGCATCACCATCGAAAGCTCGCGCGCCCTGCAATATCAGCATTTCGCCTTGGAAAACCCCGGCAGGCTCGTCATCGACATCCAAAACGCCAACATCAACAGCATCCTGCAAGGCATTTCCGGCAAAGTCCTGCCCGACGACCCCTATATCCGCAGCATCCGCGCCGGACAAAACACCCCGACGACCGTACGCGTCGTGATCGACCTCAAGCAAAACGCCTATCCGCAAGTCTTCTCGCTTGCCCCTGTCGGCGGCTTTAAAAACCGCCTCGTCATCGACCTCTATCCGCACGGCGTCGATGCCAACGACCCGATGATGGCGCTGCTCAACGGCAACCCGCCGAAACGCATGCAGACACAACGTCCTACCGAGCGCACGAACATTGCCCAAGACACGCCTCCGCGCTCCAACCGCGGCGGACGCCGTCCTGTCGTTATGATAGACCCCGGTCATGGCGGTGAAGACCCCGGCGCGATCGGTCCAAGCGGCTTGAAAGAGAAAAACGTCGTCCTCTCCATCGCCCGCGAAGCCAAAAACCGCCTTGAAAGCATAGGCTACACCGTTTACATGACCCGCAACGAAGACATCTTCATCCCATTGGGCGTGCGCGTCGCCAAAGCCCGCGCCCGTCATGCCGACGTGTTCGTTTCCATCCACGCCGATGCCTTCACCAGCCCGTCTGCGCGCGGTACCGGCGTTTACATGCTCAACACCAAAGGTGCGACCAGTTCCGCCGCCAAATTCCTCGCCCAAACCCAAAACAACGCCGACGCCATCGGCGGCGTTGCCAAAAGCGGCAACCGCAGCGTCGATAACGCCATTCTCGACATGACCCAAACCGCCACCATGCGCGACAGCCGCAAGCTCGGACATTCCGTCCTGACCGAATTGGGCAAACTCAACCAACTCCACAAAGGCCGCGTTGACGAAGCCAACTTCGCCGTCCTGCGCGCGCCCGACATCCCGTCCATCCTCGTCGAAACCGCCTTCCTGTCCAACCCGACCGAAGAGCGGCTGCTCGGCAGCGATTCCTTCCGCCGCCAATGCGCCGACGCTATTGCCACCGGCATCCAAAAATACGTCAACAACGCCATATTGCGCAGAGGATAAGCTAGGTTTTCCGGAAAAGATAAAAGGTCGTCTGAAACTTTGAAATCGGTTTTCAGACGACCTTTTATTTTTTACGTCATTCCTTAAAAAATAATGTGCATTCGAATTCATACCAAATTGCACAACAAGCCCTAAACGCAAAAAACAATAACGTCCACATCCGGCAACTCACCCTGCCCTTGGGCAATGCAAGGCCGTCTGAAATTCCCAGAACTGCCCAAAACGCAACTTAAATCTGTTTCCCACTTGCCAAGCCTGTTAAATTTTTTTACGATACAGCCATAGATTGTAAACAAAGGCCACAAGCCGACTGTTTTTTCAGACGACATTACCCCTGTCAGACCTCATTTCTATAACCGTAAGCCGCCAAGCGGCTGTTTTCATACCACATCAAAGCAAGAGGTATCAACGTGTCTGATTCCAAAACAAACGAACGCGCGACGTTTAGCAACCGCCGCGCGTTTATGGTTGCCGCTATCGGCTCTGCCGTCGGCTTAGGCAACATTTGGCGTTTCCCCTACATCGCCTTCGAAAACGGCGGCGGCGCATTTCTTCTCCCCTATCTGGTCGCGCTCTTGACCGCCGGCATCCCGCTGCTGCTGCTCGACTACGCCATCGGCCACCGCTACCGCGGCTCTGCTCCGCTGGCTTTCCGCCGCCTCGGCCGCTGGTTCGAGCCTGTGGGCTGGTGGAACGTGATGACCAACGTCATCATCTGTATCTACTACGCAGTCATCATCGGCTGGTCGGCAAGCTATGCCTACTACTCGCTGAACGCCGCATGGGGCGCGGATCCGCAAGCGTTTTTCTTTAAAGACTTTTTGAACATGGCAGGTCCTGAAGCCTTGGGCTTGGATTTTGTCGGTAAAGTCGTCGGTCCGCTGATCGGCGTATGGCTGTTTACCTGCATCATCATGGCTTTAGGCGTACAAAAAGGCGTGGCGGGCGCATCGTCGTTCTTCATGCCGCTGCTTTTGATTATGTTCATCATCATGGTCGGCATCTCGCTGACGCTGCCGGGCGCGGCTAAGGGTTTGGACGCGCTGTTTACGCCCGACTGGTCGAAACTTTCCGATCCGAAAGTCTGGGTCGCCGCATACGGTCAGATTTTCTTCTCGCTCTCCATCTGCTTCGGCATCATGGTGACTTACTCTTCCTATCTGAAGAAAAAAACCGACTTGGGCGGTACCGGCTTGGTTGTCGGCTTTGCCAACAGCAGCTTTGAATTGCTCGCCGGTATCGGCGTATTTGCCGCGCTGGGCTTTATGGCGCAAGCGAAAGGGCAAGCCGTCAGCGAAGTGGCTTCCAGCGGCATCGGTTTGGCTTTCATCGCCTTCCCGACCATCATCAACCAAGCTCCGATGGGGGCGCTGATCGGCGTATTGTTCTTCGGTTCGCTGGTATTCGCAGGCATTACCTCGATGATTTCCATCGTCGAGGTTATCGTTGCCGCCATTCAGGACAAATTGAACATCGGCCGCGTCAACGCCACCCTGCTTGTCTGCATTCCGATGGGAATTATCTCCACCCTGCTCTTCGGCACGACCACCGGCCTGCCCGTTTTGGACGTATTGGACAAATTCGTCAACACCTACGGCATCGTCGCCGCCGGCTTCGTTTATGTTTTGGCCATCATTGCCCTGCGCAAACTGCCCGAGCTGCGCAACCATCTGAACGCGCTCTCCTCCGTCCGCGTCGGCGCGATTTGGACTGCCTGCGTCATCTTTACCGTCGCCATGCTCGGCTATATGTTGTACCAAGACACAATCGGCCTGCTTAAAGAAAACTACTCGAAATATCCCAGCGATTTCCTCAATATCTTCGGCTGGGGCATGTCGATCGGTCTGATTGTCATCTCCGTGGTGCTGTCGCTTCTGCCTTGGAAGCATGGTCAAAACTTCAACGTCAAAGACGAACACGAACATGAACAAGGAGACAAAGAATGAGTACCTCGGCCATCGTCATGATGATTATCGCACTCGTCGTCATCTGGGGCGGATTCATTCTGTCCGTATGGCGGCTGCCTGAAGAATAGGCTTTTTCCCAACAAGTGTTGCAGACACCGCACAGGTCGTCTGAAACCCAAACGCCCCGAAACCGTATTGCGGCTTCGGGGCGTTTTGTTACCGCCAAATCCAATATAGTTAAGACTTCCAATCCATCAACCAAGCAATCGCGCCTCAACAAACAACATTTGTTTACGCTAATTTTCTACAGAAAAATGAACGGCGAACAAAAGAATGACTATAATGCCGACCATTCTCCGGCACCTGCCGTGTTTCACGAAAGGACGAAACAATGACTATGAAACCACTTATGGCGGTATTACTCGCCGCCAGCCTCAGCCTCCCCTCCATCAATGCGGAAGCTAGGGGCACTGACAACCAAAGAAAAGCTACCCTTATCGGTGCAGCAGCAGGCGCAGCTTTAGGCGGACTATTGGGTAACGATGAACAAAGTGCGTTCATCGGCGCGGTAGCAGGTGGTTTGGCAGGTAATGCATACGCCTATCGAAATAAAAAAATGAACCAGAAAGACAACGACAACTATTGGTACGACCGCCGTTACCGCGACTACCGCTACGATCGTGATGATTACGACTATGACGATCCTTACTACCGTGAGGCACGCTACAAAAGACATAAACACCACTATCGTAAATACCGCGACTGGTACAATGATTACTACGATTACAACGATGATTAAACACGCAGCCTGTATATCTTAAAAAAGGTCGTCTGAAAGGGAGTTTCAGACGACCTTTGCCGTCCCGAGTCAAAAACTTTTTGGCAAACGAAGTATCATAATGTTTTACAAAAAAAGCAGCGCGGCACTGTGTTTCCTTGCCGCGCCGTCTTTTACCCATCCACCAATAAAATAAAACTGAAGGAACACACCATGAAAAAATGGCTGCTGGCTGTTTTGCCCGCCACCGCACTGGCCGCTCCGCCTCAAGGCTTTTATCAAAATTACCAAGACTGGGACATCGCTTGCGACAATACCGGCACATGCCGTCTTGCCGGATATCAGGCGGACGAAACAGAAACGCCGGTTTCCATCTTGTTTACCCGAAAAGCGGGGGCGAACGCTGCCGTAGCCGGCGAAGTTTCCCTGCTGCCGTTTAACGACGATGATAGGCAGCTCGCCCGTGTGGCAGCCCGCAGCGAATTGATGCTGAACGGCAAATCACTGGGCAAATTGGCGTTGAACAAAAAAGGCACAGGCAAATTGAGCAGCGCGCAAACCAACGCCTTGCTCGAAGCATTGAAAAAAGAAAGCAAAATCAGCATCCGCGCGGGAAAATATGAATGGCACTTGTCCGACAAAGGCGCGGCGGCGGCAATGTTGAAAGCGGACGAATTCCAAGGTCGTCTGAACACGCCTTCCGCGCTGATACGCAAAGGCAACAGCAGTCAGGCAGTCCTCAGCCCGCAGCCCAAACCCGTCATCCGCGCCGTTGCCGTACCGAAAACAGCAGGAGATATACTGGAACAAGACACACCGCGCCACAGCGCCGTCATGAAGCTGCTGCGCAACAGCAACCGCGTTTCCGAAGGCGACGATAATTACTGTTACGCCCTGCACAATAAAGAGCAAATGAATTGGAACCGCAGCCTGTATGTCCATCCGCTCAACGAACGTCAGGTTTTGATTTCGGCCATCTGTATCGGCGGTGCTTATCAAACCAGCGGCTACTATGCCATTGCCGATAAAGAGCTGACCAAAATCGAACAAGTGCTGCCGCCGATGGTATACGGAGGGCACGGCGGATTCGACGAGAAAACAGCCACCCTCAGCGGTAGCTTCAAAGGCCGCGGCATAGGCGACTGCTGGACAAGCAATGCGGCGGTGTGGGACGGCAAGAGCTTCATCCGCAGCGAGGAACACACTACCGGCTCGTGCAAAGGCTTTACCGGCGGTGCGTGGTGGCTGCCGATTTTTGATGCCCGCGTCGAGCGTTAAAATACGCCGAATATCGAAACAGACGGCAAAAGCCGTTTCAAAAATGCCCGCAAGATTGAGCAATTTTGCGGGCATTTACTACACGCGGGCGATGTTTGGAAGGGAAAAGGCGCGGCAGCAGAATGCCCGTTTTCAGACGACCTTTTTCCTTATACAATACGCTTGGATTTTATATATTCTGATATAAAGGATACGGATTATGTTCGGCAAACAACTCTTTGAAGAAGTCAGCGCAAAAATCAGCGAAACCATCGCCAACAGCCCCGCCAAAGACATGGAGAAAAACGTCAAAGCCATGCTCGGCAGCGCGTTCAACCGTATGGATTTGGTCACGCGCGAAGAATTCGACATCCAGCAGCAGGTTTTGATTAAGACCCGCACCAAACTGGTCGAGCTGGAAGAGCGTCTGGCAAAACTCGAAGCCGCGCAAGAGCCTGAGCAGTCTGCCTTGGAAGCTGCCGAAGCCGCAGCCGAAGAAGCTGTCGCCGAAATCAAACAGCAAACCGAAGCCGGCGAATAAGGTCGTCTGAAACATGTCGCTTGCCTTGGTTTACAGCCGCGCCTTGAGCGGCATGAATGCGCCGTTGGTCGAAGTGGAAGCCCACCTTGCCAACGGCCTGCCTCATTTCAATATCGTCGGATTGCCCGACACCGAAGTCAAAGAAAGCCGCGACCGCGTGCGCGCCGCCATCATCCAAAGCGGTTTCGACTTCCCTGCCAAAAAAATCACCGTCAACCTCGCCCCCGCTGACCTGCCCAAAGAATCGGGACGTTTCGACCTGCCGATTGCGCTGGGCATCCTTGCCGCATCCGGACAAATCGCACCCGAAAAGCTCGCGCAATACGAGTTTGCCGGCGAATTGGCGCTTTCCGGCATGTTGCGCCCCGTGCGCGGCGCGTTGGCGATGGCGTGGCAGGGTATGCAGGCGGGACGTTCTTTCGTCTTACCGCAGGAAAACGCAGAACAAGCCGCCGTGATGCGCGGCATTACCGTTTACGGTGCGCGTTCGTTAGGTGAAGTCGCCGCCCATTTGAACGGTATCGAACCCTTGGCGCAAACCGCCTGCCAAGTCCCGCATAGGTCGTCTGAAAACGCCAAACTGCCCGACCTCATCGATGTCAAGGGTCAACATACTGCCCGCCTTGCTTTGGAAATCGCTGCCGCGGGCGGACACAGCCTCTTGATGATGGGCCCGCCGGGAACGGGCAAATCCATGCTTTCCCAACGGCTGCCCGGCATTCTGCCGCCTTTGACCGAAGACGAATTGGTCGAGGTATGGGCATTGCGTTCGCTCCTGCCCAATCATCAGCAACAACTCGACAGCCACCGTCCTTTCCGCAGCCCGCACCACAGTGCCAGTTCGGCAGCCATGGTCGGCGGCGGTTGTTAGAGTTACAAATTTCTGTCAAAAGATATAAATAATTGTCCTTATGCCTTCAGCTCCTTTATAATTTACCATCCTATTCAAGTAACTGAAAAGGAAATGGATTGAGTCATATTTTGATGAAAATGATATAGGGAGAACCCGTTAGCATTGTTCTCTTAATTTAGGAAGCTATTTTTAGCGTTCACGAGAAAAGCGAAACATTAGTCGAGGTAACTTTCGTCAATTTTACTAATCCTTTATACAAGGATAAGAAGACAGGCTTGATGTGCCGAAGTTTCTTTAGTTTCTTTGTTGTTGCTTTGCCTGTTAACTACCTTCATAAAATCCCTTTTGGTAGCATTTGAAAAGAGAGTGAATCAAAATATAAATTCAAACTTACAGAATATAAGATAACGTTTTTAAAGAATAAAGAATTATTCTACAAATCACTTTGGAAGGATAGGATATCTTATCCATCGATGCTGGAAAGGGTGATAAAGGGAGGTATGGAAGCCATAAATGAAAAGAAGTTCAGACTGCGTATAAAAAATATGACAAGATATGTCCCACTTAAACTAAAAGAATATAAACTATTTGAGTATAATATGTATTATAATTCGACTAGAGTAGTAGTAACATTTTCTAAATATTTTAAAAAATCGGTACTATTAATTTTTTTAAATCTGTTTTTAGTTAAAAACTTTATACTATATTAGTTAATACATTACTAATAAAATGAGCTTAAATCAATTTTACACAGAAACATTGTTTAGTGAAAGTCTAGTCAAAAGCTTAAATTCTTTTTATCCAAGAACCGTCTTAGATTTAGGATTTGGGCATGGCAGCTTATTATATGCAGCTAGAAAGAAATGGCCAGAAGCCCGCTTAATTGGTGTAGACATAGATGAGAAAAATGTTGAGAGAGCAAATAAAGATCGGATTATTGAAGCAATTCATTATGACGGTTTTTCTTCTAATTTATTTCATATATTAAAAGATAAGTATAAAGAAATCGATTTGCTTATTTCAAATCCTCCTTATTTTCAAACTGACTTAACTGAAGAAAATAAAAACATTTTAAAAGCTGCAGGTTTATTGCAATGCCTTTCTAAAAACAGGAAAAAAATTCCTGCAGAGTTAGTTTTTTTTGCTCAGAATTTAAGACTATTAACCAATAAAGGTGAAATGGGAATAATCTTACCTTCAGGGTTAATAACGGGAGAGAAATGGAGAAACTTTAGAAAGCATATTTTTCAAGAGTACACTGTTAAAAACATCATTCAATTACCAGTGAAAAGCTTCAAGAGAACAGATGCTCAAACATTTATAGTAATTTTATCAAAATATATTAATTCTAATAAAAATAAAAAGAATATTACAGTTTCAGATATTCTCACTAATACAAGTATAGAGTTAAACATTGAAGAAGCAATTGAGAGATCCGACTTTCAATTTCATTTTTATAAGAAGAATTGTAGTGCTTCAAAATATAAAATAAACCCACAAGATTTTATTATATTTAGAGGCAATGTAAGCCATGCTTGTCTCAAAAAAAATAAAAGAAATTATTTCCATACCACTCATTTTAGTAATCAAGAAAGTAATTTGAATTTAGAGGTCGATAGTTGGGATGCCGTAAATAATACTCAACCAGGAGATATTCTTTTAGCGAGAGTTGGAAGTCGATGCCTTGGGAAAATTGCTTTAGTTGAAAGTGGTTCTGTTCCTATTAGTGACTGCATTATAGTAGTTAGAGCTAAAACTGATAATGCTCGTCATCATATTTGGTCGAAATTATTTTCTAAAAAAGGGGATGAGTTTTTTAAAAATACATGTTTAGGTGTAGGTGCAAAATATATTACACATCAATCATTATTTAACTTCTTGACTACCTAGTTTAAATCAAATGGAATTACCTAACAACTGGACTTTATTTAAGAAAAGTGTCTTAGCTAAAATTGAATTTTGCTGTGCTACGAAGATTTGGCCTGTACGTTATGAAATTTTTAATGCATGGCTTAGTAATTTTAATGGAGATAACGAATCAGAGTATATGGCATTACACATATTAGATAGCTTAATTTTTAGATCAAAAGAGATGGTTCAAGCCAGTTATTCTAGGCTTTTATATGGGGAAATAAGAAAATTAATCCTATCTCAAGTAAGAGGAAACAGTATATTTTTAAAAAATGCCTCACTGAGTAAATGGAAATATCAGCTTAAAAATGGTGGATTTAATTCCCAACTTCGCTTCTCACCTATTACTACAAATGAGCCTGAAGGAGAATCTGGTCAACTTGTGTATCGTCTGTTATCACCGATTATTGATACTAGTCGGTATGCTTTTTCAAAAAAAATAGATGCTGAGATAATTATACTAGTGGATGATATTTTAGGAAGCGGAAACCAGTTTATAAACGAATTTGCTCCTCGATTCTCATTAGAAGAAAAACTAAATAATCAATTAGTTATATATTCTCCTGCTATTGCTTACATTAAAGGTATAAACGCGATAAGTGAGCAATATCCAAATTTACATATATTGCCTGCAGAGATAATTTTGGAGAGCAATAGTCTTTTTTTTGGCAGCCCTCAATCTAAGTTTAGGAACGATCAAGTTAATACTCTTGAGGTTATTAAAGAGTTTTTTCAAGAAATGCAGAATAAATATAGCTTAACCAGTAATGGATTTTGGTTTGGTTATGAGAATGCATGTTTGCCAATAGTTTTTGAATGGGGTTGTCCTAATCAAGCACCGCATATCATGTGGATGGATAAATCACCTAAATATTCAGATTGGAAACAATTATTCCCAAGGAGAGCTTAGGATGTATTTAAATGACATTATAAGTAGATTGTCTGCTGCTCGGATGGAGTATCAAGCAACGGATGGAAGTGTATTAAATAAATTTGTAGTACCTTTTTTCATTGAAAAATTAGACTTAAGAAAAATATCACATTCTATTGCATTGGTAGGCTCTAGAGGGTCAGGGAAAAGTACATATATACAGTATTTTTCTCATTCCACTCGCTTTGACAAAACGCTTAATAGCGTTAATAGAGAAGAATTTGACTGCATCCTGCTTTATTGGAAGCCTGATATAGCTTATTGTCAAGGTCTAAATCCTAATTGGTTAGGCAATAATTCATTAATATTCTTTTCAATACATGCTGCGTTATCACTAATTGAGGAGTTTGTTAAATTTCTAAGAAATGCAATTTTTCATTTTCCAAGTATTCATGATTTACTTAACTTAAATAAAAATTTTTGGGAGGCTATTTCTCATGTAACTTCTAAATCCATGAATAATTTTGAAGAAATAGAAAAATGGATAAACTTCCAAAAATATGATGTTTCTACAAAACTAAATCCTATAAATGTTGAAGGATTAATCAAACTAGAGCCTAAGTATGTTATTAGTTTTTTGATTGAGTCTTTAAGAAGAGATTGTAAAGGTTTTTTTTCAAATACAACATTTAAAATATTCATTGATGAATTCGAGTTGCTTAATATAGAACAACAAAGATTAATCAATAACTATAGAAAAGAATCAAATAAGTCTTTGATATGGAATGTGGCATATAAGCTAAATGCACAAACTACAAAAGAAACTACTTCAGATCAATGGTTACAATCTCCTGATGATTTTACAGAAGAGAACTTAGATAATTTTATTATAAAAGATTACAAAACATTTGCAGCTGAAGTGTTTTTATTAACATTACAAACTACAGGATTAAAGTGTCAATTAAATGAATTAAGCCCTGTTTTTTTGGGAGAAAAAAGCAATATAGTCAAAAGGCAACAAAAAGAATACCAGCGACAGCTTGAATCTGTTGTAGCTAGAATACTCCCTACTCCAAGTATTGAAGATCTATCAACTGAGAGTGTAAGTCAACTTAAAAATAAAATCATAAATATATTATCTGATATCGGTTTTTTAGAAAAAGATATTGATCTGATATTAGCAAATCCTCGACTAGCTATAATGATTGTAGGAACGTATAAACAAAAGAATTTTAATTTACCATTAATTAAGAAATATCTTTCTTATCTTGAAACTAAACAAGGAATGGATGAGCAGGATATCAAAAAAATCCAAGATAAAATAACCACATATGAATTTAATACATTATTGTCATTAAATTTGCAGAATGCTTCTCTAGAAATTCCAGTATATGCAGGGTTTGACCGCTTTGTTACCATGACAACCCCTAATATACGACATTTTAAAGAGCTATGTTTAAATGCTTTAAAACACTCTGATGATATTGAAACTAATGCTGAATATGAATTTATTGAAGATATAACCCCAATTTCAAAATTAGGAATGCATCGAGGGGCAATATCAACTAGCATTGATTTAGTAAAAGAAGTGATTAATTACCCACCATACGGGAAGAAACTTTCATATTTAGTAAATAGGGTTGGTGAGTTATTTAGAATATCACAAAAAGCTAGTTATCAATCCGAACCAGAAAGGGTGATATTTACTTTTCCTTATGATTATGCGAAATCAGATATAGAGCTCGAAGATTTTATTAACTCTGCAATGAGTTGGAGAGTAATTATTGTAGATGATTCAAAAAGAATTAAAAGTGATTTACAAATTACTAGTAGAGAATACCAATTGAATCCTATTTATTCTCCTCGCTTTGGGATTTCTTATAGGAAAAAAAGAAGCATAAATTTTTCACTTGAGGAGTTTAGATCTATTCTTGAGGGTTCTTCTGATAACTTTGAAGTTATTAAAAAGAATTATCAGAAAAGATGGAAAGTTGATAGCTACTATGATGAGCCTAATCAAGGAATCTTATTATGAGACTTCAAATTGAGGATTGGAGACAAGACGCTGCTGAACACCTTTCAACTTCAGAGATTATTTATGATGTTGTATATATATGCTCAGATTTTTATGATCATAGAGGTAGTTGGAGTAGATCATATTTTGAAAAAGTTGCTAAAAGAATAGTTACGGTCAAATATGATCCTAAAGACATTAAACTTCAAATAGACTCTAGAGATTTTAAAATCTTAGATCTTTCTCACTACAAAATTCCTGATGGAAAAATTTTAGTAGATTCAACATCTTTATCTCTTCCTGAGCTAATACATTTATTTGACATTTTTAAAGAAAATAGCAGACAATTCGATTTAATTTATGTTCAACCATCGGAATACCAAGAAAACGATATTAACAAATCTAGTTTTAATATTGATAAATTATACGATTTGTCAGATGATGGATTAATGATGCAACTAGTCCCACCATTTATCGGTGCCATTTCAGAAGCATCTATCTTAGTAAATTTAGGCTTTGAAGGACATAGGATAGGGGCACTAATAAATTCAGATTGGTTTCAAATAGATCAAAATAGTAAATTCTACTGTTTTATAGGTGTGCCTGCATTTAAATTTGGCTGGGAAAAAGAGGTTATATCAACAAATTATAAACAGCTATCTATAATAAGAGAAAAGGTTGAGTTTTATTATGCAGCAGCAAATGATCCAATTAAATTATATGATTTAATAAATGATATATATTGCTCTGTTACGTATCAAAAGAAAAGATTATGCTTAGTTCCTATTGGAACCAAACCATCAACCATCGCCTTTGCCTTATTTGCAATTAATAATCAAGATACACTATTAATGTATGATTTTGCAAAGAAAAAGCATAGTAGATCAAAAGGTGTTGAGATAATACATTTTTGGGAAGTTCAAGTTGTTGATGATTCTCAAGATTCAAACAGGAATCAATCAGTGATAGAAGCATCACAACAATCTGTATACCTGCAGTCACAGCACAAATTAGCTAATGAATATTAGCGACAAACACCTTTCTACGGTATTGGGGAGTTATGCAGCAAATCCTTTTTTGTACAAAGTGCATCAAAGGCAAATGTCGGTACCGATGGATAGTGTGATTATCAGGGGAAGATATCGGCTTAACGAAGCATTTCAGGGGGGGATTATGGTAGTAACGAATTTGTTTGTGGTACGCAACATATCGATGGTATCTAATCTTTATAAAAGAAACGGAGTTACGCTTCAATCCATGGATTAATGATTTGGATAGGGACTACAAAATGAGTGGTATTGGTTCAAATTCTTGTGGGCCTAATTTGAAGCTACAATATCACTTGAGCGAAAATAATATTAACTTTAATATAAGTATCCAGTTACAAAGATACATTTTGACGACAACAAAAAACCGCCTTTACTAAAGGTGGTTTTTTGTTGTCGTAATTTCAAATATAAATGATGATACCTTTGCAAAATTCCTTCCTCCCCCGACAACCGAAACCCCAACACAGGTTTTCGGCTGTTTTCGCCCTCAATCAATCCTGATTCTACCCAAATACTCCCTTAATCCTCCCCGGATACCCGATAATCAGGCATCCAGGCCGCCTTTTAGGCGGCAACAGGCACACTTAGCCTGTTAGCCGCTTTCAACAGG
>ERZ773265.1006-NODE-1006-length-15835-cov-4.805070_pt1 | contig 15835 bp, 10 predicted proteins | sample MGYA00580512_ERZ773265 | MGnify/ENA primary metagenome ERZ773265 (study PRJEB29015, sample SAMEA2738169) | human oral metagenome | biome: human oral; feature: human-associated habitat; material: saliva | place: China | collected 2183 ... | reverse complement strand
TCGGTGAGCTGGGCGTGCGATACCTTAGCACAGTAAGTAGGGGGCAGGACTCGCGGCAACAGTCTCCTCTAAGGGCTATACGTACCCTGTAAGCAAGGCATTTTGATAGTGTACCACGAAAAAACGTATCTTTGGAATGCTTTGTACACACACAAAAAGGACAATTAGAATGAAGAACTTCGATATAGCCATCATCGGTGGCGGTCCTGCTGGCTACAATGCCGCAGCGAATGCTTCAGCCAACGGCCTTCAAGTAGTACTCTTTGAACACACAGCCCTCGGAGGCGTCTGCCTCAATGAAGGGTGCATACCAACGAAGACCCTACTCCACTCGGCCAACCTCCTCGACGAAATGCGCGAAAGCGCTGCTTATGGTATCCATGTAGAGGGAGCTATCTCCGCCAACTACGCAGAGATCGTTGCCCGCAAGGATAAGATCGTCAAGACCCTTACCGGAGGTGTCTCCTACAAGCTCAAGGGTGCTGGTGTCACGGTCGTCTCCAAGACTGCTCGCCTCACGGGCGAAGAGGGAGACCGTATCTTAGTCGCTACAGACGACGAGACCTATGCCGTGAGCTACGTCCTCCTTGCTACTGGTAGTGAGACTGCCATCCCTCCCATCCCAGGCCTCAGCGAAGTCGGCTACTGGACGAGCCGCGAGGCTCTCAGTGCCACGACACTCCCCAAGGACATCACGATCATCGGTGGTGGTGTCATCGGTATGGAGTTCGCTGGTATCTATACCTCCCTCGGTGTACCCGTACGTGTCATCGAGATGGCTCCCGAGATCCTCGGCGCTATGGACAGCGAGACCTCGGGCATGCTTCGCAAGGAGTATGCACGACGTGGTATTCAGTTCTACCTCGAGACGAAGGTCACAGCAGTATCTGCTGAGGGCGTAAGCATCGAGACGAAGGATGGGAAGACCGAAGTCCTCCCCACCTCGCAGATCCTTCTGAGCGTCGGCCGTCGTCCCGTGACGGATGGCTTAGGCCTTGAGACACTCTCTATCCAGATGAACCGCGCAGCCGTAGTAGTGAACGAGTACATGCAGACCTCCCACCCCCGCGTCTATGCCGCTGGTGATATCACAGGCTTCTCCATGCTCGCTCATACCGCTATCCGTGAGGGTGAGGTCGCTATCAACCATATCGTAGGTGGTAGTGATGACCGCATGCGCTACGACTCTGTACCTGCTGTCGTCTACATGCACCCCGAGATCGCAGGTGTCGGGGCTACCGAAGAGAAGCTCCGTGCCGAAGGCCGCTACTACCGCGTGCTCAAGCTCCCCATGGCCTATGCAGGACGCTACGTCGTAGAGAACGAGCAAGCCCCTGGGCTGTGTAAGGTCCTGGTCGACGAGAATGACACCATCCTCGGCTGCCACATCTTAGGGAATCCCGCATCGGAGCTCATCCTCCTGGCTGGTATTGCCGTCACCGACCGCTCCAGCATCGAGGACTTCCGACGCCATATCTTCCCCCACCCCACAGCAGGGGAGATCCTCCACGAGGTCCTCTTCTCCTAAGAGCTACCTACCCACTCCATAGATATAATAGACACATCATATAAGCTAAATCTCATGGCGACATTCGATATCAAGATGCCCAAGATGGGCGAGAGCGTAACCGAGTGTACGATCACCGTCCTCAACGTGAAGGTAGGGGACTACATCGAGGAGGACACAGACCTCTTCGAGATCACTTCTGCCAAGACGGCCGCTACGATCCCCTCCCCCGTAGCTGGTACGATCGTCAAGATCAACTATGCCGAAGGCGACACCGTAGCTGTCGGTGAACCCGTCATCATCGTCGACACCTCGGGTCAGGCAGTAGCTCCTGCCACCCCAGCACCCGCAGCTGAGAAGGAAGCACCTGCTCCTGCCGCTGCCCCCACCCCATCCATTCCCGTCACCGAAGTTCATCGTGGCACGGTAGAGCGCTGGTACTCACCAGTCGTCCTCGAGCGTGCTAAGGCCGCTAAGGTAAGTCAGGAAGAGCTGGATAAGATCCAGGGTACGGGCTTTGGTGGTCGCGTCAGCAAGGCCGACATCGTCCGCTACATCGAGCAGAAGAAGGGGGCACCCGCTCCTACTCCACGTGCAGAGCGTGCAGCAGCTCCTGCTCCCACATCCGCGGCTCGTCCTCAGGTCGTAGCTCCCGCTGTACCCGTTGGACCCGAAGACCGCGTGATCCCCATGGATCCTATCCGCCGTATCATCGCTGACCGCATGGTACAGTCGGTACAGGTAGCTCCTCACGTGACGAGCTTCCTCAAGGCCGATATCACGGATCTGGTGAAGTGGCGCGAAGCAGAGAAGGACAACTTCAAGAAGCGCGAAGGCTATTCACTGACATACATGTCTCCCGTCATCGAAGCGGTAGCCCGTGCACTGAAGGACTTCCCCCGCATCAATGCAGCTGTCGATGGGTACAACATCATCGAGCGTAAGCACGTCAACGTCGGTATGGCCGTAGCCCTGCCTGATGGTAACCTCGTTGTGCCCGTCATCCGTGATGCCGACAAGCTGAGCCTTGCAGGCATCGCTGAGCAGGTAGCTCGCCTTGCTGACAAGAGTCGCAAGGGACAGCTCACGCCAGACGAAATGTCCGGTGGCACGTTCACGATCTCGAACTACGGCTCCTCAGGCACGCTCTTCGGTACGCCGATCATCAACCAGCCTGAGTCCGCTATCCTCGGTATCGGGGCTATCGAAAAGGAACCCACGATCCTCGAGACGCCTGCTGGTGACGTCATCGCCGTCCGCCACAAGATCTATCTCTCCTTCTCCTATGACCACCGTATCATCGATGGTATGCTCGGCGGCGCCTTCCTACAGGCTGTAGCACGCTACCTCGAAGAATGGAAGACTAACAACGCATAACCATGAGCTCAGTAAAGAAGATATATGGGATCAAGACCACCGACAAGGAGACCCTTCGTCGCTGGTACTACCTCCTCTACCTCGGCCGCTGCCTTGATGAAAAGGCGCCCAGCTACCTGCTACAGTCTATCGGGTGGCAGTTCCACGCCTCCAACGCTGGCCACGATGGTATCCAGCTCGCTATCGGACAGATCTTCCAGCGAGGCAAGGACCATCTCTTCCTCTACTACCGTGACCTGCTGGCAGCCCTGTCGGCTGGTATGACGGTCGAGGAGATGATCCTCAACGGTATCTCTAAGGCTACTGACCCCACGAGTGGTGGACGACACATGTCCGACCACTACGCTAAGGTCGAATGGGGTATCCACAACATCTCCTCCTGCGTCGCTGCACATGACTCTCAGGCTGTAGGTCTGGCACGTGCTCTTGACTACTATGGTGTAGACGGTGTGGCTATCGCTTCGCACGGGGAATCCTCAGCTTCCGAAGGCTACGTCTTCGAAGCTATCAATGGTGCAGCTCGTGAGCGCCTCCCAGTGATCTTCGTCCTCCAGGGCAATGGCTATGGTATCTCCGTGCCTACGCACGAGCAGACGGCTAACCCTCGCGTCGGGCAGAACTACGCTGGTATCCGCCATCTCAAGGTCCTCTTCTGTAATGGTAAGGACGTCTTCGACTCTATGAACACCATGGAGGCTGCACGTGAGTACGCTGTCAAGCACCGCACGCCTGTCGTCGTCACGGCGGACTGCGTACGTATCGGCGCACACTCCAACTCGGATAAGCACACGCTCTACCGCAGCGAAGAAGAGCTGCAGCGCGCTCAGGCAGCAGACCCGCTGCCTAAGTTCCGCCGTATGCTCCTGCGCTACCAGCGCTTCACCGAAGAAGAGCTGCAGGCTATCGAAGCAGAAGCACGCGAAGAGCTGAAGGTCGCTAACCGCAATGCTCTCAAGGCACCAGACCCCACGGCTGATACAGTCATGGAGTACGTCATCGGCGAAGCTTACCCTGGCGACAAGTACGGCACGGGTATCCCCGATGGTTCGGGCGAACAGCTCACGCTCGTGCAGGCGATCAACAAGACCCTCAAGCAGGAGTTCCGTCACAATCCCGACACCTTCCTCTGGGGTCAGGACGTCGCTAACAAGGATAAGGGTGGCGTCTTCAACGTGACGAAGGGCATGCTTCAGGAGTTCGGCAACAAGCGTATCTTCAACGCTCCTATCGCAGAAGACTACATCGTAGGTACGGCGAACGGTATGAGCCGCTTCAGCGACAAGATCCGTATCGTCATCGAAGGGGCTGAGTTCTCCGACTACTTCTGGCCTGCTATGGAGCAGTTCGTAAACTCCACGCACGACTTCTGGCGCAGCAACGGGCAGTACTCTCCCAATATCACCATCCGCCTCTCTACGGGTGGCTATATCCAGGGTGGTCTGTACCACTCGCAGAGTGTCGAAGGTGTCCTGACGACCTTCCCAGGTGCTCGCGTTGTTTATCCCTGCTTCTCGGACGACGCTGCTGGGCTTCTCCGTACGGCGATGCGCTCACGCGGTGTCACGGTCTTCCTCGAGCCCAAGGCACAGTACAATAGTGCTGAGTCTGCCTCGGTCATCCCCGAAGACTTCGAAGTACCCTTCGGCAAGGCACGTATCCGCCGCGAAGGGACGGACGCTACGCTCATCACCTACGGGAATACGCTCCACTTCGCTCTCAATGTCGCTGAGCGCATCCAGAAAGACCTCGGCAAGAGCATCGAAGTCATCGACCTTCGCTCGCTCGTACCCTGGGACGAAGAGACCGTCTACGCCTCTATCCGCAAGACGTCCAAGGCGCTCATCGTACACGAAGACCGCGTCTTCGGTGGCTTCGGTGCAGAGCTCGCGGCTTCGATCGCCAAGAAGGCCTTCCGTGATCTGGATGCCCCCATCTTCCGTGTCGGGGCACTCTCCACGCCCGTAGGCTTCCACAAGTGCTTTGAGCTGACGACCCTGCCCAGCGAAGACAAGATCTACGCCGCAGCTAAGGAGCTCATCGAATACTAACCCCAAAAGCAACGACAATATGAAGACTATAGGACTGCTCTACAGCAAGAGCACAGCCTACACCGCCGAGCTGGGAGAGCGTATCGCTGCAGCCTGGGGGAAAGGGATCGAATATGTAGACATCGACACGGCGCATCTGGCTGACGTCGAGAAGCACGCAGCTCTCATCCTCGGTACGCCTACCTACTTCAACGGCGAGCTACCTTCGGCTTGGGACGAATTCCTTCCCGAGATTGAGGACGCTGACTTCTCCGGCAAGCGCGTAGCCATCTACGGCCCCGGCAATCAGGTAGAGACCCCCGTCAGCTTTGCTGATGGCGTGGGTATCCTCGCCAGGTACTTCGAAGAGCTGGGTGCTGAAGTCGTCGGCCGCACGTCGCGCGAAGGCTACGAATACGAACAGTCACTCGCCGAGTGCGGTGATCAGTTCGTCGGCCTCATCGTCGATCCCACGAATCAGCCTGAGCTTACCGACGCCCGCCTCACCGCTTGGATCAAGCAGGTCAAGAAGGAATTTGGCGTAAAGTAAGGCGCACGTAGAGGCCACGCCTCTATTTGCTATCCATCGCAAGTCCGCCCCCTCAGCGCACCCACGACAGTGGTGCAGCGTCTGAGGGGGCGGACTTTTCTATTCGGCCCTATTGATCTCAGCGAGCAAAGGGCTTATTTCACGGCAAAAAGTAGCCGTGTCGAGGGAGCAAAAGGAACGTGATCCATCCTCACACCATCGCTACTGCACGGACGGAACTACTGAAGTCGGCGAGAAAAGATACTTGCCTTCGCGCGCTTTCTTCCTTGAGTTCGCGACAAAAAATACGGTTAACTTCAAAAAATCAACCGTATGAATGGGCACATTTATACGTATCAACCTGCAAATTTATACGTATTAATCTTCGGATTTATACGTATTAATCTCTGAAATAATACGTATTAATTCCCGCATTAATACGTATAAATCACCGAAGAGATCGGTATAAACGCTCGGCATCTTCCTTATGAAGATGCACGAACTTCAAGAAGAAACTTCGCCCACTCAAGCTCCTTTGCTTGGTTAGCTAAGGGGTTTCACCTAAGTTTGCACCGCAGCCAAGGCGCCTTCCACCCCTTAGAAGGTGCTGCGCGAGATCGTCGTCCATGCCCATGCGCTGTGACTTTCGATGACGAGCCATTAGCATCCTCCGCTCGGAAGGCCTTTCCTGAGGGCATCACTCACGGTGCATGGGGGCTTTTTAGTACCTTTGGGGCGAGATATGTTTGTTTGGTTCGTAATTAATTAGATCATACGTGGAAGCCAAAGTCCCCTCCTCTACCTCGCACTACCTCCGCTCTTCGGTCCCAGTGATTGGGGTCGTCATCTTCTTCCTCTTCCTTGCGTTAGCTTACTTCGCGCCCGCTGTCTTTGAGGGCCATGAGCTCTTCCAGCAGGACGTCGCTGGTGCCAGCGGCAATGCTTCGGATGTCTACAAGCACATGGAGGCTACGGGGGAAGGCTTCTCCTACTGGACCAACAGCCTCTTCGGGGGGATGCCGATGTATCAGATCGCACCCTCCTACCCCTCGGTAGGCGTCATCCGCACGATACAGGATATCCTCACGCTGCAGTGGCCCTTCACGCTCCTACCAGGATATAGCTGGCTGCTCTTCGCCATGCTTGGTGGCTTCTATCTCTTCATGCGTGCCCTACGTATGGAGCGCCTACCATCGGTGCTCGGGGCGATCATGTGGACCTTCTCCAGCTACTTCATCATCCTCATCACGGCAGGACATATATGGAAGCTGATGACCCTCTGCTTCATCCCGCCGACGATCGCAGGGATCATACACACCTATCGCGGGCGCTACCTCCTCGGTGGTGCCATGACAGCTCTCTTCGCGGCGCTTCAGATCCTATCGAACCACGTGCAGATGAGCTATTACTTCGCCTTCCTCATTGTCTTCCTCCTCATCGGCTACTTCGTCGAAGCGCTGCGAGGGAAGGCTCTGCGTAGCTTCATCATCGCTACCTGCGTCACCCTCTTTGCAGGCGCTATCGCTATCGGCATCAACGGCTCGAACCTCTATCACACCTACGAATATGGGCAAGAGACGATCCGTGGTGGTAGCGAACTCACGCCCGAAGCTACCGAAGGCAACCAACAGCAAGTACAGGCTAACGCTAAGGGCCTCGACAAGGAATATATCACCGCCTGGAGCTACGGCAAGGGCGAGACCTTCACGCTCCTTATCCCCAACCTCTACGGTGGAGCTTCGGGTGCGCTCAGTGAAGGCTCAGCAAATATGGAGGATGTCCCTGCCGAATTCCAGCAGATCATCGGAGGTATGAACCACTACTGGGGTGATCAGCCCTTCACGGCAGGTCCCGTCTATGTCGGTGCCTTCGTCTTCTTCCTCTTCCTCCTCGGTATCTTCATCGTGCGTGGTCCGCTGAAGTGGGCACTCCTTGCCGGTACGGCACTCTCTATTGCGCTGGCGTGGGGTCACAACATGATGTGGCTCACCGACCTCTTCATCGACTACATGCCACTGTACAATAAGTTCCGTACGGTGTCATCGATCCTCGTCGTCGCTGAATTCACCATCCCCGCACTCGCTGTGCTGGCAATGGTCGAATTCGCACGCCACCCGAAGGAAGTCCTCCAAGACAAGGTCGCCGTATATGCGAGCCTTGCCCTGACGCTCCTGCCCTGCCTCGTGCTGTGGCTCGTACCTCAGACCTTCCTCGGGCTGATGAGTGACGCTGAGCATGAGATGTTCCGTCAGGCGATGGGCAATAGCCAGCTCCCCGTCTCCTCGATCATGAGTAGTCTGAAGGAAGTACGTGCCGGTATCATCTCTGCCGACGCCCTCCGCTCTGGGCTCGTCATCATCCTCTCCCTCGTCCCCTGCGTACTCTATGCTCAGGGGAAGATCAAGAAGTCCCTCCTCTTCGCCTCTATCGGCGTCATCACCCTCTGTGACCTCTGGCTCGTCGACAAGCGCTATCTGAATGATGATCTCTTCATCCCCAAGGAAAGCGTCGAAGCGCAGGCTCGTCCTGTGACCGCCGTCGACAAGGCTATCGCCGAGGATAAGGATCCTCACTACCGTGTGATGAACCTCGCGGTCAATAGCTTCAACGATGCTACGACCAGCGCCAATCACCGCAGCGTAGGTGGCTACCACGCTGCTAAGCTCCGCCGCTATCAGGACCTCATCGAGCGTCAGCTCGCCAAGCAGAACATGGAGGTCTACAACATGCTCGACACGCGCTACTTCATCTTCGCTGACCAAGAGCATGGCCTGCAGTATCAGAAGAACCCCGAGGCCTTCGGCCCCGCATGGTTCGTCAATGATATCCGCTGGGTCACGACAGCTGACGAAGAGATGTCCGCGCTGGATGATACGCCCCTGCGCACTACGGCTGTCGTCGACAAGCGCTTCGAAGGCGAACTCTCAAGCTACAAGGCTGCTCCTGCCGCTGCTACTACAGATAGCCTCGCCACGGATAGCCTAAAGCCCACACCCGCTATCGGTCAGGTAGAGCTCCTCTCCTACGCCCCCAGCCAGGCGAAGTACCGCGTCACGACCGATGTACCTCGTCTCCTCGTCTTCTCTGAGATCTACTATCCTCACGGATGGCACCTCACGCTGGACGGCAAGAGCGAGCTTCCTCTGGTACGTGCCAACTATACGCTTCGTGCCGCCTATATCCCTGCAGGGACACACGAGCTGACGATGACCTTCGATCCCGCTTCGATTCATCGTACGGAGCTGGTCGCTAAGATCTGCACCGCACTGCTCGCCCTGCTCCTCCTCGCCTCCCTCGTCCAGCCCTTCCTCAAGCGCAAGGACAAGAAGGCTACGACTCCGCAACATTAACCCTTCATCATATTTATCCCAAGCAGCAATGATCAAGCAAGTGATCACAGGCGCCCTCGTATCGGCGACTGTCTTACTCACCGCAAGCAGCTGTAGCCAAAAGCTACGCCCCATGACGGCCGACCAAGTCAAGGCCGAACCTCAGCCCCTCGAAGTCGTCGGGGGCAAAGTACCTGTAGCCGTCCATCTCACCTTCCCCGCGAAGTGGTTCCCCAAGGATGCTACGCTGACCATCGTCCCTATCCTCCGCTATCAGGGCGGTGAGAAGTGGGGCAACGGCACCACCTTCCAGGGCGAAAAGGTCTACGGCAACGACCGTATCGTGTACCATGCTAATGGCTCCAACGCCACCGTCAACTTCGTCCTGCCCTACGTCCCCGCTATGGCAAAGAGCGAGCTCTACCTCAACTTCAAGGGGAAGCAGGGTAGCCGCACGGTCAAGCTCCCCGACCTCAAGGTCGCTGATGGCGTGATCGCTACCGAAGCTCTCGCTACGCTCGCAGGCGTGACGCCCGTCATCTCTCCCGACGGCTTCCAGCGCGTCATCAAGGAGGCGTATGATGCCAACATCATGTTCCTCATCCAGCAGTCCAACGTCCGCAGCTCCGAGCTGAATAAGGACGAGGTGCAGGAGTGGAAGTACACCGTACAGAACGCTAAGGAAACTCCCAACCAGGAGGTATCTGTCGAAGTCCAGGCCTACGCCTCCCCCGATGGTGGTAAGGAGCTGAACGAAAAGCTCAGTGCTTCGCGTGAGAAGAACACCACGGCACAGCTCAAGACGGCCTTCAAGAAGCAGAAGATGTCTGACGTCGCTATCGACGCTCACTACACCGCTCAGGACTGGGAAGGCTTCAAGAAGCTCGTCGAGCAGAGCGACTTCCAGGACAAGGAACTCGTACTTCGCGTACTGAGCATGTACCCCGACCCCGAGCAGCGTGAGCATGAGATCCGCAATATCTCGGCTGTCTTCAGCAAGCTCGCAGATGAGGTTCTCCCCAAGCTCCGTCGCTCACGCCTCGTCGCTAACGTCAAGATCATTGGCAAGAGCGATGCTGAGATCCAGAGCCTGCTGGAGAAGTTCCCCAGCGCACTTACTGTCGAAGAGCTTCTCTACTCGGCTACCCTCACCGATGACGTAGCTCAGAAGGAGAACATCTACAAGCTCGTCATGCAGAAGTACCCCAAGGACTACCGCTCATACAACAACGTCGGCTCACTCTGCCTGCAGCGTGGTGACTATGAGTCTGCCCTCGTATGGTTCGACCGTGCGCTCAAGCGTAAGGACAACCCCGAGACGAAGGTCAACCTCGGTCTGCTGGCTCTGAAGGATGGCGACCTCAACAAGGCCACTTCACTCATCGCCGAAGGCAGCTCTATGCCTGGTGTAGGTGACGCTCTTGGCTTCCTCTATCTGCGTCAGGGTGACTACGCCAAGGCTGAGACGGCCTATGGTGATGTCACGACGAACAATGCTGCCGTAGCACAGATCCTCAACCGCAACTACAGCAAGGCTATCAAGACGCTCGAAGCTATCGCTAAGCCCGATGCTACGACCGACTACCTCCGTGCTATCGTAGCTGCTCGCATGGGGGACTCTGCCAAGGCTATCTCTTCACTCCAGAAGGCTCTGCAGAAGGATCCCAGCCTCACCTCACGCATCGATGCTGACCTCGAGTTTGCTTCACTGCGTGGTCTGAAGGACTTCACTCAGCTGACGCGCCTCTACTAAGCCTACTCGCTCATTAAGTAAGCGACCACAAATACGCCACCGGGCGGCTACCTCACGATGGAGGTAGTCGCCCGGTGGCATTATGAGGGGATAGCTCTCTCGGGAGCTAAGCTATGAGAAAGGCTTACTTCAGATGGAGTCCATTGAGGAAGGCAGAGGCAGGCATCGCCTTCTTCCCTGCGGGCTGTAGGGTCTTGATAGCAAGACGACCCGCCGAGGTCTGAATCTCCAGACTACGGCGCCCCGTGATGATGACAGAGCCGATGGGGTGCTCCTCCGTGGGGAGCTCTTCACCGCTGACAGCCGTCTCCAGGATCTTAAAGGGCTGAGCTTCTTCACCAGCAAAGGAAAGGAGGCACCATGCTGCAGGGTAAGGAGACAGGCCACGCACGAGGTTATTCAGCTCTACCGCTGGGCGATCCCAGTGTAGCTGGGTATTCTCCTTCGTCAGCTTAGGCGCATGCGTGGGATTTGCCTCATAGAGGCTCTGGGGCTTGGCCTTAGGCTCTTCGTCTGCGAGGAAGAGGTCGACACTGCGCTGGAGCGTCTCTGCTCCGAGGAGCATCAGCTCATCGTGGATCTTCCCCACACAATCCTCTGGCCCGATAGGTAGGCTCGCTTGCAAGAGGATATCCCCGGTGTCGAGCTCATGGCGCAGGCGGAAGGTCGTGACCCCCGTCTCCGTCTCGCCATTGATGATCGACCAATGGATGGGGGCTGCACCACGGTACTTAGGCAGGAGGGAGCCATGGAGATTGATCGTCCCGAAGCGGGGCAGTGACCAGACGACCTCGGGGAGCATACGGAAGGCGACCACGATACCGAGATCGGGGCGTAGTTCCTTCAGGCGACCGACGAAGGCTTCATCCTTGAGACGCTCAGGCTGGAGGACCTCGAGCCCTACCGATTCGGCGTAGATCTTGATGCTACTCTGCTTGAGCTTATGCCCACGACCAGCGGGCTTATCAGGCATCGTGACGACTGCCACAATGTTGTATCCACCTTCGACGAGGCGCTGGAGGGACGGCAGGGCAAAGTCTGCCGTCGCCATATATACGATACGTAGATCTTCTTTCTTCATCTCTTTATAGGGGCTATGGTGGAGCAAAGCTACAAAGAATTGCCCTATCGGCTGGAGGGAGAGACACTACGAGAGCGGGATATGAACCTATATTGGTCGTCGGGGCAACCTATATTGGTCAGCTTCGTGACCTATATTGGTCGGCTTCACGAGCTATATAGGTTCACCCGACGACCTATATAGGTTGGTAGCACCCTCCTTTAGATAGCTACTTGGGGACAGTAGCCTCTCTATGCTATGGTTAGAGGAAGCTGGGGCCTTGGAAGCACCAGCTATTCGCTGAGGACATATCGGGATGTCGATGAAAATCACTATCTTTGCGCCGTTCGACGATTGTCTCGAAGACGAGAAGCCCTCCTTCCTCCGCGGACAGAGAGGACTCGTGTGATGGGAAATTAGAAGACACTAATTTTGAGTAACACAATTTAAAACAAAGAGAATGAAGACTTTCCAACTCTCAGGCCAGCTCCGCAACGAGCTCGGTAAGAAGGCCGCTAAGGGCCTCCGCGCTGGTGATCAGATCCCCGCAGTCCTCTACGGAGGCAACGAAGTACTCCACTTCACCGTAAGCCAGGATGGCGTACGTAACCTCGTCTACTCTCCAGACATCTTCGCTATTGACCTCGACATCGAAGGCCGTCAGGTCAAGGCTGTCCTCAAGGACCTCCAGTTCCACCCCGTCACTGACGCTATCCTCCACCTCGACTTCCTCCAGGTAGAAGCTAACAAGCCTATCGTCATGGAAGTTCCCGTCGTCCTGACTGGTCACGCTGAAGGTGTGAAGGCAGGGGGTAAGCTCAGCCTCGAAATGCGTAAGCTCAAGGTACGCGCTCCTTACACGGAGATCCCCGAGAAGCTCTTCATCGACGTTACGGAGCTTGGTCTTGGTAAGACCATCCAGGTCGGTGCCCTCAGCTTCGAAGGTCTCGAAGTCATCAACGCTAAGAACGCTGTCGTCTGCGCCGTTAAGCTCACCCGTGCTGCACGTGGTGCTATGGCTAAGGGCAACAAGTAAGCTACAGCTCAGCCTAAGCGATAGAGCACCTCGATGTGCTCCCATCGCCCAACCTACAGAGGCTACCCCTACCACATGTAGGGGTAGCCTCTCTTCTTCTCCCTCCTACCCTCTCCCAGCTCATGTAGTCCCGACCATCAGATGTCCCTTCGCGCTCACCTATTCCTTCTCCTCAGCCTGTTCGCTCTCACCGCACCAGTCTACTCGCAGCCTTACCCCGAAGCGATTGAGATACTGCGCCGCTATGAGCAGCGTCCTGGGGTACGTGTCACAGCTCTCGTACGCGACCTCCAGACGGGAGAGCCCGTACTCGCTCACCGCACGTCCGAAGCCTTCCGCCCCGCCTCGCTGGTGAAGATCCCTACGACGGGAGCCTTCCTTGCGCTACGTGGGCACGACTACCGCTTCCACATCCCCGTGATGATCCGCGGGCAGGTCGATGGCGAGACGCTTCATGGGGACTTGGTGCTGAAGGCCTCAGCAGACCCTTCACTTGGATCGCACTACATCCCCAATCAGAAGCGCCTCATCAGTGAGGTCAAGGCGCTGCTTGAGGAGCGCGGGATCACCCGTATCACGGGACGTCTAATCATTGACCTCCGAGGTTTCCCCCGTCCTTTCTTCAATGAGACTTGGGCCGACGAAGACCTTGACGAGTACTATGGTGCTCCCATCTCGGGCTTTAACATCGCAGACAACTACGCCGATCTCTACCTATTCTCCAGCGACGGGGAGCAGCCTGTCGTGGAGCCGAATGTCGCCTCACTCCTCGTCCCCACGCGCCAAGAGCTACTCCTCGGTAGTTCAACTCGACTGGACCTTACCCCGATGCGTAGAGCCGACACCCTGCTCATCTCGGGTACCGTACGCGAAGGCCTCTCAGGTCGACACCTACGCTGGACGATGCCCGACCCTCCCAGCTACGCCACGATGTGGCTCAATGAAGGCCTGCGTCTCGAGGGGATCGACCTGCAGGATCGCCCCGAGCTCAACTATGACGAGCTCATCACGGGCCTTGATACACTGGGCTACTACACCTCACTCCCTGCGGATACCCTCGCGAAGATCACGAACTTCCGCAGCTCTAATATCTATGCCGAAGGCCTTGCTTATGCACTCAATAGCTACGAGCAGCGCAAGACAGGCCAGCCTACGGTGATGCGCTCCTACTGGCGAGAGTGCCTGGGGCTTACTCCGACCGAGTTCTATCCTATGGATGGGTCGGGACTCAGCCCCGAGGGACGCCTCTCCTCCGGTGCACTCAGCCTCATCCTCTCAGAGCTCTGGCGTGACCAGTCACTCCACAAGCCTTTCTTAGCCTCACTCCCCGAAGCGGGCGTCGAGGGCACAGTGCGTAGCCTCCCCATCCCGAGCGAAGTGACCGCCTACCTCAAGAGTGGCTCAATGCGTGGTGTACGTGGCTATGCGGGCTACCTCCTTCATGAGGACAAGTGGTACAGCATCGTCTATATCGCCAACGGAGCTATCAATAGTGCCGAGGCACGTGCAACCTTCACCCATCTCTTGACGGGGCTTTTCACCCAGCAGCCCCTTCCTCCGCTTCCTACCCCCACGAAGAAGGTAGCGGCGAAGGGGAAGAAGCATAGCGAGCACAGCAAGGGTAGCAAGAAGGCTTCGCACAAGGCCTCCTCTAAGTCCTCACGCAAGGGGAAGAAGCGTTAGCCCAAGAAGCTAATAGCGTGCTACATGGGCGGATAGTCGTATATTTGCGCTATAGTATAACTCGGTATCCTTCTCTAATCCCCTTTCCAGAGGGAGCATACCCCAAGGAATATGAACCAAAAGACTACCTTTACTACTCTCGCTCTCTGCGCCCTCGGGTGCATCGGGGTAGCCAAAGCCCAAGAAGCTCGCTACTTCAACCCCGTGACAGCTGCGGTCCCATCACTACAGATTAGCCCTGATGCGAGGGCCTCTGGTATGGGCGACGTCGGTGTATCAACCACAGCAGATCCCTATTCCCAGTATTGGAATCCCGCCAAGTTTGCATTCATAGATAGCAAGGCTGGCCTATCGCTCGGCTATACACCTTGGCTATCTCGCCTGGTAAGCGACATTGCACTGATGCATGCAGGAGGCTACTTCCGCATTGGGAATGACAACACCCAGACCATCGGCGCTTCGCTCCGCTACTTCACCATGGGTAAGCTCACGACGTGGGATGCCTCAGGAAGAAGTCTTGGCGTATCGCACCCCAATGAGTTCGCGATCGATGCGAGCTACGCCCGTAAGCTCTCTCCCAACTTCTCCCTCGCTGTAGCCCTGCGCTACATCCATTCGGATCAGGGAAGCCGTGAGCAAGGTGACCGCCCTGGGTCGGCCTTCGCAGCCGACATCGCGGGCTACCACCAGAAGTACATCACGATCGGTGGGGCTGAGTGCCTGTGGACAAAGGGCTTCAACATCCGCAATATCGGCACGAAGATCTCCTTTGACGGAGGGACGACTTCCTCCTTCATCCCCACGAATCTCGGTCTGGGTACGGGACTCCTCTACCCCATCGACAAGGAGAACATGATCTCCGTAAACCTCGAGGCTAATAAGCTCCTCGTCCCCACACCTCCCACGGGGGATACAGAGAAGATCGCCGACTATCAGAAGACCTCTGCCATCGCGGGGATCTTCAAGAGCTTCGGTGATGCGCCTGGTGGCTTCGGCGAAGAACTCAAGGAAATCCGCTGGAGCCTCGGTGCAGAGTACAACTATTGTGACAAGTTCTTCGTGCGTGCTGGCTACAGCTACCTCCATCCCAACAAGGGGAATCTCCAAGCCTTCACCGCTGGGGCAGGCTTTCGCATGAGCGCCTTCCGCATCGATGCCTCCTACCTCATCTCTACGATCTCCGACAATCCACTCGATCAGACTCTCCGCTTCACGCTGGCCTTCGATATGGACGGTATCCGCGGACTACTCAAGTAATATATATGCCACAGATACCTTTCCGGACGGGCTTCGGCTATGACGTCCACCGCCTCAGTGACGGCTACGAGCTTTGGCTCGGCGGCGTGAAGATCCCCTTTGAGCAGGGCCTCGAAGGTCACTCCGATGCAGACGTCCTCCTCCACGCTGTATGTGACGCCCTCCTTGGAGCGGCTGCCCTCGGTGATATCGGGGTGCACTTCCCCCCATCCGATATGGCCTACAAGGGCATTGATAGTAAGATCCTCCTCAGTCGTAGCTGCGCCCTCGTGCGTGA
>ERZ773265.1003-NODE-1003-length-15853-cov-2.779149_pt1 | contig 15853 bp, 8 predicted proteins | sample MGYA00580512_ERZ773265 | MGnify/ENA primary metagenome ERZ773265 (study PRJEB29015, sample SAMEA2738169) | human oral metagenome | biome: human oral; feature: human-associated habitat; material: saliva | place: China | collected 2183 ... | reverse complement strand
CCTTGATGCCTGTCTCAGCAATGCTTGATGCTTCAACCTCAATAGGAAGTGTTCTATCAAGCTGAGGTGCAACTACCTCTTGAACAATTTCTGTTATTTCTTGCGTTACCGCATTCAGATCAACGGTTGGTTTAAGCACTATAGTAATGGGTACCTCTGTCATATCCCACCTGGTACGATGCGCAAGTGCTGTTTTATTAAGTACTGAATTAGGAATGATGTCTACCCTACCTCCACGAGCACGAACTATGGTAGAGCGCCAATTCATGTCAATAACCTCACCGGAGATAGTTCCGATGCTTACCTGATCTCCAGGTTTAACTACACCTCCCAGCATAAGGCCCAAGCCTCCCGCCAGGTTAGAAATGGTGTCCTGCAGGCCAAAAGACAAGGCAATGGACGTAACTCCCAAAGCGGTCACAAAAGCTGTTGGTTGAATACCAAAGACAGGCTGTAAGACAGCAAGAATAGCAAACGTCCAGATAACTCCACGTAGTATGTTGACAAAAATAGATGCTGACGGCAGCTTTGAAGAGTCCAAGGCCTTTTTTGAGAGCTTTATTGCAAAGCGCTCTACAAGAAAAGCCACAAGGAACACAACAACAAAGATAACCAGCTTAAAAATGAAATCTTGTGGCGTAAGACCCAAAATCAAACCGTCATGCATCAATACCATGGCTATCCCTCAATTTTAACTATTGGAGCAAAGCCCTTCATGAGCTTCTTTGTCTTATTAGTACGCGTAAACTTAACCTCAATAGTATCGCCCTGAACTGCTAAAACAACGCCTGGGCCAAAGGTCTTGTGAGAAACCTGGTCTCCCACAGCAAAACTTGCAGAAGCGCGGGCTGGATCTTTCTGAATAGGAGCTGTATGTGGAGCTGGAGCACCGCCGGTAGAGCGCGTGCGAGAACCAAAAACGTTTCCACCGTAGACCTCGGAGCCACGACCGGAGCCAAAGGTTCCATGACGGTCTCCTCGCTTTGCCCAACCAACTCCAGAAAAACCTACAGAACCAACACCAATAGCTTTTACGTGCTCTTGAGGAATCTCTCCTACAAAACGCGATACAGGATTTGCCTGAACAGAGCCGTAAGTCCTTCTGGTAGATGCGTACGTCAAATACAGACGCTTGCGCGCACGCGTAATAGCAACATAGGCAAGTCTGCGCTCTTCTTCTAACTGAGCTGCTTCTGCCTCATAATTTGCATGAGGGAAGATTCCCTCCTCCATACCAGCAACAAAAACTGCAGGAAATTCCAGACCCTTTGCAGCGTGAATGGTCATGAGCGTTACTGCAGAGGTAGAACCATCCAAGCTATCCAGGTCAGAGCGAAGCGCCAGCCATTCCATAAAGGCCGGGAGCTTCTCTGCCACAACCTGTGGATGCAAGCTCTCCTCCTGAGGCGCAGGAGCCGTCTCTACAGCAGCACCAGCGAGTGCGCCGGTAGCGGCATCAAAACCAGCCTCACTCAGCGAAGCTGCATCTTGCGCATCAAGCGCTCCAGCTTCTCTGAGCTGCTGCAGACTCTCAAGCGTTTCTTCAACGTCGTCGTGAGACTCATCAAACTCTGCTGCAACACCAAAGAACTCTCGAATGTTCTCGATACGTCCATCAGCCTCAATGGTATGCTCAGCCTCAAGTGCACGAATAAGACCTGAGCGGTCAATAATTGCCTCTACAACCTCATCAAGCTCACCATCAATATGGCGGCCATGCTCAATAGCAGACGTAAACTCTACCAGCGCATTTCTTACCTTTGCGGTAAAAATGCCTTCTTCCATCACGCATGCTTCACATGCCGAGAAGAACGACAAGCCGTTATACAGTGCGTATGTCTGAATCTTCTGAATACTGGTTGCGCCAATACCGCGACGAGGCGTGTTAATAACGCGCAGCGCAGCCATGTCATCATCGGGGTTGACGACAACTTTGAGGTACGCCATGACATCTCTGATTTCTGCGCGATCAAAGAATCGAGTACCGCCAACAATCTTGTAAGGAACACCAGCTCTGAGCAACATATCTTCGAGAATACGAGACTGAGCGTTGGTGCGATAGAACACTGCTATGTTGTCGTATGATGTACCCTTATCGTGCAGTTTTTCTATCTCGGAGCCAATCCACGCACCCTCATCACGCTCATCAGATGCCTGATACACCTGGATTTTCTCGCCGTCTCCCTCATCGGTAAAAAGACGCTTTGGCTTGCGGTGAGAGTTGTGCGCAACAACTGCGTTGGCAGCCGCCAAAATATGTCCTGTTGAGCGGTAGTTTTGCTCCAGCTTAACAACAACTGCTTCCTCATAGTCTTTCTCGAACGCCAAGATGTTTTTGATGTCTGCTCCGCGCCACGAATAAATTGACTGGTCATCATCGCCAACAACCATAAGATTGCGATACTTGGATGCCAAAAGCTTGGTAATTGCGTACTGGACGCCGTTGGTATCCTGATACTCGTCAACGTTGATATAACGGAAACGCTCCTGGTACTTAGCAAGCACGTCTGGGTACTTGGAGAGCAACTCAAACGCCTTGATGAGAAGATCATCAAAGTCCATAGCGTTGGCCTTGTCCAAACGCGTCTGAAGCGCACGATATACACGAGCCACCACGTGATCCATAGGACTTGCTGCCTGAGCCTCTACATCATCAGGATACAGAAGTGCGTTCTTAGCAGCAGAAATCTTAGAACGGATAGAGTTAAGTGGGAACTGACGAACATCAATATCCAAATCAGACAGAATGGTCTTTACCAGACGTTTTGAATCGTCATCGTCGTAGATAGCAAAATTGGGGCCATAGCCAAGACGCTCGCCATCTTCTCTGAGAAGACGAACACACATAGCGTGGAACGTGCAGACCCACATGCCGCGAATATTGTTAGGAAGCAGCGCCTCAAGGCGCTCACGCATCTCTGCTGCAGCCTTGTTAGTAAACGTAATAGCAAGAATCTGCCAAGGACGAACTCCCTCGTCAGCAATCATGTGCGCAATTCTAAACGTCAAAACACGCGTCTTACCCGAGCCAGCTCCTGCAAGAACCAACAGAGGTCCCTGAGTTGTCATAACCGCCTGATGCTGGGCAGGATTTAAACCTTCAAGATCAATCTGCATTACGCCGTCCTTGTGTCAATCATTCTTAGAGTAAAAGTGTACCCCGATAACCGGACATTAATTGCGCTCGTTTCTGTTGCCTCCACAATAAAAAACCGGCCCTCAAAAGAAGACCGGTTTATCTGCAAGAACGTGTCTATCGAATCCATGCTCACGTATGGCGAGAAGATCTTCTAGCCCAAACACTTGCCTTAGTTCATGGAGTTTGTCTGACGGCTCTTTGCGCGAGCAACAACAGCCAGTGCAATCACGCCACCTGCGACACATGCCATAACAATAGCGCTAAGCGAGTGATTCTCATCACCAGTGTATGGAAGCACAGAGCCTCCATAATACGGGATAGCTGCAGGATTTGGAGCTCCTGGGAAGCTTGGTGTCAGAGGACCGCTAGGGTTGCCTGGGATGCTTGGAGTACCAGGATTCTCTGGAGTTACAGGGTTTTCTGGGGTAACAGGAGCAACTGGCTCTGGCTCCCACTCTGCAACAAGAACAACCTTAGGAGTGGTGGTAGTAAGGGTTACCTGATCTCCTGCCTGGTAGGTAGTACCATCAAGCTTCCAACCCTTGAAGATGTAGCCATCACGAGTTGGAACGGTTGCAGAAACAGTCTCGTTCTTAGGATCAGTGAGCGAATCAGCGGTGTTGCTATCAATACCAAAGTAACCGTTCTGTGCTGCAGGAGCACCAGTACCGCCGTTTGCGTCATAGCTGAGCTCATACTCCTGGTTCCAAACAGCAGTCAGGGTATAAGGGCTTCTCATGTTAAAGACTGTAGTCTCAGAAACATAGCGCTTATCGCCAGCTGGGTTGTTGTTTGCATCTGCAGGAACAGCAGAAGCACCAACGTAGCGGAAGTGGTTATCAACGTAAGAACGCTTCCAAAACTCAAACTTATAACCATCGCGAACTGGCACATCCTCAATGATGTTGTACTCAGCAAAGCCGTAGGTACGAGGGTTATTTGGAGTCTTGGACTCTGTATAGGTTGTGTTGCCGTAGATGGTGCCACCGTTTGCGTCGTAAATAAGTTGGTTAACCGCGGATGGCGTTGGCGTAGGTGTAGGAGTTGGGGTGGTCTCTGCTGGAATAACGTGGATGTGATAGCCAACCCACATAAGGTGAGTGGTGTTACCGCCAATGTTAGCTGGATCAGAGGAATCTCCCTGCATAGTAACAAGGAAGAAAACGGTAGCAGGCTGGTTAGCAGGGGTTACTTGACGGCCAGTGAACTGAAAATAGAACTGACCACCATTATTGGTAACAGTATTGCTGTTTCCATAGAATGCATAGGTAAAGTCATTATCAGTAGCTGGAAGCTCTGGATAAGGAGCGGCGGTAACCAGCGTAGTAGTTACGCCAAAAGGTGCAAAACCAGGGCGAGTAGTGGTGTAGTGAGAATACGCACCGGTGTCTCTAATGGTCTGACCAACGCGAACGACAATCTCGCCATACTGACCAGGAACAGGGGTCTGGTGGCCAGAATGCTGAGGGTTGTCTGTAAGGACCCTGGATGTATCGGCATTACCGTCAGCCGAGAAAACAGAAACCTTTACACCTGGTGTAGATGTATCAATACTGTCTGCAAACGCAAGTTTTGGTGCAGAAACTGCAAGAACTGCAACAAGCGCAAGCGCAAGCGTGCACGCAATTCTCTGAAGCGTCTTAATGTGGCGCATAAATCCTCCTGAAACTATTACAAGTAATTACTTACTCTTACGACCAAAAATCAGCCGTAAGAGCATAGAGGACAAGGCAATTCTTAGTAAATGAGCCAAGAGAGATTACATATATCTTTCATAGGTTTTCCACGCTTTTTCCATATGTTTTGCGCATAAAAAAGCGCGGCGAGAAACTCACCGCGCGTAAATGCATAGGTAGTAATGCTTGTAAGTCAAAAACTACTTAACAAGCAGGAAGTATGCGATAACAGCAATACCCAAAATAATACGGTACACACCAAAAGGCTTGAAATCATGCTTGCGGACATAACCCATAAGCGCACGAACCATAACCAGCGAAACAATAAAGGCTACCAGGCAACCTACACCCAGAATAACTGCCTCGGGAATGGTAAAGGTATTGCCTTTCATAAAGTAGCGTACAAGTCTCAACGCAGAAGCGCCGGCCATAGTAGGAATAGCCAGGAAGAACGTAAACTCAGCAGCCACTGCCCTCGAGCAACCAAGTGCTAAACCGCCCAGGATGGTTGCACCAGATCTTGAAGTACCTGGAACAATTGCAAGTACTTGGAAAACGCCAATTCCAAGCGCGGTCTTCCAGTCCAGGTTGTCAATGTCTTGTACGCGGGCCAGGTTGTCGGCAGAGGGGGCCTTAAGGGATGCTGCAGCATCTGGGCTCATGTGCTTGCCTCGGGGCACCTCAACCTTTACTGCTGCAGCGACCTTCTCGCGATGGAGCTCAAGCAGGATGAAGATGATGCCGTAGAAAATAAGAGTTGCAGCAATAACAAAAGGGCTTCCAAGATGCTCTTCAATGAAGTCGTTGAGCGGCAGGCCAATTGCCGCAGCAGGAACGCAGCTGACCACCACTTTTGCCCAGAGTTTCCAGGTAGAGCGCTTCTCGTCCTTGGATTTCTTTGGCGAGAAGGGATTGAGCTTGTGGAAAAATCCCACGCATACTGCAAGAATTGCGCCAAGCTGAATAACTACTAGGAACATATTCCAAAAGTCTTCAGAGACGTTGAGTGGTAAAAACTGATTGAGCAGCAGCATATGGCCTGTTGATGAGATAGGTAGCCACTCGGTAATACCCTCAACTACGCCAAATAACGCTGATTTAAGCGCTTCAATCCACAAAATTGCCGACTCCACTAAAACCTCCTTGGGGACTGATTACGAACCTATTGTACGCAGTCCGTTCGCCCTTTCTTTTCCTACCGTTCACGGTTTTACCTAACGACTTTACTACTTTAAAAGTGCCTTGTTTTCTGCAAAGTTGGCATTTGAAGCCAAAAACAAGTAGAATTGACACCCTCGCACGAGCGGAGAGAAGCGATTATGCGTATTTTTGAGGTCAAGTGTTATCTGACCTTGCGCTTGAAGCCAGTAATGAGCGGATGGCACTAACTGCGCACTAATCGGAAGCCCCCAATCGCGGAGGTCGATTTGAACAAATATATGCGTCACAGACGCTTACCTTCATGCTCTACCCTTATGACAGCACTCCTTGCAGCAGTGCTTGTTGTCAATACCTTTTTGTTTGGCGTCTCAAGAGCTCAGGCAGAGACTCTTGAAGAGCTCCAGGCCAAGGTAGAGCAGACCAATTCTGATTACGATGCCGCCAATCAGCGTGTAGCTGAGCTGCAAAAACAGATTGCAGATAATGAGGCACGTATTGCAGAGATTGAACAGCAACTCCCAGAGCAGCGCTTAAAAGCTGCAGAGTCCATTAGAGCAATGTATCGCATGCAGCAGGGCTCTATGGGAATTATTGATCTGCTTTTATCGGCAGATAACTTTAATGATTTGATTGCTGTTGTTCAGTATCTTGAGATTATCCAGAACAAAAATTCAGATGCTATCAACCATCTGGTTGATCTTAGCAAAGAGCTTTCTGAGACTCAGTCATCTCTAAATGCACAGATGGCAGAAGCAGAGGAGCAGAAGAAGGCTGCTGAGGATGCTATGAATGCAGCAATTGCAACAAGAGAGCAATTGCAGGCAGAGCAAGCTCAACAGGCAGCAGCAGAAGCAGCTGCTGCAGAAGAAGCACTAAAAGAGGCTTCTACTGAGACCACCTTTACCAACGCTTCTGGTAATACCACTGAAGTCACCACCCCATCAACTCCTTCAGCTCAAAATGTTGATTGGTCAAGCGATAAGACCAACTTTGTAAGCAGTTGGGGCGCTCGAATTGATGCCTATCTTGCTGGCTCCCCTCTTGCTGGCTACGGCTCAACCTTTGCCGAGGCTGCATGGGCCTACGGCGTTGATCCGCGTTTATCGCCTGCTATTTCTGCAGTTGAAAGTACAAAGGGTAGGTATAACTTCCTCCCATACAACGCATGGGGCTGGGGCTCTTCAAGCTGGGGTAGCTGGGAAGAGGCTATCTGGGATCACACAGCTGGTCTTGCTGCTGGTTACGGCGGAAGGCTTTCTGTCTCTGGCGCTGCAAAGTACAACCCAGCAAATCCAAACGGCTGGTACTCGGCAGTTCTCACGCAGATGGAACTCATCTAAGTCTCTGGCCACACAGCCTTTAGAGAACGTTAAAACCCCGCAGTTTACCTGCGGGGTTTTTGTTGTCGGGTACGGTTAGGCGGTAAGCACGACCATCGCCAGGATGAGGGCAAAGCCGATGAGGTCGGCAACGCTAAAGGTAGTTCCAAGCACCAGTACGGTGGTAATGGTTGCCATAACGGGCTCGATAGTACCCAACAGGACCGCTCTAAGTGAACCTGCGTCCTTAACACCCTGCAGGTAGAGACCATAAGCCAAGAAGGTTCCCACCAGCACACCAATAACTACCAGCAAGATACCAAAGGCGTCCAGCTGAGGCATATGGTTCCAGGGCTGATAAAACACGGCAATGAGCGTGCCTGAGAACAGAAAAGCTAGGCCGTTAACGGTAAAGCTTCCCCACTTTTCCATCAAAGGCTTTGGCAAAATCGAAAGAGCTGCCTGGGCAAACGCACACATAACGCCCCAGAAAATACCAGCAGTTGGAAGATTGAGTGTGCCTGGATTTCCTCCTGTTACCAAGAGATAGGTGCCAATAAGCGCCAAAACAATACCAAGAATTTCTCGACGACGAGGCCAGCGCTTGCCAACCACACAGACAAAGGCTAAAACGCCCAGCATGCCCAACGACTGCATGATTGTTGCAGTTCCAGAATTAGTAGCATTAACTGCATAAATATAAGCAACTTGCGAGAAAAGAATGGCAAACAAGCTAACCACAAATATTTTTGCCAGCTCTTTTGGCTTCCTGATGACAGTTGTGAGATTTTTTCTATCAAACGCAAAAGCAGTTCCTAAGAATAACCAACAAGCACAGAGCTCGCGAATATCAATCAGCCACATGGGATCAACGTGATAGGTATCAAGCAGGTATTTTGCAGCGGTTCCAAATGCGCCCCAGGAAGCTCCACCAATCAAGACAAAGAGCATTCCTCGATAGATTTTCTTCTTGTTATCAGGGGTTATTTCGGCATCATCACTGCCAAGAGCTTCAGCTTCTTCAATAAACTCTGTATCGTCTGCTTTTTTAGACGTGCTAGACGTGGCTATATCATTCTCCTGCGAAATGGAATCATTCATCTGGGTATAAATCTTTCATTACAAAATACAGATACAGACGCGATTACGTGACTATCGCGTTAGTATCACAATAACAAAATTTCTTCTTGCCCTGCTCTGCGCGGAGTACACAGTCTTTAAGCGGGTTTGGGCAAGGATGGAAAGTTTCTGAACGGCTGAGTATCACGTGGGTTTTTGTATAGATTGGCAGCTTATGACATCCAAGTATTCGCAGATGGACACCGCGTTTTCTGTTGGAACGCTTCATGCAGAAGACAAGAGCTTTGAGGTAATCTCAGCTGAGTGGGTTAACGAGATTTCTGGCTACGTCTACATCTTTAAGCATGTTCCTACAGGTGCTCGCCTTATGTGGTTTGCCTGCGACGATGATAACCGCTCGTTTGCCATTGCTTTTAAGACACCTCCTGTAGATCACACGGGCGTCTTCCACATTCTGGAGCACTCAGTTCTCTGTGGCTCCGATGCTTATCCTGTTAAGGAGCCGTTTGTTAACCTGCTCAAGACCTCTATGCAGACGTTCTTGAATGCAATGACTTACCCTGACAAGACGGTGTACCCTGTGGCCAGCACTAACGTAGCTGACTTGGAAAACCTCATGAGCGTATACCTGGACGCTGTCTTGCATCCTGCAATCTATAAGCGCAAGCGCATCTTTGAGCAGGAAGGCTGGCACCTAGAAGCTGACGAGCAGGGCAATCTTAGCTACAACGGCGTTGTCTTCAACGAGATGAAGGGCGCCCTCTCTGATCCAGATCGCGTACTCTACGATTCTGTCAGCGAGGCCCTCTTCCCTGATACCGCCTACGGCAAAGAGTCTGGCGGCAAGCCTCGCGCAATCCCTGAGCTCACCTACGAGAACTTCCTGGACACCCACGCTCGCCACTACGACCTCTCTAACAGCTACACCTTCCTCTACGGCGACCTTGATTGCGAGCGTGAGCTCTCCTTTATTGCCCAGAGGTTTGCAGCTGCCGAGAAACGCGATGCAGGTGCGCCTAATCCACTCAACCTGCAAGCACCCGTGTTGCCCGAGCCTTGCCAGGTCCGCATGAACACCACGGCCGACAACTCCAGTGTTGGCCTGGGTTACGTGCTTGGAACGCCTGATCAGCGCAACAAGATGATGGCAGCAGATATCTTATTTGACACCCTCATGGGCTCCAATGAATCCCCGCTCAAGCGTGCAATTCTTAATGCAGAGCTGGGCGATGACTTTAGCTACTACCTCTCCGATGACCTTGCACAGCCAATGCTCTTCTTGCAGCTCAAGGGTCTCAGAGAAGGAGCAGCTCAGAAGTTCCGCAACTTGGTAGAGACCACCTGCCAGAAGATTGCTACCGAAGGTATTGATCCAAAGAAACTCAACGCGTCCATTGCACTTGCAGAGTTTAACCTGCGCGAGAATGACCAGCCTTACTCAAACGGTATTGAGTACACGCTGCGTTCACTCTCAAGCTGGCTCTATGACGACGCTCGCCCTCTGGACTACATCCGCTACGAGGACGCCATTGCCTGTGTCAAAGAACTTGCAGCTCAGAAGGGCTTTGAGAAGCTGCTGCTGGAGCTCATTTGCAACAGCAAGCACGCAGCTCAGGTTGAACTTGTCCCCACAGACGAGGGAGACGCTCAAGAAGAGGCTGCTGAGCTGGAGCAACTTCGCTCTACGCTCACCGATGAGGATGTCGAGAAGATCCGAGCAGAAGTTGAGGCACTGCGTCTGGAGCAAGAAACACCTGACGCTCCAGAAGACTTAGCCAAGTTACCGTCCCTCTCGCTCAGTGATATCGGTGCAGGTAGAGAGCGTCCTGCTGGCTTTGAGGTTGAGGCTCCTCTGCCATGCATTGCGCATGAGCTGGACACTCACGGCATTGACTACGTCTACCATTACTTTGATTTGACCCACGCGGTTACCTTCGAAGAGCTGCCTCTTGTGGGCATTCTTGCTGAGGCGCTGGGAAAGCTTGATACGGCTACACATACCGCATCCGAGCTTGATATTCTTATTGAGAGCAACCTTGGTCACCTCTCGTTCTTCACGGATATCTACGACCGCGACACCCTTGACCAGGCACATCCTGCCTTCATTGTTGTTACAAGTGCCCTTGTCGAAAAAACCCAGGGTCTTGCAAGCATTCCTTCTGAGGTCTGGTCCAGCACGCGTTTTGATGACCTGAGCCGCCTCAAGAACATCTTGATTCAGCGCCGCATTGCACAGGAGCAGTACTTTGTAGGAGCTGGTCATACTGCCGCACAGAATAAGGCTTTGACCTCCTATTCTGCTTCTAGCCGCGTGAACGATGCGCTGGCAGGCGTTGGCTTCTACGAGTACCTAAAGAACCTGCTTGTCAACTGGGATGAGCGCGCTCCTCAGCTTGCAAAAGACCTGGATGCGCTTACGCGCAAGATTTTCCGTGCAGACAACGTTACGGTCAGCTTTACCGGCTCCACTCAGAGCCGCGAGGCATTCTGGCAAGTAGCTGGAGCTCTTAACCTCAAGAAGGGCAATGAATCGCAGGTAGACAGTGCAACGCAGACACTTGTTGTTCCTGAAGGCAAGCTGCAGCGCGTGGCCTACCTCATTCCGTCAAACGTTTCTTATGTTGGTCTCTCCTATCCAAACGTTGCCCACGCAACCAATGAACAGCAGGGTAACTGGCTTATTGCCACCAGAGTTCTGGGTCTTGACTATCTCTGGAACGAGGTCCGCGTCAAGGGTGGCGCCTATGGCGTTATGTTCAGAAACTCCATCGCTGGCCTGCAGAGCTTTGTCTCCTACCGAGACCCTGCGCTTGATGCAACCCTTGACCGCTATGTTGGCGCAGGTAGCTGGCTCTCTGAGTGGACTCCAGACGCTGACGAGTTTGAGGGCTACGTAGTTGCCTCTGTTGCAGGCGTTGACGCTCCTGTTCCTGCTCGCATGCTTGCTCGCAGGCAGGACATTGAGTACTTCAACCACCGTGACCCAGAGCGTTTACTTAAACTTCGCGAGAAAATCCTTCAAGCCCAGGTAGAAGACATCAAAGCACTGGGAAGCACCATGCCTCAAAGTTATGATGACCTCTCGATTGTTGTCTTTGGTGCGAAAGAGACCGTCGAAGCTTCCAAGCTTGGTCTTGAGGTTGTCGACCTCTTTGGCGGCCAGGAGAACTAGGCCTGGTAGCTGCAATAAAAACGTAAAAGCCCTGTCATACACGCGTATGACAGGGCTTTTCTTGTGAGGTAAAACGTACCGCTCGACGACCTTCTCGCCAGATGACGCGCTTAGGCAGTAGGCTACTCGCTTCTCAGTGCCTGAACTGGATCGGACTTAGCTGCCCTACCTGCAGGAATAAGACCTGCAAGGAGCGTCAAGACAACGCTAATCAGAATCAAAATGAGCGCACCATTCAGCGGCAAGACCACCAGGTTGTCTACGTTAAACATGGCTTTGACCACAGCATTTGCGGGCAAAATGAGTAGCTGCGTAATGCCAATACCCATAACACCAGAAATAAGACCTTCGATAAACGTCTCCGCGTTGAATACGTTGGCAATGTCTCGCCTGGAAGCACCAATGGAGCGCAAAATACCAATTTCCTTTTTACGTTCAAGGACCGAGATAAACGTAATGATGCCAATCATGATGCTAGAAACAACAAGCGAGATAGATACAAATGCAATAAGCATCGCAGAAATCATATCCACAATCAGCGTAACAGAGCTCATCAGCGCACCGACAATGTCGGTATAGGTAATTACCTTAGACTCTTCGCCAGCAGCCTTTGCGTCAGCGTTGTACGTATTAAGAATTTCAACAATCTTTTCTTTACTTGCAAAGTCTTTCGGATAAATGTTGATTGACGTGGGCTTATTAAGGTCCGCATATCCCATCTTAGAAAGATTTGACTCATACGTTGCTGGCGTTGCCCTTAGCATTGACGCAGCAATAGCTGCTAGCTGCGATGGGTCAGCATTGAGCTTAAAGGCACTTGCGAGCGTTGCTTGATCTACCTGCATTGCATTGGACATATTTGCCACAACGCCCTGCATAGCTGTATTGAGTGCGCCTGCAATCTGATTTTGCATTCTTGAAGCAACCTGCGTCATCACGCTTGTCAACGCGGACTGTACATATACGCTCATAGCACGCGTAATAGCTGTAGAAAGTGTACTTGCAATCTGTGATTGATAAGCACTCATAAGCCTCTGAGAAACCTCAGCCTGAACACTTGGAAGGTCTGGGTTGGTTCCCAGCTTATTTGCTAGAGCACTAACCAGCTGTTGCTGCAGGTCATCGGTATCAACCGCAGAAGAAACCGTAGTTACAATCTGCGTACGTACCTGATCTGTTGCAAGGTAGTCTGCCATGGTCTTACCGGGATTAGCGGCGCTCCAAGAGTTCCATCCCAGAGCAATATTGCCCATGAGCGAAGAAATAGCAGCTTGTCCCCCTGGTTTGAAATTAACGGTAATGCCAGAAAGAATCTGCTGAATGTCTGCTGCAGAGAGCTCTGGGAAAGCCGCCGCCAGCGCAGCTGGATCAAGCGAAGACGTAACAGAAGACAGAACATCGCTATCAGACAAATTAAGCTGTGACGGATCAAAAGCAGGTAACTGCACGTCAGAAAGGTCAAGCGAGGACATATCCAAACCAGACAGATTAATTGACGAGAAGTTCAGTGCCTGTGGATTAAAGTTAAATGCTGAAGAAAGCACACTTGAATCAATAGAAATCAGCGAGCTGATAGAAAGACCCTCTGAAGTTTGACCGTTCTTCTCGTCCTCAAAGGTCTTACCTGTGAAAATATCAATGTCTGGACGATTCATCTGGTCCTGGACAATAGGAGAAGCCGCTGCATCAGCAATCATTTTCTGCGTCAGCTGTGGTGTGTAGTAAATACCCTCAGAAAGCGCACCTGTGGTAGTTGGATCTTTTGCCTGTACAACGCCAACAATATGCAGCTCAGGAGCATTGGCAATCAGATTATTCATGTACTCCTGATCATCAGACTTATCCGTCCAGACACCAAGGTTTCCATCCCAAACATAGCGCTGGTTGGGCATAACCAACTTAAATGTTGGAGACATTAGCTGCTCATAGGTGTACGTATTATTGGGCTCTTCAAGAGTTCCAGACTCACCATTTGCAATTTTGTCTACAGCAGAACGTAGCTCAGCATAATCGCGCAGACCAAGCGTGTACTCCAAAAAATCGTCCATTGTGCCATTTGGACGCAGTACCAAAACAGCTTCATTCCAAGCAGTTGGCCATCTACCAGCGCGAACAGTATATCGATCTTCGTAAATGGAAGGATTTCCCGGAAGCTCACTAAACAGCGTGGTGCTTGCAAATGAAGCAAGCGGACTATATGACGGAATCTTAGGCGACACCTTAGAGAAGGTAACATCTGGCTGCACCTGAACAGGGTCAGAAGAGCCGGAGTCCGCGCCTGCTGGCAGGTAGATGAAAGGACTTACGGAATAGCCATACGTAATAGCGCTAGCATACGTATTAATGCCGCCACCATTATTGTCGAGAAAAACCTTCAAACTGGTCAGATCATTGGACCCGATGCTTTCTGCCTGCATCCCCAACCTATTATTGGTAGGAATGGCACCTTCAGCGGGCTGATTTTCTAGCTTTGCAGCTTCTGCGTTTTTCTGATTCTGCGTCATCTCGCTTTGTGCATCTTGCGTTTGAGAATCAGCCGAGTCAGAGCTGCTTCCACTTCCAGAAATAAAGGAAGAAATATTAACGGACTGCTCAGAGATGGTGAGTGGATACATTGAAAGCGTATCCTCCTCAACCTTTTTGATGTAACCGTTTGCACCATTTGCCAGCGCCAGAATTGCTGCAATACCAATAATGCCAATTGAGCCCGCAAATGCGGTCATGAGCGTGCGACCCTTTTTGGTCATGAGGTTATTAAACGAGAGACCCAGTGCAGTCAGAAGCGACATAGAGGTCTTGCGAGAAGGCTTGGCTTCTCGGCGGGCAACACTTGCAACGTCAAATGGATCTGAATCCGCAGTTACCCGACCATCCGCCAGCTCAACAATACGCGTTGCATACTGATGAGCCAGCTCAGGATTATGCGTAACCATGATAACTAAACGGTCCTTGGCCACCTCTTTGAGCAAATCCATAACCTGTACGGATGTTGAAGAGTCAAGTGCTCCTGTTGGCTCATCTGCCAGCAAAATCTCTGGATCATTTACCAGCGCACGAGCAATAGCCACGCGCTGCATCTGTCCGCCAGAAAGCTGATTTGGGCGCTTATTTGCGTGCGCTTTAAGGCCAACCTTATCAAGGGCTTCAAGCGCACGTTCATGACGTTCTGACTTAGAAACGCCAGAAAGTGTCAATGCAAGCTCAACGTTACTTACCACGCTTTGATGAGGAATAAGGTTATAGGCCTGGAATACAAAACCAATGCGGTTGTTTCTATAGGTATCCCAGTCTCGCTCTTTGAACTTCTTGGTAGAAATACCATCTACCAGCAAATCTCCTGAGTCAAAGCGATCAAGACCACCAATAACGTTGAGCATAGTAGTCTTACCCGAGCCCGAAGGACCAAGGATTGCTACAAACTCGTTATCCCTAAACGCAACGGAAATATGGTCCATTGCAGTTTGTTCAAATCCACCAGTGTTGTAACGCTTTGAAATACCTTTAAGCTCAAGCACGAGTTGCTTCTTTCTTATAGGGCCGCATAGAGCGCAGGAATGTACTGTTAGTTGACCGTGTCCTCATGAGTCGTGCTTGTGTCAGCTGCATCGGTTTTCTCGCCAGCAGCTGTCTGAGCTACTGCGTCCTCTGCAAATGGATCAGCAGTGACGTCCTCAATAACCTTCTGCTGAGCCCAACTCAAGCCATAGAACAGGCCAAAGAGAGTCCAGAACCATGGTGCATAGAGCATGACAACCATCAAGAGGGCAAAAAGTCCTCGGAGAAGAGTCCAAGGGAGCACCACAATCAGGAAGAAAAAGAATGGCAGTACAAAGAGGATTGCTGCAAGCGTGCGCAGTACAACTGCCACTATCTTAGTCAACGAGAAGCCAGTATTGCGTGCAATAAGCAGACCTACCAGGCCAGCAATGCCAAAATACAGCATGATTGGCGCAACAAAATAGGAATAGAACAGCGGTGTAGAAGGGTCTTGAGGCAGCGTTTGCCTAAGAACCATCAAAACAATTCCCAAAACCGTTAAAACGCCAAGAAATGATGCGTTTCCAATAAAAGTCTTTTTCGTCATAGTTAACTCCTTTGAGAAGGGGTATTAAGTATAGTGTAACTAGTACCTTGTTCCCGACCTTGGCTATTTCATACGCGAGATGTCGCTAAAACCGCTGCTCTCCATATGTTTCAGGGTCAAACGTTTGAATTAAAGGAGTTTTTCATGACTGATGCAGAACTCAAAGCAAGCGCCGAGGCGTTTGTTAACGAGCACTGGGAAGAGATTATTGAGGATATCCGC
>ERZ773265.1001-NODE-1001-length-15853-cov-19.094632_pt1 | contig 15853 bp, 13 predicted proteins | sample MGYA00580512_ERZ773265 | MGnify/ENA primary metagenome ERZ773265 (study PRJEB29015, sample SAMEA2738169) | human oral metagenome | biome: human oral; feature: human-associated habitat; material: saliva | place: China | collected 2183 ... | reverse complement strand
TTATCGGCATGAAGACGAAGGAAGACGATTATGTAACACAAATTATGCATGTTCGCACGCATAATACATTGTTGTTCTTTACGTCCACTGGCCGTACATACCGCCTCAAAGCATACGAAGTGCCAGAAGCAGGTTCCCGTAACTCTCGTGGTACAGCTATGGTCAACGTATTGCCACTGGCTGTGGGCGAATCCGTTACGACTATGATCGACCTTGAACGCATCCATGAAAATGTAAACTTATTCATGGTTACTGAATTCGGTGTTGTAAAACGTACGGCTATCGAAGAATATCGCAACATCCGTCGTTCTGGCCTCAATGCGATTAACCTTGACGATGGGGACCGCTTGATTTGCGTAATCGTAACTACAGGCAACCAAGATATCCTAATCGGTACGAAACTTGGCATGGCCATCCGTTGCAACGAAGAGGACGTTCGTCTCATGAAACGTGCGGCTCATGGCGTGCGCGGTATCAAATTGAAAACTGGCGACGTTGTTGTAGGCGCTGGTGTTCTTGAGTCTGATGAAAGCGAAGCACAAGTGTTCACTATTTCTGAAGAAGGTTATGGTAAACGCAACGAAGCGGATGCGTATAATGTACAAAAACGCGGCGGCATCGGTACAAAGAACTTCCGCATTAACGACAAAACTGGCGATGTAGTAGCCGTTGAAGTCGTTCACAATGATGACGAAGTGATGCTCATTTCCGAACAAGGTAAAATCATTCGCTTTAACATGAATGACATTGCTGTGAAAAAAGGCAAAGCCATTTCTGGTGTGAAAACACAAAATCTCGACGACGGTGATAAGGTAGCAAGCATTGCTGTAATCCCTGCATCTGAAATCGAAAGCGAAGACTAATATCGTATATGTCATATAGATTTGTTTGTATTCTATATGCAAAGTAACGAAAATATACTATATCTAACATAGATATGCATAATTGGCGATCACCTAAGTGGTCGCCACTCGTGTTATACAGGCCGAGCAGTTGCTTTATTTATTAGGCCCTGACGTTGTGTAGAGACCAAACTACAATCATGCCCATATATAGTTGAATGAATAAAGGATTGAATAGGAGAGAATGATGAAAAAATGGTTAGCTGCCATTATGGCAGCAGGATGTATATTTTTCGGTGGCTTTGGCGTAGCTAATGCTGCTGATTGGTACTACGTTGATGCGGACACAGACGATTCCGCGTGGTTTATCGATAACTCATCTGTGTTTAAAACAGATTCTATGGCTCGTATTTTGGTGAAAGCCAACAATGTAGAAGGTTATACCTATATCTACACCGTTGAAATTAACCGCCCAGATAGCACATGGACAGAAGTGAATGCTACTGTGTATAGCCAATCTGGTGTACCGTTGTTGAGTAGCAATGAAAAACAAAAACCTGTGAAAATTGAGAAAGATACAATAGGATCAGAAGTAATGCAGGCCCTTTGGGGAAAATAATTTAATATAGATACGGTTGAACTCAATTCTCTGAATAATATTCGTGATACGTATGCTTAGGGATTGATGGGTCCGAAAAAGCCTCCACCGGCCGGGTCTGTCCCTTCGGGACAGGGCCAAAGTCGTTTTTTCGGACCTATCAATCCCTTTTCATAATCTATCCTTTATACAAATTCAGAGAATTGAGTTCTTTTTATCTACAAAATTATTTTCCACAAAGAGCCGGAGAGGGAAGCTATATTTTTATTTATTTATCGCCTAAATTGTATTAAAATTAGGGGAGAAATATTCGTATAGGGGAAAGGTGGTGTGGTATGCGTAGTTTTGATTATGGGCGGCTCGGGGAGTGTCTTTGGGATGGCGAGGTTGTGTCATTGGTTTCACAGATTCATGAGTATAAGGGGCGGCAGGATTTGTTTGTATCGCAGCGGCCTAGTAGTGTGGCGCGGCTTGTGGATATTGCGAAGGTGCAGAGTGTGGAGTCGTCGAACCGGATTGAAGGGATTGTGACGACGAAGGCTCGGATTCGGTCGTTGGTAGCGGATAAGACGATGCCCCGTAATCGGGATGAGGAAGAGATTGTGGGGTATCGCGATGTGTTGAATACGATGCATGAAAATTACGAGTATATCGATTTGACAAGGCACATTGTACTGCAGTTACATCGCGATTTGTATGCGTATTCCCACAAGGGGATTGGCGGACAGTTTAAGAATGTGCAGAATTTGATTATTGAGCGGCTCGCAGATGGTTCTGAGAGGGAACGCTTTAAGCCCTTGGCACCATATGAAACGCCGGCTGCTATTGATGAGATTTGCCAAGGTGTTAATGCGGTTCTCCAAGATAAATCGGTGGATCCATTGCTTGTGATTCCTGTATTTATACACGATTTTTTGTGTATTCATCCTTTCAATGACGGCAATGGGCGTATGAGCCGATTGCTGACGACGTTGCTCTTGTATCAAAATGGGTACATGATAGGTAAGTTCATTAGTTTAGAGCAAAAAATCGAGCGTACAAAGGATAGTTATTATGCGGCGTTAGCTCAATCCGGCGTTGGTTGGCACACAGGCGATGAGGATGTAGTCCCTTTTGTCAAATACATACTTCGCGTTATTTTGGCGGCCTATCGTGATTTTGAAAGCCGCATCGCCTTGCTGAATACGTCGTTATCTGCGAAGGATCGTATAAAAATCATAATTAGTGCCACTATTGGTAAGATTACGAAATCTGGAATTCTTGAGAAACAACCAGATATAGCTGTATCTACTGTTGAAAAAGCTTTGAAAGAACTTGTAAAAGAGGGCTTTATTGAGCGACATGGTGTAGGACGAAGTACATTTTACGTAAAAGTATCGCAAAAAATTAGCTTTCACGCAAAATACATTTAATATATGGTATAATAAATTAAATTTGATTTTATACGAGGTGAAATATATGAAAAAATTACTAGGTACATGTTTAGCTGCTGCTGCAATTTGCGCATTCGGTTTCAGTTCTGCTAGTGCTGTTAACTGGCAAGTATTTGGTCAAGATAGTGCAGGTATCACTTGGTCCATCGATCAAGATAGTGTTCAAAAAAGCGATAAAACTGCAACTGTAATGATCAAAGCTCAAGATTCTGAAGGTTATCATTTCATCGCAACTGAAGAATTCAACCACAAAAAGAAAACTGTAAAAGACCAAAAGGTTGTATTGTATAACCCACAAGGTTACGCAGAACGGGAAGATAAAGTTGATGGCAAAGATCGTCCAGTTGTTGCTGGTTCCCCATCCGAAGCAGTTTACAACTTCTTATGGCCTCAACAAGCAAAACAAGGTAAAAAATAATATACATCTTATACGACAAAGCAGCTCGAAAGAGCTGCTTTTTTGTGTTTATATGCAGAGTATCAGTTTGAGTTATAGGACAAAACGTGTGGGTGAAAATCCTTATAACACTAGATAATCACTGGTATGATGATGGCTGTATCTTGTTTTACAATTTAGTATAACGTAATATAGTATATCGTAATATACTATATCGTGTTATACTAAAGAAGATATAGATAGGATATTTGTTGCATAGCATAATTTAGATTAACGAGGAGGTGCGATATGGTATTTGTAGGCCGTGAACATGAATTAGCTTCTCTGGAAGCGCAATATAATTCAAAACGTTTTGAATTAGCTATTGTATATGGCCGACGTCGTGTGGGTAAGACGTATTTGTTGCACCACTTTTTGGCGTCTCATGATGGCGCGTATATGGTGGGCCTTGAGTCGGGTGCGAGTAACAATTTAGAGGCGCTTTCACAAGCTGTATATCGTGCAACGGGGATGATTGAAACCGGTAAATTACAGTCCACATTACCGAATTTTCCAACGATCACGGCGGCGTTGACACATTTATTTGAGTATAGCTTAGACCATCGTTGTATATTTATTATCGATGAATATCCGTACTTGGCGGAATCGATTCCGTCCGTTTCGTCTGAGCTGCAGGCCTTGATTGATGCGTATAAAAATCAATCTCAGTTAATGCTCATCTTGTGCGGTTCGTCCATGAGTTTTATGGAAAATCAGGTGCTAGGCCATAAGAGCCCTTTGTATGGTCGCTGCACAGCGCAGTATAAAATTAAACCGTTTACGTATATCGAGGCCCGTCAAATGGTGCCCCATCTTTCCTACGAGGATAGTGCTATCGCCTTTGGTCTTACCGATGGTGTGGCTGAATATTTATCATATTTTAGGGAAGGGGATTCTCTTGATGAAAGCATTATCTCCTTGTTTTTCAAGCCTACAGGACGTCTTGTAGATGAGCCATCGAGTCTATTAAAGCAGGAATTACGGGAGCCGCGCCAGTATAATGCCATCCTCAGTGCTATCGCTAAGGGCGCCAGCCGTAATAACGAAATTGCTACTAAGGTAGATATGACGACGGGGGCATTGAATAATTATCTAAAAAGCCTTATTGATTTACAGATCATCGAAAAAATACATCCTGTTGGATCTAAGTCTAATAAAAGTATTTATACCATTAAAGATTCTATGTATACCTTTTGGTATCGTTTTGTAGAACCGAACCAAGGGGCCATTGAAAACTTTAATGGCAAACTTGTATATCGTCAATACGTTAAACCTATGCTTTCACATTTCATGGGACCCGTATTTGAAACGATGGCAGCACAATATGTACAGGCGCGCATTCACCGAGGCTCAGTTCCGTTCTTGCCACAACAAATAGGTCATTGGTGGGGCACGGATAGTGCAACGAAAAAGCAAGTTGAAATCGATTTAGTGGCCATGGCGGACATACAAGCGAATCCCAATGCACGACCTGTACGTCATTTATTAGTGGGCGAGTGCAAATGGAAAAATGAACCGATTGGCCAAGATGTGCTGGGATTACTCATGGAAAAAGCCCGTGTATTGCACGGTGAACCATACTATTGGCTATTTAGCAAACGAGGGTTTGGATTTGTCTCAGACGATGAACGGGTAGAGCTCATCGATGTACCGATGATGTATGAACTTTAAAGTTTCCTGTTTATGAAGTCCAAAAATCTTTCAATTCCTACTAGCCTAGTACGTTGATTGATGGCCTCCTTATTTGTTATGCTAGTAATATAGGAGAAATTAAAACTTTCACAATAGGTATGATTATACAGAACGAGGAGGTCCTCATGTCCCAATTTGAATTTATCGACAAACGCGTGCCAATCGCGCTCGACAACCCGTCCATTTACCACGATATTTCGAAGTGTAAGAATTGCACCTTGTGTCGTCGCGCTTGCGCCGATGTGATGAGCGTGCTCGATTATTACGATCTTGAATCAACCGGTGATGTGCCAATGTGCATCCACTGTGGCCAATGTGCGGCTGCCTGTCCATTCGATTCCATGCATGCTAGATCTGAGCTTGATAAGGTGAAAGCGGCTATTGCTGACCCTGACAAGATTGTTGTTATCCAAACGGCTCCGGCTGTGCGCGTGGCTATCGGCGAAGGCTTTGGCTACGAACCAGGCACATTCTTAGAAGGCAAAATGGTTAGTGCCCTTCGCAAACTTGGTGCGGACTACGTAGTAGATACGAACTTTGGTGCGGATTTGACTATTATGGAAGAAGCATCTGAGCTCGTAGATCGCCTAAAGAATGGCGGTACTATCCCTCAATTCACATCCTGTTGCCCTGCATGGGTGCGCTTTGCGGAAATCTATTTTCCTGAACTCATTCCAAACTTGTCCAGTACCCGTTCTTGCATCGCTATGGAAGCGGCTATGATTAAAACGTACTTTGCTGAGAAAAAGGGCATCAACCCTGCAAATATCGTGTCTGTCAGCGTTAACCCTTGTACGGCGAAGAAGGCTGAAACTAAGCGGGTTGAGGAAAATGCGGCGGCTCGTTATTACGATGATGAAAGCCTCGGCATGGATACGGATATTTCCATTACCACACGTGAATTCATTCGCTGGCTCAATGACGAAGGTGTTGATTTTGGCAGCTTAGAAGACTCTAAGTTCGATGATTTAATCGGTATGGAAACTGGTGCGTCCATCATCTTCGGTAATACGGGCGGCGTTATGGAAGCCGCTATGCGTACAGCATACAAGCTTATTACAGATAAAGAACCACCTCCATATGCATTGACCCACCTCGAAGACGTTCGTGGTATGAATGGTGTAAAAGAAGCGACTGTACAACTTAGTGATGATGTTACCTTATCTGTTGCTGTTGTACACGGTGGCAAAAATACTCGTGATTTTCTTAACACGTTGAAAGAAAGTGGCAAACACTATGACTTCATCGAAGTTATGGCATGCCCAGGTGGTTGTATCGGTGGTGGTGGTCAACCACGTACTAAATTACCACAAGCTGTAAAAACAAAAGAAGCCCGCATTGGCGGACTTTACAAAGCTGATGAAGAATATAAATATGTGGCATCCTATGAAAACCCAGAAATTCAAGACCTATACAAAAACTTCTTGGGCGAACCATTAGGACATAAAGCACACGAACTACTTCATACACACTATACAGACCGTAGTGCACAACTAGGGGACCGCAAAGACGTGGTGCCTGAAACATGCCCTACATCACCTAAGTACAAAGGGTAATTAGAGTAGAAGCCCCCATCTGTTCCAAAATCCTCCACCGGCCGGGTCTGACTCCGGCCTGCGGCCTCCGCAGGGCCAAAGTCGGTTTTGGAACAGATGGGGGCTTTCTCTATATACGTTTGTGGTTTAGGTGATGTCAGGGCATTGTTTTTAGAGGAGAGAGAAAGCCGACACGCTACTGCGTTTACGCGGAGCCCGAAGTCGTTTTGAGGGGCCGATAGGGTCTTTCTCTATTTACGTTTGTGGTTTAGGTGATGTTAGGGCATTATTTTGGAGGTGAGTGTATGACTGAGGAAGAGTTATGTAATCGTTATCATGAAATACAATCGACATATATTGAGGTCAGATTTGTTGATGGAGAGTCATTGATAGGCAAGTTAGACTCATTTGTTTCTGGCGCAAATAATGAACCAGATGAAGCTTCGATATATGTGGATTGTTATGAATTATTTGCTAGTGAAATTAGTGAAATAGTAGAGCTTTCAGATTATAGCAGTGACAGTAATAGAAGAGACCCTTTATTAAAATGATTTTTTGTATTAATTACATACAGAAAAGATCCGAGTGAATCACTTTGAAACACTCGGGTCTTTTTCGTCTTAGTTTTATTGATTACACGCATAAAAACTTTCAACATATAATGAACATGTAGCCGATGAGCAATTATTTAGTATCAATGAATCGGGATTTGTTCTAGTGAAGTTGATCTGTAATTATTGATTTACTGGTATATACTGTGGTTCATGATTAATATAGTTATAGAATGTGAGGTTATGTATAAACATGAGAAAAAATGGGTTTTTAAAATTATAATATTGTAAATAGTTTTTAAAGAAAGGAGGGATTTGCATGTTACCTTTATTAGCCTTAGTAGCTGTGCCAATGGCATGGGAAGGTTTTGCATCCGGTGTGGCCTTAGGGCTTAGTGTATATGGTGCTTCACGTCGTCGTCGATAATAATGTATATGTTGGGTGAAAGGAAGGTGATTAGTATGTACCATTTCATAGGTTTCACAGTAGCAGTTGCACTTTGTGCATTTTTAGAAGATTAGATTATTATTAAGTACATTGTTTGATTAAATATGAGGTGATAACATATGGATGAATTATTAGACTTAGTGATGGATGTAGCTGATGATGCAGTGGTAGATGTGTTATTAGATGAATTATTTGATGATTTATAGGAGGTGTTTACTATGTTATTAGCTATAGATTTTGGTTTAGTACATGTATGTGTTGAGGGATAAATTTGAAAGTAATAATTGAATATAAGAATTGATAGACCTATTCGTATGATGTCATATGGATAGGTCTTTTTTTGCCTAAAATCTAGACAAAAAAGGTTTTCTGCATCCCAAAACTGGTTATAAACAGAGATAAACCCAGATATTACCTACATTTTGTAAAAAATAGGTCTGTTGGAAAACCTACCCTCATATTGACGTAATTTCAGAAAACCCTTATAATTACTGTATCCTTATAGAAAAGGTTTTCCACCAGTATTTACTTAGGTTTCTAGACTCTCTAGGACCTAATGTGGCGAAAATTTACCGTTTACGGTTTGAGGTTTTCCAAAACTAGCTTTTGGAACCGCATAAATACTGGCTTTCTAGACCCCGCTGTTGCAACAGCCCTACCGCTTGCGGTATTGAAACTAGTAAAATTAATGAAGATAATATGTTTGTCGTTTGGTTGCAACAGCCCTACCGCTTGCGGTATTGAAACTTTGATAAGCCACTTTCTTATCTTCAAACAATCTGTTGCCAGTTGCAACAGCCCTACCGCTTGCGGTATTGAAACCTACAATGTTTCTAAACATCTTACGGCAGATGCACTCTAGTTGCAACAGCCCTACCGCTTGCGGTATTGAAACAAATAAGCAGTAATTGTAGCGAAAGCTGTTTTAGTTGCAACAGCCCTACCGCTTGCGGTATTGAAACCCTTATGCTCTACTACTTCGAAACGAGCAATTTGTTCAGTTGCAACAGCCCTACCGCTTGCGGTATTGAAACAGGAAATTACGAATTTCAGATACGCTATGTTCTTCTGCAAAGTTGCAACAGCCCTACCGCTTGCGGTATTGAAACCGTGCGGTCAGAAACAACAACTTCCCCTTCTTGCAAGTTGCAACAGCCCTACCGCTTGCGGTATTGAAACCTGCAGAAGTCTCGTGTGTGAAAGCCATAACTTTCAAGTTGCAACAGCCCTACCGCTTGCGGTATTGAAACTTAAAAATTTTAACGGAATGTTCTGTGCGGTTTAAGTTGCAACAGCCCTACCGCTTGCGGTATTGAAACAAGATAATGGCTCAACCACATAGTTGGCCAATATAAAGGTTGCAACAGCCCTACCGCTTGCGGTATTGAAACTTAGCCATAAGACCTGCGAGTTGTGTGGATAAATGGAATTGACGTTGCAACAGTGCTTACCGCTTGCGGTATGCGACGAAGGGTGCGAGGAAGCAGAGGAGCAAAGCGACGATGAGGTCCGCACATCTCTAGTCCCTGACCGAAGGGAAGGGAAAACAAAGGTGATGAAGTAACAGTACTTACCGCTTGCGGTATTGAAACGCTAATGCTACGGACTCTTTTTCTGTAAATGTGATTTGGAAGTTGTAACAGCACCTACCGCTTGCGGTATGCGACGAAGGGTGCCAGCAGAGGAGCGACGATGAGGACCGCACATCTCTAGTCCCTGACCGAAGGGAAAACAAAGGTGATAAAGTAATAGTGCTTACCACTTATAGTATGTATCAATTGAATAGTATTAATAACCCCTGAGTGAATCATTTTGGTTTGCTCGGGGGTTTTGTGTCTTAGTTTTCCTGAATATATTCATTGTTATTTGTTTTGTATACTTAAGATGTAGCCAATGAGTTATGGAAATTTAGATAGAGGATACGTCCTAGTAATTTTGATACAGAGATTTCCGACTCTAGGTTTATACTTAGATTAGTACTTATGGTATTTTGTTAAAAGGAGGAATTAGTATGTTTCCATTATTAGGTGCTGTTGCATGGGGAGCTTTCGCAGAAGGTGTAACATTAGCTGTTTCAGTATATCAAACCGTACGGTCTCGGGACTAATTGTGGTTTGAGTATACAAGAAAAGTAGGTGATTAGATGGTTCAATTTGTAGGTTTTGGCGTAGGCTTAGCAGTTTGTATGTTATTAGATAATTAGTATATATCGGGCGACACGGGACTAGTTTAAACTCTGTAATAAAAGGAGGTGTTATTATGTGGCCATCAGTTGATCTTAGATTAGTTCATGTATGTGTTGAGGTATAATTTTGAAAGTAATAATTGAATATGAAAAACGATAGACCTATTCGTATGATCTCATATGGATAGGTCTTTCGTGTCTTAGTTTTATTGAATATATATGTAGTTATTTTTCTAATATACTTACATTGGAATCGTGAGCTTTAGAAATCAAGATAGGGGATATGTCCTAGTAATTTTGATATGAAGTTTTTCAAAACTAAAGGTATACTATAATTAGTTGTTTTAGTAGTAAGTGAATATAAGTGTTCAAAAAATGTAATTAATATGTGTTTGTAATTGTATGAGGTGGAATATGGAGAGATATTTCAGGGATGAATTTATTGGTTATAACTTAACCGCAAGCCAAAGGGAATTAGTAACTCAGCTTGAAGCGTTCTTAAAAAATGATGCAGAGCATGTATTTATTTTGAAAGGTTATGCTGCAACTGGGAAAGAGCTGATTTTAAAAGGGTTAGAAAACTATTTACACAAAATTGAACGTGGTATGAGCTTAGCGACACCGACGAATAAGTCTGCATCCTGTCTAGATAAAATGATGGATGGATATGTATCTACAATACATTCTATGATTTATGAATATATGGAAACGAAAGAGCCTGAAGATGGGCAACCGCGAGAGGCATCTAAATTTATTTATAAGTTAAGAAATAATCTTGATTCAATAGATCATGTGTATGTGATTGGTGAAAGCTCTTTACTGAATGATGAAATTTCAGATTGTAAATATCTTTGCTATGGTACTGGTAAACTATTAGAAGATTTGATGAACTTTATCGACCCTAATGCAGCTGGGTGTAGAAGAAAGGTTATTTTTATTGGTGATGATACCCAAATGGCACCAGTAACATTGAGTGTATCGCCTGCACTTACGCCAAGTTATTTCAAAGCTATGTATGGTGATGCATTTCCGGTTAGAATATTTCAGTTAACGGATGTGGTAGACGAACAATTAAAAAATTTAATTCTTAAAAATGCAGTACATATTCGCCATGCTATAGAGAAAGATCGTCATAATCGATTAGTATTTGAACGAGATGCATCTACCATGATAGAGCTGGATAAAAGTCAGTTTTTACCAACTTATTTAAAGGCGTATCAGGCGGTAGAAGATAACAAACCTATTATTGTTGCTGCTATGAATGAAACGGCAAAACTATATAATGCACAAATCCGAGAGCAACTATTTCCTGGTAAAACCTCAGTTCAGCCTGGTGATTGGATTATGTTTACTAAAAATGTGTGGATAGGGGATTATCGAGCATTTAATGGTGAGTTTGCTAAGATTCTAGCTGTTAAAGGTTCTGATAATATATATAAAAAGTTTGCTGGCCATGATAGAGAGTTAAGATTTAGGTATGTTGATATTGAGATTACCAACAGATATGGTGAAAAAGAGCAGTTATCATGCAATTTGTTTGAGAACCTGTTAGATGCTTCTGGATCTGTATTACCAGATGATGAATGGTTGGAACCATTAATAAATACAATCTATTATCCCGTGGTATATGCTAAATATGGTTATGCAACTACGGTTCATAAGGCTCAAGGTGGTGTGTGGAATACTGTTTTCTTCGATACCGAGTTTTATCAGAATATAAAAACTAAGGCTGGATTTAAATGGCTGTATACGGGACTTTCACTGGCTAAAGATAGATTGTATTTTACCAATTGGACTGATATGGGATCTAAATTGTTGGGAACGATGTCATCGCTTTCTAATAACTCATTTAGTAATACTAATAATGTAATATGGTCTCAAGGTTCTTCTGTTGAAAGCCATGCAAGACCTACATTGCCATCTATAGCGATACCAGATATTGAGGGATCTACTGCTTATCGAGAGTATGTGCAGGAGGTTAGTGAAGAACTGGCCATAGCTCTGAGTCAATTAAATATTCAAATTGTGAAGATTAATAATATGTCTTATCGTATTCGGTATACTTTCAGACGTGGCAATAGTCATGCATCACTAGATGCTCTTTATAACGGAAAACAAATTATTACATCGGTAGAGAATCATAGAAATCAAGGTGATGATGAGAACCTAGCCAATGAGATTCAGGCGATTATGGATAGACTAGTGGAGTAAATAATCATTACATAACAAATCGGTTGGAATACCAGCGTTTGTTAGTATATGTTTGTATTGTATAGTGTTGTGTTGTAAATGAAAGAGAGGGTATGTATATGGAACATACAGAACATGTAACAAGCCGTGATGTATTTGATCTACGCCGTGAGGGCAAGTTAGATGAAGCCTATGCAATGGCTAAACGATTAATGGAGAATCCCAATTATAGCGTATGGGATAAGCGTGCATTTGCTTGGTGCCTAGTTGATTTAATTAAACGTGCCAATGGAGAGAATAATCAAAACGCTGCTGAGCGTTATCGGAATGAATTGAAAGGATTAATTATTACCGAATCGGATGGAATTCTTTGTAAACAAACTGAATATGTACTACGTGTTGCTAGTCCTGTGGTGAAAGAACTTGCTGCTATTAAATCTCTTAAGGAGGCGGGCCGAAATCAAGAAGCCTTGAATAAGGTGAAAGCCTTATATGCACAAAATCCACAAGATGAGTCTGTAAAGAATGCATATGGATGGTGTTTGCACAAGGTTATACAAGTAGAAGCAAAGGAAAAAATCATTAATTTTGAGCGAATCAAAGCTTGTTTAAATGAGGTCTTTACCTTAGGGCTTCATAATGACATTAATTTTATGCGTTACCTTTGGGGACCAATCTTAACCATTAAAGAGGTGGAGCAACATATTCCATTATATCAATATGCTTTACAGCTAGATTTCACTAAATTTGAACGAGAGGATTATGAAGTCAAACCTTATAAAGGTTCAGATGGAATGATGCACGACTGGCCATCTCTCGTTATACGGGTGCTAAGAAAATCCTTAAATAGCCTTGATAAATCTGCAGATAAGGAATCTATTATAACTTTACTTAATTTAGCTATAGAGCACATGGCTTACTTGAATGAAAGTACGTATTACTTAAAATGGTCTATTGCCAAGACCTATGTTATGTTACGTGAATTAGATAAGGCTCAACAGATGATCCTAGACCTATTACAAGCGAAACCGAATGAGTTCTGGCTTTGGAATGGGTTGGTGAATACTCTTGAAAATGATCATCTATTGGCACTGTCTTGCTACTGCAAATCCTTATTGTGTCAAAATAGATTACAGTTCAATGGAGCTGCTAAGTTTGGTGTGATTAAAGAACTAGTTGCATTAGAACAATACGATATGGCTAGTGCCGAACTTCATGAGCTCGTTACATTTAAAATTGATAACCAGCAAAAGATTAATGACCAATTGAATGCATATCTTCATGCAGATTGGTATAATCCTGATGCTGAAAGCCTTCCTAAGGACTTTTATAGAGAGCATAGTAAAATGGCGGTAGAACTCTTGTGTCAGGCCTTACCAAAGACCATTGGTATCGTTAACTATGTTTCTAAAGCACAAAATAGAGCCTTTATCGCTGCTGATGGAGATATATCCTTAATGTATCAATATGATTCAAAAGAACCGTTGCATGAAATGGATGTTGTATCTGTTATTTATACTCGCTATGAAGATCAAGATGGCACAGTAAGATACAATGTCGCAGCTTGTAAAAAGACAGATGAAGAACCACCTACATCCCTTGTAATGAAATTTAAAGAACCTATCAAAGTGATAGATACAGGACTGGCTTTCACAAAAGAAAGCAATGTATTTATTGAAAATAGAATGGTTCAGACTCACAATCTCATGAATGGGCACGTCGTTTCTGGCGTTGCGGTTCGCTCCTTTAACAAGAAAAAGAACTGCTGGGGCTGGCAAGCGACCGAAATACTGGCCGTTGATGACGCTAATCATTAAATCGTATAACAGCCTAGATACCTCTAATATAAGGCTAGTAACACCTAATGTAAGGCAGTAACCTGCAATTCCTATAGATTTATATTAGCTGTAAAGAAAGACCCATCTGTCAATCTAGATGGATAGGTCTTTCTCTGCATAAATCGAGGCCAAAAAGGTTTTTTGCAACCCTAAAATAGCTAAAAATACCAATAAACCCAGATATTATCTGCATTTTGTGAAAAATAGGCCCTTTGGAAAACCTCCCCTCATATTGACGTAATTTCAGAAAACCCTTATAATTACTGTATCCTTAGAAAAAAGGTTTTCCACCAGTATTTACCTAGGTTTCTAGAACCCGCTGTTACAACAGTACCTACCGCTTGCGGTATTGAAACTGTTCCCTAGATATGTGAATATGGAACCCAGCACCTTCGTTGCAACAGTACCTACCGCTTGAGGTATGCGACGAAGGGTGCGAGACAGCAGAGGAGAAAAGCGACGATGAGGTCCGCACATCTCTAGTCCCTGACTGAAAGGAAGGGAAAACAAAGGTGATGAAGTAACAGTACCTACCGCTTGCGGTATTGAAACTTGTCTTGATCCACGAATCCGATTGGATGTGGTGTTAAATGTTGCAACAGTGCTTACCGCTTGCGGTATTGAAACAATTGAGGCGTACATGGATGAGTTACAAACTCCATCCCGTTGCAACAGTACCTACCGCTTGAGGTATGCGACGAAGGGTGCGAGGCAGCAGAGGAGAAAAGCGACGATGAGGTCCGCACATCTCTAGTCCCTGACCGAAGGGAGGGAAAAACAAAGGTAATGAAGTAACAGTACTTACCGCTTGCGGTATTGAAACGATCGATAGTGGTAACTTTGTTTTGCTAGTTGCATGTTGCAACAGTACTTACCGCTTGCGGTATGCGACGAAGGGTGCGAGGCAGCAGAGGAACGAAGTGACGACCGCACATCTCTAGTCCCTGACTGAAAGGAAGGGAAAACAAAGGTGATGAAGTAACAGTACTTACCGCTTGCGGTATTGAAACTTTTCCCATTCGATCCATAATGCATAATGTTTGGATTGTTGCAACAGTACCTACCGCTTGAGGTATGCGACGAAGGGTGCGAGGCAGCAGAGGAGCAAAGCGACGATGAGGTCCGCACATCTCTAGTCCCTGACTGAAAGGAAGGGAAAACAAAGGTGATAAAGCAACAGTACCTACCGCTTGCGGTATGCGACGAAGGGTGCGAGGCAGCAGAGGAGCGAAGTGACGATGAGGCCCGCACATCTCTAGTCCCTGACCGAAGGGAGGGGAAAACAAAGGTAATGAAGTAACAGTACCTACCGCTTGCGGTATTGAAACCCTTTATTGACAAACATAGTTACGCATTTTATTGTGTAAAGTTGCAACAGTACTTACCGCTTGTGGTATTGAAACGCCACCTCTACCAAATTACCTGTAGTAGTCATTTCTATTTGGTTGCAATAGTACCTATCGCTTGCGGTATGCGACGAAGAGTGCCAGCAGAGGAGCAAAGCGACGATGAGGTCCGCACATCTCTAGTCCCTGACCAAAGGGAAGGGAAAACGAAAAGGATGGAGTAACAGTACCTACTGCTTGCGGTATTGAAACGTTTGCACTTTTACATCGCTTAACATTTCTTCTTTTGGTTGCAACAGTACTTACCGCTTGCGGTATGCGACGAAGGGTGCGAGGCAGCAGAGGAGCAAAGCGACGATGAGGCCCGCACATCTCTAGTCCCTAACCAAAGGAAGGAAAAACAAAGGTGATGAAGTAACAGCACTTACCGCTTGCGGTATTGAAACAAGATTGAACAGTATTTCTAGTGCCAATAGATAGAGAATCAGTTGCAACAGCACTTACCGCTTGCGGTATTGAATCGTTTTAAAACTGTCGATACCGTACTCTTGGGTGTATTGAGTTAGTATCACCTACCACTTTTTGTATATGACAAAGGATATAAAATAGTAGAATCATATTTCTTCAACAATTACATATGAGCCTAACAAAAAAAGCCACGGCATTGCCGTGGTTTTTTTGGCTCTCTGTCAAATGTTGGGGTATTCACCCTACGAGCCTTCTTTGGCACCAATCATATGTATGGTTGGTGCCATTCTT
>ERZ773265.995-NODE-995-length-15891-cov-11.658689_pt1 | contig 15891 bp, 15 predicted proteins | sample MGYA00580512_ERZ773265 | MGnify/ENA primary metagenome ERZ773265 (study PRJEB29015, sample SAMEA2738169) | human oral metagenome | biome: human oral; feature: human-associated habitat; material: saliva | place: China | collected 2183 ... | reverse complement strand
GCCGCCCCTGCCGTCCATGTTGCATGTGTTGTCCTTCTCTGTTGTATATGCCGCTACGACAAAATCTATTCGCAAATCCCTTTGATCCTCGCGGCAGACGCAGCAGCGAATTACGCATTATCAAGCACGCTGGCGTATTGAAATAATGCTCGGTTTTGTCACATAAAGTGTCACGTAAAAGGGTTTTACGTGACAAAATGTCATGTAAATCTAGAGTTTTGTCACGTAAGTTTGTCACATAAATATAAGACTCACGGCAATTAGTCCCGCTTTATACCGGGGATTTACGTGCATATATACCATATAAACACCCCATGTTTCGTGACATTTTATGTGACAAAAATTGTCACGAAACACGCGGTTTTGTCATATAACCCGTTCTGGGATTACGCGGTATTCTCTTCGTCCCCACCACCAGCCACGACCACCTTGGCGTCCTCGTCCAGCACACGCTTGATCCAGGCGTCGGGGTTGTGAATCTCCCGCTCGGTCGGCAGGTTCTCGGGCCGCTCCCACACGACGTTGAAGCGTTCCATGCCGACCGCATCCACAATATGCTGAACGAACTTCTGCCCATCGCGGTACTGCGCCATCTTTTTGTTCATGCCCAGCAGCCGGTAAATGAGCTTTGTGAGGAACTTTTGGGTTGAGCTGCGGCGGTTGAACCTGCGGCGAATCGTCTTGACGGTCGGCACAATCTGGGCATCCACGGCATCCATCACCACGTTTGCGTGCCCCTCAAGCAGGCTCATAATGGCTGTCAGCTCGCTCGCGATTTTGCGTGCCTTCGCGGTGGCTTCTTTCACAGGATGCGCCCGCCCCTGCCCGGGTTCTTCGGCGCGGGCCTGGGCTGCGGCACGGAACGCATCTTTGAGGTCGAAAGTGCTGGCGGCGCTATCGCCCAGCTCCGTAATTTTGGCGAGAAAATAGTCGCGCAGCCACGGCGCGGCGGCAAACTGCACCCGATGCGTCTGCTCGTGCAGGCACACCCACAAGCGAAAATCTTCGGGTTCAACGTTGAGTTCACGCTCGACGGAGACCACGTTCGGGGCGAGCAGCATCAGACGCCCACCCGGCTGCCCGTACCCGGCCAGCGCCGCATAGGGTTCATATTGCCCAAGCACTTTGGTGGAGAGGAACGAGAGCACGGCACCGACCTCGAAGGCCAACCCTTCTTTGAGTTTGTCCAGGTCAGCATGCGGTTTTTTCTGCTGGATCTTCTCGAATGCGGGCTTGACGAAGGGCACGAGCATGATAGAGAACGCCTGCGCGTTCGCCTTCGCCCAGGTACTTCGATCAACCACCAAAACCTCGGAGTCGCGCAGGTCTTGTGCCGCATCAAGCCCGGTAATGCGGTGCACATGGTCTACGGATTCTTCCGCCGCTTTGCGCAAGGATGCGACCACGCCAGCCATCTCCTGGGGCTTCATGCGCGGCCCGGCGGGCGCCAGGCTGCCCACGATTTTGGCGATGCGCTCAACATTTAGCAGGTTCTGTGTGTTGTTCTCGCTCATATGCACAGTGTATCGAACTGTGCTGTGTGAGCCGCGCGGCTAGATGTCCCGCTTTATAGATGTCTGCCCTGAGGAGTCCTGGATTAGGCATGATCTGCACCTTCTACAACGAGGTATATACCCAGCACTTCAGCGGTTTTGAGCACAGACCCAAAAGATGGTCCCGGCTTACCACGTTCAATATCACGAATCGTTTTATCGCTTACACCCACCATATAGGAAAGTTCCAGCTGGGTAAGCCGTTCTTCCTTACGGATGCGCCGCACTCGCTGCCCGAAGTTCTGAGCAAACTCTTCTGCATGAAAAGCCATCGTGTGTGCGGCATGATGGCCGCATCCCCCTTAAAAATACGAATAATAGTTCGGTTTTCAAGAATTTTACACCGCAGGGAGACTAAAAATACAGTAAATACGAACTATTATTCGGAAAAATTTTGAAATTCTCTAGATGAGAAGACACACATACACAAGCGGGAGCGGTTTCTTCATTCGGGAGCACTTTAAGTGCTCCCAAATAAAGAAACCGCTCCCGGAACAGGCAGCTGCACTAGCAGGTGCAGCGCAAGAAATAAGCGAGCTAGGAACGCCTCTCGTTATGATCAAGGGGCATACGGTAGCGATTATCCGGCAGGAACAGATCCTTGACCGCAGGGTCATCAACCTCAGCATTCTTCTGCATCGTCTCAGCACGCTCCTGCGCAGCCTCACCAAACATCTCACGAGTCATCTGCTTGGTCTGCTCAATCTTGCTGCGTATCTCCGCCCGGGTGAAACCAGGCTTCCAGGGCTTAAACCATGCCGCGTAGGCCAGATAGAAAACTAAGGCACAGACACCCACCATTACTGCTTTACCTATATCTTGAGTTACTGCCAGTGCGACCACTAAGTACACCAGTGGAGGAATTAAGAATTCGTATGCAGCAAACAGCACCCCTCCCGGAGAGGGGCGCTGTGCACGCACCACCAACGGACGCTGAGCTAACGCGAGTAGTAGCGGGAAGATAAGATAAGAAACCAGCACGATCCTAACCGCTTGAAAGAGAGACAGAGCAGAGAACCCCAAGGCGGACACAACAGCCCCAGCAGCGAGAATCACAAAAAAGACACAGATCGCTTCGAAAAAACCGATGAAATAACCGCCCATCAACGCAGCGCCCAGCGGTACATACTCTGGGTGATCCGGCGTATACTGACTGCTCTCCATATGTATCCCTTCCCGCATTCTCCACGTGTTGGAGTGTTTTCACCGCTTACGCGGAAGTGCTCCTCGTTTTTCATATTTGAGAGGTATACGGTAGCGATTACCCGGCAGAAACAGATCTTTGATCGCAGGGTCATCAACATCAGCGTATTTCTGCATAATCTCAGCACGCTCCTGCATCATCCCGGCGTACTCCTGCGCGATATCGCTCACCAGTTCGCGGGTCATCCGTTTAGTCTCTTGAATTTTGTGACGCACTTGGGTACGGGTTAAACCAGGCTTCCAGGGTTTAAGCCATGCCGCATAGACCAGATAGAAAACTAAGGCACAGGAACCTACTGTTGCCGCCTTGCCTACATCCTGAAACATCCCTAGTGTTACCACCAGATACACCAGCGGCGGCACTAAGATATCGCATGCAGCGAATAGCAGCCCTCCCGGAGAGCCATGCTGCGCACGCACCACCAACGGACGCTGCACCAATACGAGTACTAGCGGAAAGATGAGGTAGGAAATCCACACGATACCAGCGATCTGCAGCCGCGGAAGAGACAGTGCAGAAAGCTTTGAAGCTGGCACAACGGCCCGAGCACCGAGAATCACCAGAAAGACACAGAACGATTCGAAAAAACCACTGAAGTAACCACCCTTCAGTGCACTCGTCAGCGCTACATACTCTGGATGATCCGGCGTATACTGACGCTCCTTCGTGCGCCCTCCACGCAACATAGACACGCTGCCCCAGACGAGCGATGCCATATAAAGTTGCGAAGATAGCCTCTGGAAGACAGGCTGAGGTAACTCCTTCAAGGGTGAGTATTGCTTCCCAAGGATTTGCGGCGCATTCACCGACCTCATCGACAAGGTCCTCTGACGGACAGCGCTCCCCAGACCAGACACACTATCCCAAAGCCGCTTCGTTTTTCGGCTCAACCCAATGGCTTTACTATATTCCGCTATTGTGTCGGTCAGAGCTGACACGCGCGTTCGCAGGGCGACGACGAACCTAGTTTTGCCGGTAGTGCCATGCGACGCATCATTTACATTTTCAGTACCAAGAACCTTGCGCATTACGTTCGGGGCAGTAGCCCGCGCAGCAACATCAGCACCCGCGCAAATCACAGAAACCCCTGCTGTGGCAGTTAAACGAATGGCATTTCGACAATCACATACCAAGCCTTTCATTTATACTCCTCACCACGACATATCCATTTCAAGGACGTCATATGCTGCAAATTTCCTGGTGCACAACAAACTCTTAATTAAGAAATACGTAATGCTATATCGCGTACAGATACCCAGATTATGGGCTAATTATCCGTCTCTGTATGTATAGAAGATTTAATGAACAGCGTATTATTTCCCACACTATACGTTCACGTAGCGCAGTGCAACGACAATAAAATTAATTTTTAATAAAGCTCCTCGGGAAAACTGCGGCTCCATAATAGCAACCGCAAGAACCGCTCTTGCCCCCCTAATACAAACGGGAGCGGTTTCTTCATGCGGGAGCAAATAAAGTGCTCCCGCATGAAGAAACCGCTCCCGTTATTAACAGGAACGCGAGTAAGACCTAGTGGCCTTCAGCGGCGAAGCGGTCAATCGCCTCCTGAACCATCTTCTCTGCCGCGGCGATGTCGTCCCAGCCTTCGCCCTTCACCCATTTGCCGGGTTCCAGATCCTTGTAACGCTCGAAGAAGTGCTGAATCTCAGCCTTGAGCTGCTCGGGCACGTCCGCCAGCGACTTGATGTGATCGTAGCGCTTATCGGTGGGCACGCACAGTACCTTCGCATCGCCACCAGCCTCGTCAGTCATGTTAAATACAGCAACCGGGCGAGCCTCCACGATCACACCGGGAACAATATCAACGTCTAGAACCAACATGGCGTCCAGCGGATCGCCGTCCTCGCCGAGTGTGTTCTCAAAGTAGCCGTATGCGGTGGGGTACTGCATTGAGGTGAACAGCACGCGATCTAGATACAGACGACCGGTTTCGTGGTCTATCTCGTACTTCACCCGGGAGCCGCGGGGGATTTCAATCGTGACGTCGAGTTCCATGGGAACCTCTTTCTATGAATGTAAGCCTCTGCACCGCGCATCAAGGCGGCGAACAACTCCCCCATTGTACCCCCTGAACGCGTGCACAACACCCATTCAATGCCACAAAAATCGTGCTTTCGAATACGTTGCCGCGAACATCATCACGCTATCTCCAGGCGAGCTGGTAGCGTGTAGTCCTCGCGATGCGCGTAACCGGCTCGGTATTTCGCGGCGGAATTCGTTATGCTCTTAAGATGCGTTCACCCCAACCGATAAACACCCCGTTCACTCGCCGCGCCCTGCTCGGTGCAGCACCCGCGCTATTCCTTGCCGCATGCTCAAACCCAAGCGGCGGGCAGTCGCAGGGCGGTACCGCATCCGTAACCCCGTCGGTCACACCCACGCCAACCCCCACTCCGGTGCTGGATGCTCAGCAGCTTCAAGACCTGAAAACCCAGCTTGATAAGCTCTTTCAGGAGCGCCCCTACCCCGCCCATTCCATGCTTGTGACCGCCCTCGACGGCACACGTGAGCTCTATGCGGATGCCCCGGATACCCCGCGCCTGCCTGCCTCAAATATGAAGATTCTGACCTATTTTGCGCTCGCGCAGACCGCGCCGGAACGCACTTTCACAACCTCGGTGGTGCAGGGTAAAAATGGGCTGTTTCTGGTGGCAGGCGGCGACACTCTGCTCGTGGAAGGAGCCACGGAACCGGCCACCGCGGGTTCACCGACGATGCGCGCCGGGCTGAGCACGCTCGCTGCGGATACCGTACAGCAGATGAACGAACGCAAGGTCGCGCACGGCACCTTCCCCGTCTACCTCGACACCACGATCTACACGGGTTCCGCGACAAACCCCGGCTGGGAGCCCGGCGACCTCGAATCCGGGCAGATCACCCCGATTAACCCGATCGCGCTGGCCTCGCACACCGTGCCCGGGCAGTCCACCCCCGACAAACCGGCACGCCCGCAAGACGCCGGAATCGCCGCCCTAGAAGCGTTCGTGAAGGTGCTCAATAAGGCGAGTGAAGAGCATGCAGAGGTCAAAGCAGGGTACGTATTTACGGTTGCCGACCGCCGCCCCCGTGAGGCCGATGCCGAGCAGATCGCTCAGGTTCAGTCGGCATCCGCGCTCGATCAGGCCTTTGTGATGATGTTAGAGTCCGATAATGTGCTCGCCGAGGTGCTGGGGCGCAATATGGCGATCGCCGCCGGGCGTGAGGGCAGCGCATCCGAGGCGCAGAAACTTGTGCGCGAGAAACTGCAGGAGGCGAAGATTTCGGTTACCGGGTTGGTGCAGGCGGATGTGAGCGGTATGTCCCTGCAGAACCGGGTGACGGCACGCACCCTGGCGCAGACCTTGGGGGCGTTAGCGGCGCATCCGAAGCATGACGAGCTTGAGCGCAGATTCCCGGTTGCGGGTGTTTCGGGTACGCTCAAGGATCGTTTTAGCGGAGAAGCGAATAAGTATGCGCGCGGGCATGTGGCAGCAAAGACCGGCACGCTGTTCACCGCCATTTCGTTATCGGGGTATGCGACCCGCCCAGACGGCACACGCCTGATTTTCGTGAGCCTGCTCAACGATGTTGGTGGGGCGGAAGCTCTGCCCGGCGCGAAGGATACGGTCGATAGCGCCGCGGCGATCGTGGCGGCACGTACCGAACCTCCCGCGAACCCCACGGGAACACCCGCACCTTCGGACTCGCAGGTACCGGGTTCATCTTCGTCTCCCGATGCTACAGGTTCGGGTTCCGCCCCGAATTCCTCGCAGGCCCCGGATGGTTCGTCTTCCGCTTCGCCCGCCGGTGGCAGCGCGCCGCAGGAGGATGCGCCCTCCCAGGCAGTGGGTCAAAATCCAGCCGAGGTTCCCAGCTCGCAGTAGAGCACGAATATGCAAAGTATTGTATATTTATCTGACTGCCGAGTATATCCGAGGGCATACAGCAGCCACGCATCACAAGCACTTTTGCGGTTATCCGCGCATATTCACTCACCCCGTTCCGAAGGATAGTTTCGTGTCTTCACCCTCTGCCGCATCCGTGCCCGACGATCTGCCGAGAGTCGCCGTTACGGAGCTTTTGCGTGTTCACCACTGCGAGACGGCGCTCTACGCCGATTTTTCGCGGCATACGGCAGGCACCCGGGAGAACGAACACGACACCACCGCGAGCGAGCTCTCTCATGTCGTGCGTAGTGATAGCGGCGCGCCCCAGCTCGACCCCGAAGTTGTGACACTTTTGCAGGCGGCACAGGCTTCATGCGGCGCGGGTACGGGGAATTCGGCGGCTGACGAGGTGGAAATACGCACCGCTCAGGGCACGGAACGCTACCCGCTCGCGCGGCTGATCCCGGTGCTGGAAACCCTCACGGAACGCTACGAATTTTTGCGCGCATCATGGCGGGCGGGTATGGCACTCACCGATATTCCCGATCTGCTGAGCTGCGGTGACTGCCCAGCGTGCGCGGCACGTGTGGAGGCCGAAGCTGGCACATCCGAAACGCTTGACGAACCCGAGCTCGTCCCTCATAGCAGCGATGATTCAGACGAAGAATCCTGGGCGGATTCCGGTGACTCCGCGGCGGAATCGACGTTTGAGGGCATTCCCGCGAAGGCACAGCATCCGTACCGGGTGCGTCCTGCCGCCCCTGCCGACGATGATGAAGAGTACGCTCAGCTTGAGCGCCTGCGGGAACGCCTTGCCGAGCTCGAAAAGCAAAACCAGAAAAATCGGGGGCTATCTGCCGAAAATACCCGGTTGGCGATGCTCCTCTCCGGTGTCGATTTCTATCGCCGCGAAAAGGCACCGTTTTGGCGGGATCATCTGCGCCGCCTGCACGAGCCCTACGAGAATTGGGCGAATACGCGCAATTGCGTGATTTTCGAGAATGTTGAGACCGCAACCGATTGGGAGCGCGTGCGCGGGGCGAAAATGCGTACTCTGCGCGCGGTCGCCACCCTGGCGGATTCGCACACTCTCAAGGCCGACGATACCGGGCATTATCTGCTTTATAGTGCCGACGATGCGCCCGCGAAGGCATACGAAAGCATCGATTCCCAGGTGGAGGCGTTTCGCGCGACCAACCCGCAGGCCCGCGTACCAGATACACTGCATAGACTCGGGTTTTTCGGGGCAAAAATTATGTCTCTCGAACCGTATGAGGAACCGGGCGAACCCCCAGAGGACGCTACTTTGGCGACAGGCGGCGGGCAGCGTGTTGTGATGGTAGTTGCCGAGCGCATCCGCGTGAACGATGAAGAACATGCGGCTTTCCCGCTGGGGCTCACCCCGGGCGCACCCGTGACAACGAAGCAGCTAGAGGCGGCGCTTATGCGCGTAGCGGTCGAGGCTGAAGGCTCGTTCCCCAACGTTGCCGCGACCGGGACACTTGACCTTATCGAACGCCGCCCGCCGCGGCTCAAAACCCGCGAGAGCCTGCCCCAAGAGACGGAGTTTTCTCACGCCGAGCTGCCCACTGTTGAGGCGGTACTCGCGGCGGTTCGTGACCTTGACCGTTCCTATGTGGCGGTTCAAGGTCCGCCCGGGTCAGGTAAGACTTTCTTGGGATCGCAGGTGATCGCCAGGTTGGTTGCGGCGGGCGCAAAAGTGGGCGTGGTGGCGCAGTCTCACGCCGTCGTGGAGAATATGCTGACCGCGTGCCTGGAACGTAACCTGTTTCCCGCCGACCGGGTGATGCGCGCCAAGGGCAAATCTCAGCTCCCCAATTACCCCTGGGTTGAGGTCAGCGATAAAGATCTGACCGCTTTATTAGACAAATCCGGTGGGCTTAGCAGCGAAAAATCCGGCACCGGAACTTCGCCCGGCGTTCTTTTTGGCGGGACCGCCTGGGATTTTGCGAACCCGAACCGGATTCCTGAGGGCTCGCTCGACCTGCTCGTTATTGACGAAGCCGGGCAGTTCTCGCTCGCCAACACCCTGGCGGTTGGAAGAGCCGCGCGGAATCTGCTTCTGCTGGGCGATCCGCAGCAGCTGCCGCAGGTGGCGGTGGGTGAGCATCCGTACCCGCTGGATACCTCGGCGCTGGGTTGGCTGTCCGGCGGGCAATCTGTACTGCCCGCTGCATTCGGTTATTTTCTGCAAGTCACCTGGCGTATGCATCCGCAGCTGTGCGCGCCGGTTTCCACACTATCCTACGGCGGGAAGCTGCACTCGGCAGCGGCGGCGAGCGAGCGCATCCTCAAGGTTCCTGCACGGGAAGAATCCGTTCTGCCCGCCGAACCCGGGCTGTATATGTACGGCGTTCACCACGAGCACTGCACCGTACGTTCCGAAGTAGAAGCGGCAGCCGTCGCGCGCCTAGCGTGCGAGTTCGTGGGTGCTTCCTGGACTCCCGGGGCGAATCAACCTGCACGCGAGCTCACCGGCGAAGATATTGTGGTGGTCGCCGCCTATAACGCGCAAGTCGATACGATTGCGGAGCATCTGCGCCGCGCCGGGCTTCTGGATGCGGACGGTCACGGCGTGCGCGTGGGAACCGTTGATAAGTTTCAGGGTCAGCAGGCACCGGTGACGATTGTGTCAATGGCCTCCTCAAATGCCGGAATGTCGGGGCGAGGCGCAGAGTTTCTGCTCTCCCCTAACCGCCTGAACGTGGCGCTCTCACGCGGGCAGTGGTGTTCCGTACTGGTCGCATCCGACAGCCTGCACCGGTTCGTACCGCAGAGCATCCCCGAACTCTTGGCGTTGGGCGGATACCTGGGTTTGGTACGCTCCGCCACCCCCTGGGGCTCGCCCACATTCGAGTGCTGACAAGGCATATTAGACAGTTTTATGAGACACGTACGGTTGTCGTCACCAAACCCGCCACGATTGTGAGAAACGGCATCGCCCGGGTGTGCTTGCCCCTGCCAACCCGTACCGCGAAACCCTATCAAAACCCGAGGCGCTCAGGCATAATGGAGGGGTGTTCGTGTTAACCTTCATTCAACGTTCCCCACAGGTTTCATTGCCTGCGCTCCTCGACAAGCTCTCCAAACTCAACCCCCGAGTTGAATTCGCACAAACTTATCCGGACGAAATTCAGGGTGCTTTCGAGAGCTCCGCAGACGCCCTGCAGGCGGCCCTGTATGCTTCGCGCGAGCAGGGATTCTGGGTTGGCATCGGAGTTGGCGAGCTGCGCATTCCCCGATTTGCCGGGGCACTGGGAACGGTCAGCACGAACGACTGCACCGGCGACGCCCTCGAATTCTCACGGCTCGCCGTGGAGGCGGCACGCACCGGCGCCCCCGCCCGCGGTATTGCGGTATCGGCACACAATCGCGCGGTCGCAGACATGGCTTCGGGGCTCACACGCCTGCTGTATCGGGTATGTTCCGACCGCACCGAGGCCGAATGGCGCGTGGTCGATCTACTGGTTCCCGGGGTCCGCGGGCAGCAGCGGGCAGTTGCACAGGCGCTCGGCATTACCACCCAAGCAGTCAGCCGCACGCTCATGCGCTCGCTCTGGCACGAAGAACAGGCGGCACGCCCGGCGGTACTCGACCTGCTCAACCGGCTGGATTCTGTCAGCCCGACAAAATAAAACGATGAGGTCATCCAGATTATCTGGATGACCTCACTACGTTATGCAGGTATAAACCTCAATATTGATAATCTACCGATTAAAAATATTACGAATCGGATTCACCACCGTTGTCCACCAAGGCTGTGGAGAATCTTGAAACTTGCTTTGCTGACGTTCTTTGACCTGCTGAGAAATGCTTCGCCGTAGCTCACCAACTTCGGTATCTACGACCTTCTTATAATCAGAACGTAAACGTGCAGGTTTTCCATTGCGCATGACGGAGCTATATAGTCCTTCAGCAGTGTGAGTACTCATAGCACGTTCCCTTCCCTCACCATTAGTTATCTCAGTTTACCGTGTTCGGCTCACTGTTGGAAGTAGCCTCATCGTTCTCATCAGATACCTCATTTTGTTCAGTATCCTCTGAAATATCAGTACTTTGTTCAATTAAAGCCTGAAGTCTAACAGCTAATTCTTTATCCTCATCCGAAAGAAGAGTTGGAGGAAGTTTTGCATACCGCTCAACCAGCATTAATGCATACACAAACTGATAAGGTGTTACATCCTCACCTAAATGATCTGCTGCCCACTGCATTTGATCCCGGAAATCTGCGCTGGCAGCTTCCTTAGCCCGTGTCGTATTTGTCTTCAAAGCTACCGTCACAGTTGCGATGGCAGCGATTAGAGCAGCCCAACCAGCTGTATTTCTCAGAATATTTCCCCATCCTTCCCAGTCAGGAGCAGTCACCCACTTAAAAATGGTCTGGCATGCCTCAAAAGGTGAAATAAACCCGAAAATAATGGCAAGGATCCACCAGGCGAATGTAATTATGCCAAGAGCAACAATTCATACAAAAAGAATGGCGCGACCAGTTGCAACTTTGGATGGTCTAGAATTATCAAATTCTGCCACAGGTCCTCCCGTCTCATCAGCAACAAACAGTACTTACACTATCAAGAGAATCTGGAATTAATAGCTGCATATAGCTTCTTAAAATATGATGAGAACGCTGCGAATATGCTCTGCAATCAGGCCGGTTTTACCGCGCACGAAGAGGTGCACCCCAAGCGAGAGGTAAGGCGAGAAATCTGTGCCCGGTGCCCCGCCACCAAACGGTACGCTCGGTGCGCGACGGGGCGCATCGGCGGGTTCAGCAGGAGAACCCCGGCGGCACGCAGGCACTTGCCGCGCAGCGTCGCATCCGAGCACGTGCGCAGGGTCAGGGCGATCGCATCCGAACCGTAGATGATCTGCCCGGCATCGTTAATGAACGGCAAGGCGTGGGCGAAACGGCGCGCATCCACGCGGTACTGCACAAGATTTTCGGGCGTTCCAGGCAAAATACGCGCCCTCGGTTCGAGGCGACGCAGCAGATTCGCGCTCGCGGTGCAGAAACCGCAATCGGGGTCGTACAGAAGAACGCTCATGACCCCATCCTAACCGAGACTACCCACGCGCGAGCAGATAGCAATTCGTTATCTTTTCGTCGAAATACTATCTGCTCGCGGTAAGAAAAGGCACACCCGAACCCGAACTTCGGTAAACTTATCCTTATGCCCCTGTCAGAACTATCTGTGAGCACCCAGAACTACCTCAAAGCCATCTGGTCACTTGAAGAGTGGACGGAAGCTCCCGCGACCGCATCCGCCCTAGCTGAACGCATGGGGCTGCGGGTTTCCTCGGTCTCAGACGGGCTCAAACGACTTGCGGCGGCCGATCTGATCGATCATCAGCGCTACGGCGCCATCGAACTCACTCCGCTGGGGCGCACCTATGCGGTCGCCATGATCCGCCGCCACCGCCTGATCGAAACTTTCCTGGTGGAAACTCTGGGCTACACCTGGGACCGTGTGCATGACGAAGCCGAGGTGCTCGAACATGCGGTATCTGATTTCATGATTGAGCGTATCGACGCGATTCTGGACCACCCTACGCGTGATCCGCACGGCGACCCTATCCCGGATGCGTCCGGGCGTATCTCATTCCCACACACCGTTCCGCTTACCCAGTGCGAGCCCGGCGAGCGCGTGGTTTTGGAGCGGATCACCGATTCCGACCCGAAGCTGCTGCGCTATCTGCAGGATCACGGTTTTGTTCCCGGGGCGCGTTTACTTCTTGAAGAGGGCGCCCCCTTTTCGGAGGCGGTTAACGTGCGGGTTCTCGCGCACGCCAATCATTCCGATGCTCCTGCCGCTCAAAACCCGAATTCGAGCGCTATACCCTTAGGAACCGCCGCAGCGGCTGGGCTTTTCGTCTCTCGCTCGTCATAGCTTTGCCTCGGTAATTTTGCCTTGGGGCTCGGGTGTCGGATGCCTTATAAGGGTCAGTGGGCGGCGGCTTGCGCCCGGGAGAGCCTTGACCGCCGGGTTACCTCATGTTCCCGCGTGAATCTCGCAAGCCTAGGCTTCTGCCTGCTCTGCTGGGCGGCGTGCCGCGCGTATCCGCCCCAGAATTCCGTAGCGCGGTGCGAATATATACGCGGTCAAGAAAATGATGCCCTGGGTAACGACCACGGCACCGCCGGGTGAAATATCCAGGTGGTAGCTACTGTAAAGCCCCACAAGCGTACCCAGCACCGACACCCCGACCGAGACCGCGAGCATTGGCGTGAAACGGTCGGTGAGCAGACGTGCGGTCGATCCGGGAATCACAAGCATGGCGACTACGAGCACGACTCCCACGATCTGCAGCGCCACCACGCTCGTGAGCGCCAGCATCACCAGAAGCAGCGCGCCAAGAACCCTGGGGCGCAGCCCGATAGCGTGCGCGAACCCGCGGTCGAAGGCGTACAGAATAAAATCGCGGCGTTTAATCAGCAGGACACCCGCCACGATGACGGCGAGAATAGCTACCTGCCAGACATCCGGCCAGGATACGCCCAGCACGTTCCCGAAAAGAATATGGTTCAGGTCGGTGCTTGAGGGTGTCACTGAAACCAGTACGAGCCCGAGCGCAAAAAGAGTTGTGAAGACAATACCGATAGCAGCGTCCTCACGCACGCGCCCGCTGCGCTGTACCGCGCCGATCAGGGTGACGGCAACGAGCGCGGCAATCACCGCCCCCACGGCAAAGGGGATGCCCGCAATATAGGCGAGCACCACGCCGGGCAGTACCGCGTGCGAGATCGCATCGCCCATGAGCGACCAGCCGAGCATCACGAGCCAGCAGGAAAGCAGCGCACAGACCACGGCGGCAATCACGGTAACGACCATGGCGCGCGTCATGAAGGGAAGGGTGAACGGTTCCACCAGGTAATCCAGAATGCTCATGCTATTCTCCCTTCTCACGCCAGGTCTGCTCGTCGGATGCGCCGCTATCAGCGCCCGCCTGAACCTGCATACCAAACGCCTGCACCAAATTTTCGGGGGCTAACACCGCCTGCGGGGTGTCGTGCATCAAAATCGTTTGACGCAGCAGCAGAGCATCGTCGGCAAAGGCTCGTAGAGACGCCAAATCATGGGTTGAAACCAGCACGGTGGCACCCTCGCTGCGCATCTGCTTCAACACCTGAATGAGCATGGATTCTGACCTTTTATCCACTCCGGCGAAGGGCTCATCAAGTAATAGAAGCCGCGCGCCCTGCGCTATCGCCCGCGCCACGAATGCCCGCTTGCGCTGCCCGCCCGAGAGTGCCCCGATTTGACGATGCGCAAGCTCGGTCAGCTCTACGCGCTCTAGGGCGTGCTCGACCGCCTGCTTATCGGTGGCACGCAGCCGACGGGTGATGCCCAGCCCGCGGTACCGCCCCATCGCCACGACCTCACGCACCGAGACGGGAAAGCTCCAGTCTATTTCTTCGCTCTGCGGCACATAGCTGACAATGCCGTTTTTACGAGCAAGGTATGGTTCTTTGCCCGCGATCTCCACGGTTCCGGTATGCGCGGGAATAACACCCATAATGGCTTTGAAGAGGGTCGATTTTCCCGAACCGTTCATGCCGATCAGTCCGCATATACTCCCGGTACCAAGCTCGAAAGTAGTCTCGTACAGGGCGCGCACGGTTCCATAATGGACGCCCAAATTTTCGACTCTCAACAGTGTTTCCATAGGTTTTGTATCCGACAAAATTTCGTTCGCGTACTTCTTCTAAGCCCCGCTCGTCATCCGTGACGGTGGGATGCGCCCCTCACCACGAACCGGCGGGGGGCGCAGTATGCGGCGGCCTACTCTCCCGCCGCCGACCGGCTAAGATTGCTTGCCCGTCAGCCCCGCGACAATGGTGCGCGCATCGTGACGAATCATATCAAGATAGGTAGGAACCGGACCATTCGCCTCAGAGAGGGAATCGACATAAAGCACGCCGCCGAATTTGGCACCGGTCGCATCCACGACCTGGCGCATGGGGTCATCCGAAACGGTAGACTCACAGAATACGGCGGGCACCTGGTTCTCGCGCACAAAATCAATGGTCGAGCTTAGCTGCGAGGGGGTTGCCTGCTGTTCAGAGTTCACCGCCCAAATGTATTTTTCCTTGAGACCGGCATCCGCCGCCAAGTATGAGAAAGCACCTTCGCAGGTTACGAGCGCCCGCTGATTCTCAGGCAGAACGCTAACATCGCGCACCAGCTCATCCTGAACCTGCTGCAGCTGTTTCTTATAGTTTTCCCCATTGGTGCGGTAATCATCGGCATGGGCGGGGTCAAGCTTACTGAATTCGCGCACCATATTATCCACGTAAATCTGCACGTTCTTGGGGCTCATCCACGAATGCGGGTTGGGTTTGCCTGCATAAGCATCCTCGGCAATATTGATCGGCTGCACCCCCTCGCTCACGGTGGCGTGCGGGGCGTTAGAATCCTGCACGAACTTGGTAAACCAGCTTTCCAGGTTCAGCCCGTTGTCGAGCACCAAATCAGCATCATGCGCCTTCTTAATATCGCTGGGAGTAGGTTCATACTCGTGAATCTCGGTGCCGGGCTTGGTCAGCGATTCGACATTCAGGTGATCACCCGCAACGTTTTTAGCGATGTCCGCCAGCACGGTGAAGGTGGTGAGCACGGTCTTCTTTTCGTCTTGCTTCCCCGCCGAAGTGCAGGCGCTGAGCAGAAGCACAAGGATACTGGCCAAGGCTATCCCCAGCATGAGAAAACGGCGCGGATGTGCGGTACTTACAGTGTTAGCGTTCGCACCGTGACGGTGCGCAGTGAATACGGTTGTCATGATTTCGCTTTCTTATGCTGCGGATGCATTACCCTGCTGACCTGTAGGAATCGCCTCCGACTCATTGAGGCTTCGTACCTAGATGTCGATCATCCTCGATAAACCGGTGCGAAACAGGATAATTTAACAATAGTTCGCCTAGCCGAACTTTTCAACTGAGGCTATACGTTTTTAATCACACGCCCAGGCGAACCTTATCTGATGTGTGGAGGTTCAGGCTACGATTTAGCGAACCAAGATGCGAGGCTGCTGTCTGAATCTAGTGTATAAAAATACCCGCACGATGCGCCCTTGAGCGGGCAATCGTGCGGGTCTACGTGTTCGGGATTCCGCTAAATATGGAATTTCTGGTAGAACCAGCGGCGTATTGGGTTCATCGCCTGAATGCGCTCTAACTCGGCAATACGAGCCTTCATACCTGCAATGGCTTCTTTGGCTTCATTAATCG
>ERZ773265.994-NODE-994-length-15893-cov-27.657343_pt1 | contig 15893 bp, 14 predicted proteins | sample MGYA00580512_ERZ773265 | MGnify/ENA primary metagenome ERZ773265 (study PRJEB29015, sample SAMEA2738169) | human oral metagenome | biome: human oral; feature: human-associated habitat; material: saliva | place: China | collected 2183 ... | reverse complement strand
GCACGTGGTAGCGCATGGGGCTCAGGAGCTTCTTCCACTCGGCGTCGGTGCGGGCGGCAGGATCGGTAGCGTTCATGTGCCCATTGTCGCGCGCCGCCCGCGGCCTCGCACTTTCGGGTGCGGCCGCGGGCGGCGCGGGGATGTTCGTCGCTCTCATCGACGAGGCCGTGGTTGCCTCACGGGGTTCACACCCCTGTCGATGGGCGGCTTGTCAGGCTACTTATTCTTGCCTGCGTTCTTCTTGCCGGAGGCCTTTTTGGTGGTTCCCTTCTTGGAGCTGCCCTTCTTGCTGCCCTTCTTCGTGGACGACTTAGCGGGCTCGTTCTCCTCGGAAGCGGAGGCGTCAGCAGCCTCGGCGGAGGCATCCTTATCGGATGCCTTTTCCTCAGCTTCCTCCTTCACCTCGGGGGCCTCCTTCGCCTCTTTGTTGGTTCCCTTCTTGGAGCTGCCCTTCTTGCCACCCTTCTTCGAGGACGACTTGGCGGGCTTCTTCTCCTCGGAAGTGGAGGCGTCAGCAGCCTCGGTGGAGGCGTCAGCATCCTCAGCCGACTCTTCCTGCGCCTCGGACGCGGAATCAGCTTCGGCGGAAGCAGCCTCATCAGCCTCCTTTTCCTCAGCCTCCTCCTTCACCTCGGGCGCGGACTCAGCCTCGACCTCGGCGGAAGCAGCCTCATCGGCCACCTTTTCCTCAGCCGACTCTTCCTTCACCTCGGACGCGGACTCAGCCTCGGCCTCGGCGGAAGCGTCAGCAGCCTCAGTCGGCTCTTCCTCCGCCTCCTCCTTCACCTCGGACGCGGACTCAGCCTCGGCCTCGGCGGAAGTGGTAGCATCCTCAGCCGACTCTTCCTCCGTCTCGGACGCAGAATCAGCTTCGGCGGAGGCAGCCTCATCAGCCTCCTTTTCCTCAGCCTCCTCCTTCACCTCGGACGCGGACTCAGCCTTGGCCTCGGCGGAAGCGGCCTCATCGGCCACCTTTTCCTCAGCCTCCTCCTTCACCTCGGGCGCGGACTCAGCCTCGACGGAGGCGTCAGCATCCTCAGCCGACTCTTCCTGCACCTCGGACGCGGACTCAGCCTCGGCGGAAGCAGCCTCATCGGCCACCTTTTCCTCGGCTTGCCCCTTGGCGGAATCAGCATTTTCAACGGGTTCTTCCGCAGCAGGATGCTCGGCGCTCGCCAGCACGACCGTGTCGTCGGCGGCGGGTGCCGCCTTGATCGCCGGAAGGACCTGCGTGTCTGCCTGATCCGGCGTGGGCGCGACCTTGATGGGAGGCATGACGGCGGTCTCTTCGACATCCCGCACATCGGCGGCCGTGGGCGCGGGCGGCTCGGCCAGGGGCTGCGCCTGCGTGGCAGCGCCAGCCGCAACCTTCGTCGCACCCGCGGCCTTCTCAGCGTCACTCGAGGCTGCGGGAGGCGCGGACTGTGCCACGGCCTCGTCGGCGTCGGAGTCCTCGCCGCGCTTGTCGAGGCCGAGGACCGGAACCTGACCGGTCACCGTGCGCAGCATGGCTGCTTCAGCGCCGGTGGGGGCCACCGCTGGGAAGAAATCCATGATCGAGACGCGCGGCGGAACCATCGTCGGAGTCGGGCGGATTTCATCCTCGAGGCGCATCTCCTCGGCGACCGCGTACCAGCCGGGGTGGATGTCCGGTTCGTCGGGTCCCTCCGTCTCCGCGGCCTCCTCAGGCTTATCGGCGGGCTTGTCGGTTTCCTGCACAGGCACCTCCGGCTGCACCGGTCGTTCCGGCTGCGCAGGCGCTTCCGGTTCCTCCGCGGTCGTGGCCGCGGTCGGTCGTTCCGACTGTGCGGGCACTTCCGACTCCTCCGCGGTCGTGGCCGCGGCTGACTGTGCCAGCGCTTCCTGCTGTGCCGGGGTCGCCGGCGTAGTCGGCTGCGCAGGAGCTACAGCCTGTGCGGGCTTGCCCGACTCTTCCGAGGAAGTTTCCTCCTGCGACGCCGCCATCTCTGCGGGGGTCGGCGCGGGCGGCGGCACGAGCGCAGGCCTGCCGGCGTACACCATGTTCGTGGTGACGGGGTTCTCGGCGCGCTCGACCGACGCTTCGTCGCCCTGTTTCACGGACGTTTCACGCTCCCCGACGGGGGCAGTCGCCTGCTCCTTCTCGCTCGAAGGGGCCGCGGCGTCGGTGTCGTCATCCGTATCGGACGAGGCCGGGGCATCCTCGGGTTCATCTCCGTCGGCCGGCGCGGCAGCGGTTTCCGTTGCGGCATCGTCGGCAGTCTCAGGTTCCTCGGAAGCGGGATCCTCGACCGGAGTGTCATCCGACGTCGCGTTCTCCGCTTCCTGCGCAGGAGCAGCCTGCTTGGCCTCGGAGGTCTCGTCGGCGTCGTTCTCGGTCGACGCGGTGTCACCGGACGCTTCAGCGGCGGACGCAGCCTGCTCATCGGCAGGTTCAGCCGCGGCGGGTTCGTCCTTCTCGTCCCTGGCGGATTCCTCGGAGGCGGTCGCCGCCTCGTCGGAATCGGACTCTGCAGGAGCGGACTCGCTCATATCTGCTTCACTCACGGCTGATTCAGCTGCGGCGGACTCGGCCTGCTTATCGGCAGGTTCAGCCGCGGCGGGAGTTTCACCCTGAGCAGCGTCGGATTCCTCGGTCTCGACGACTGCCGCCTCCACGGTTGCGGCCTCATCAGTCGCGGCAGGGGCCTCGGACTGAGCCTCCGTTTCCTTTTCCTGATCGTCTTTGGCCTGATCTGCTTCAGCCTGACCAGAGCCAGCGGGGGTTTCAGCAGTCTCCGAAACGGACTGTTCGGATGCCTCGGGAGCGGCCTGCGCAGCCTCGGCGGGAGCCTCAGCCTCGGCAGGATCGACCGTTTCCGCCTGCGCAGGAGCAGGATCGACCGTTTCGGCAGAGTGAGATTCTTCACCAGCAACTTCAGTCGGCTTAGCGGCAGAGTCAGCCGATGAGGACTGGTTCTGCGCCTTCTTGGTCGCCTCATCGGAGGTAGAAGTCGGCTTGTCGGGACCGGACTTCGCTGTGGCTGCGGATGCGGGCGCCTCGGCCTCGGGAGCGGGAGGCATGGAAGCCCCGGGAGCCTCGACAGGTTCGACTCCGACGGCAGCCAGCGCGGTGGTCGCCTCATCGTCCATGGCCTTGGACTCGGCAGCGTAGCGACGCTCGCGCGCCTCACGGCGATCCTGAACGCGGCGAGAGTTAGCCTCGCGCTCGGCGAAGACCTCCTCGCCAGGGCCGGACAGGGCTGCGGCGCGCTCGTCGGCCTCGACCGAACCGGAGAAGAGACGCTCCCCACGACCGACGGATGTAGTCGTCAGAGTCTCGGTGACCTGCGGGTTCTTGTTACTTGCGGCCTCGATGATCTTGCGCAGCGCGGACTTGGAGATCACCTGAGTCTCGTCGGGAGCGGGTCCCTGTCCCTCGGCCATTTCTCGCTGACGATCAGCCATCGCACGGCGTCGAATCCGCTTTGCCTTGCGGCGTGCGGCAACCATGCGTGCGGCGTGCGCCGCGTCCTTGGGCTGCTCGCGAACGGCCCCCTCAGCGCGGACCGACGAGGCCGCACCACCCAGGGCGGAATCCTGAGACGAGCGCCGTGCCCCACCCGTGTGGGAGGACGACGCGCCCGTCGCGGCCACGGCCTCGTTCGTGCCGGAGATCCCAGCGAGCTCGGCAGCCAAGCGCGCGATGCGTTCACGACTCATATCTTTTTCGACGGTCACGGTCGCGCGAGGCTCGATGTGCTGGACGGGGCGAGCCCACGGCTCTTCGGCGACGATCCACGCGATGAGGTGCTCGCGCAGGTAAGCACGCAGGTCATTGAGGTTTCCGGAGTTCGTCGCGGACACGAGAACGCGCACGGTGATGGTCTGCGCGTCGGAGTCGGTGATCTGCACGGCCCACGTGCGGCCGTCCCACAGGTCGGTGGCAGCCAGGAGCTTCTCGACCTTCGCGCGGATCAGGGTCATGGGGGCGGACCAATCGAGCTTAAGCTCGACCGTGCCCAGCTGGGCGGCAGCGCGGCGCGTCCAGTTCTCGAAGGGCGTCTGCGTGAAGTAGCGGCAAGGGATGATGAGGCGGCGCTCGTCCCAAATGCGCACGACCACGTAGGAGAGCGTGATCTCCTCGACAGAACCCGTCTCCTGCTTGTCGCTGGCGATAACGACGTCGCCCATGCGGATCGCGTCGGTGAAGGCCAACTGCAGTCCGGCGAAAACGTTGCCGAGGGTCTGCTGGGCAGCGAGACCGAAGATCACGGAAATAACACCCGCGGAGGCCAGGACGGTTGTCATGACCTGGCGGGCGGCGTCGAAGGTTCCGATCATGGCAACCGTGCCAACAAGGAGGACGATCACCTGAACCAAACGGCGCAGGACCTGGGCGCGGGTCTCGAAGCGGCGCGAACGGCCTCGGTCGGCGGCCTGTCGGGCCTTCGCGGCGTCTTCGAAGACCCACGCGGCGGCGTAGCCCATCAACGTCATGCAGGCCAAGCCCGCGATGAGGAGCAGGTGCATGAGGAACGTCGTGACCGATGAGCCACCCCAGTCAGTGAGGCGGGGGTCCACGAGCGCGATCCCGAGTCCGACCCACGCGCCCCACGTGGCGAGCGCGAAGTGAGCGGGGCCGCGCACGCGACCCAGGACTGACGAGGCCATGGCAGACTTCGCCAACGCCTTACGCGCCAGGACGGACAGGACCACCGAGGCAACCAGGCCAAGAACGGCACCGATGATGGGTCCGAGGAACAGGAGGGTCAAGTCGATGGTGGTATCCACGGCTGCCTCCGCGCCAGATTGCGAGTCAGCGGCGGCGCGCGCGAGCGCGCCTGAGGTTTGAGTTGAGATTTGAGTGAGGGCACCGAGTGCTGGTGTCAGAGTCATGCATTAAGGGTAGGCCGGGTAGCTGATGAATTCCTGTGAATTCTGCACAATTGCAATGTTTTTTAGTAACGTGGTGCGCATCACGCTTTTTCGTTTTGACGTATTGACGGACGTCTGCCTAAGATATATCCCGTCTTCGGACGCCAGTTCGACGGCCAAAAGGCCCCCATCGTCTAGCGGCCTAGGACACCGCCCTTTCACGGCGGCGACACGGGTTCGAATCCCGTTGGGGGTACCACCGGTCGCAATCGTGATTGGAATAATTCAATAGGTCTTACCTATTGTAAGGCCCCGTAGCGCAGTTGGTTAGCGCGCCGCCCTGTCACGGCGGAGGTCGCGGGTTCAAGTCCCGTCGGGGTCGCCGACCAGACCTTTTGGTTCAGGTCTTGGCTCTGTAGCTCAGTTGGTAGAGCGTTCGACTGAAAATCGAAAGGTCACCGGATCGACGCCGGTCGGAGCCACCAGCAAGCCCCGAAGCATTAGCTTCGGGGATTTTTGGTTTTACGACACAGAGTGATGCATGAGATACGTATCTCATCCATTTTTCATTGCCAACTTTACCAACCCGCGAGTCATGGTTACTAGATAGCTATTTTCACCTTTAGAATACCGAACAAGCATATATGCCGTCCGACATACTTGTTTATTTCTAAAGGGGGAACCATGCTGTCTTGGACACGCTGGGCAACGTGGAAGCACATCATTTTCGCGATACTGAGCACACTCGTCGTGGCTGGAGGACTCAGCGCGTGCGATCCCATCGTGCCAGACGTCGTCGGCCAGGCTCTGCCGGATGCAATCCAGAGGCTTGAGAACTCCGGATACAGCCAACTCAGGGGCATCGACAACAGCGGAGCGACGATTACCCAGACACACTATGAGGACGGCTACAAAGTAACCACGCAAGACAAGTCCGGGTCAGACATACCTACGACGACCACGATCACGCTAACTGTTGCCGAGAGTCACATGACATCGCTCATGTCGACTCCTAGCGCATCGCCGAGCAGCAGTCCCCTTCCCACCCATAGCCCTTCCTACACTCCCTCACCAACGCCCACGGCCGTCCAAACGATAGAGCAGCCTGCACCAGCGCCCGTCGTTGCACCAGCCCCCGTTGCTCCCACGCACAATGAGGACGACGAGGAGGAGCACGCATACTACGCAAATTGTCGGGAGGCGCGCGCGGCTGGAGCCGCGCCACTCTACGCTGGCGATCCCGGCTATCGTCCGGGTCTGGACAGAGACAGGGACGGCATTGCCTGCGAGTAGACGTACATCTCCCGGAGCCGCCTCCCCTACAGTAAGTGCTCCACGTGGCTGCGCGGGCATCTAAACAAATCCCACCTGGATGAGGAAAACGTATAGTACACCACAACCAAGTTGGATCGATCAGACCTATACCCACTCACGCGAGGACAACCGCTTAGTAGGCGCCCCCTACGACCTCGCAGGGGGCTCATCCCCGCTCACGCAGGGAAAACACGACGATCACCGCGCCGATCATCGTCGGCAGCGGCTTATCCCCGCTCACGCGGGGAAAACGGAGTTCAGGGTGAAAGCGAAGGCCTCGAGGGTGGCTCATCCCCGCTCACGCGAGGAAAACCTATGAGAGGACCGCATCCGCGCCCTCGAGCACGGCTCATCCTCGCTCACGCGGGGAAAACGATATACCTAGTGTGACGTTGAACAACCTATACGGCTCATCCCCGCTCACGCGGGGAAAACGGGCAGGAGAGCTCAGATGAGGGCGCTCCGTCCGGCTTATCCCCGCTCACGCGGGGAAAACTGAACCATACAGAACCCCCAATCCAGCAGATCAGGCTCATCCCCGCTCACGCGGGGAAAACACATAATGCGACGAGGGTGGCCCGCCTGCCCGGGGATCACTCCCAGGTGGGCTGGCTGCCACCCTCATGCGAGCCGTATCACTATCCCGAGAAGGACTCATCCCCGCTTAAGCAGGGAGGCGATTATTCCCAGGCAGATTGGACACCGCCGCGAGTAGGGCGATCCTGCTGTCCGACGCGAAGCGTATAGGGTGGACTGCCTTCTTGACCCCTTCTTGCAGCAGCATATCGTATTTTCCATCAGCTCAAACAAGAAATTCGCGCAATGGCCCCACAGCCACATTCCCCGAGGACTCAATCCCCGCTCACGCGGGGAAAACACCCGGCATGGATACTACGAGTCATTGCGTCTCGGCTCATCCCCGCTCACGCGGGGAAAACGCGCTGCAACCCGAGGGTCCAACCTTGCGTAGCGGCTCATCCCCGCTCACGCGGGGAAAACTCGGGCTTGCGGTTGTGGCTGTCGGCGCGCTCGGGCTCATCCCCGCTCACGCGGGGAAAACGCGGCGGCGGTCGCCTCGCGCGCTGGGGAGGGCGGCTCATCCCCGCTCACGCGGGGAAAACGATCCTAGCCGCCGTCAACGGCTCCAGCCTCACGGCTCATCCCCGCTCACGCGGGGAAAACTTCGAGGAGACGAGCTTGTTGGCATCCTGTCCCGGCCCATCCCCGCTCACGCGGGGAAAACCCCAGCTCCTTGCGGACGGACTCGTTCAGGCCCGGCTCATCCCCGCTCACGCGGGGAAAACGACGTGTCGACGGGCAAGCAGCGTCGCTACGTCGGCTCATCCCCGCTCACGCGGGGAAAACCCGATACTCGCGCACGACGGGGGTAGACTCGACGGCTCATCCCCGCTCACGCGGGGAAAACGAGATCTGCCCCTGAGCGAGAGCCTCGCGGAAGGGCTCATCCCCGCTCACGCGGGGAAAACCTCTGGGAGACCCTCCCCAACGGGGGCCGCCGCGGCTCATCCCCGCTCACGCGGGGAAAACGCAAACAGCGGGCGGCCCGCCGTGTCCTTCGCGGGCTCATCCCCGCTCACGCGGGGAAAACGCGCTGATGATGCGCTCCGTCTTAGCAATCCAGGGCTCATCCCCGCTCACGCGGGGAAAACCCTGCGCTCGGGTTCTCTCATCGGTCGTACCACGGCTCATCCCCGCTCACGCGGGGAAAACCACTGGATGCCCCACCCGATAGACCCGTCGCGGGGCTCATCCCCGCTCACGCGGGGAAAACATTTTCCGTTCACGCTCGACGACGGCACCCGGAGGCTCATCCCCGCTCACGCGGGGAAAACTGCGCCGCTGAATCTTCCATGGGGTCCCACGGGGGCTCATCCCCGCTCACGCGGGGAAAACACGCCGGACGTGTAGACCCTGAGGGCTTCGCTGGGCTCATCCCCGCTCACGCGGGGAAAACCGACGAACGCGCACGGCGTGCAGTCCCGCATCGGGCTCATCCCCGCTCACGCGGGGAAAACAGCTGATTGTCTAGCACCGTCGCGAACGTCGGGGGCTCATCCCCGCTCACGCGGGGAAAACGTCAGCTGCGGCTTCGCAAGGTCAATCATGTCCTGGCTCATCCCCGCTCACGCGGGGAAAACGTGGCCTACACCTTCAACCCCACGACTCAGGCCGGCTCATCCCCGCTCACGCGGGGAAAACTCCCCGAGGACCCACACGACACCTGTGTGCTTGGGCTCATCCCCGCTCACGCGGGGAAAACGCGCAGTGTGGCGAGCATGTCCACGGTGAGGCCGGCTCATCCCCGCTCACGCGGGGAAAACGGCCCCCTGCCCGCCGAGGGCATGGAGCTCGACGGCTCATCCCCGCTCACGCGGGGAAAACTAGAACGACCGGCGGGAAGTCCCCGCCCCCATCGGCTCATCCCCGCTCACGCGGGGAAAACCGGGACGGCGTGCTGAGGTCGATGTCAATCGGCGGCTCATCCCCGCTCACGCGGGGAAAACTGGCGCACCAGGAGATCATGCGGATGTAGAGGAGGCTCATCCCCGCTCACGCGGGGAAAACGCTGAACCACAACCGTGAGCAGGCCGTCGAGGCGGCTCATCCCCGCTCACGCGGGGAAAACCCGGACATGTCCTCAAGATTCAGATAGCTCCGCGGCTCATCCCCGCTCACGCGGGGAAAACGTGGTTTCGGCGACCTTGCCGGTCGGGTCGCCCGGCTCATCCCCGCTCACGCGGGGAAAACAACTCGCTCCGTAGCGTCAAGGGCTTCCAGGGCGGCTCATCCCCGCTCACGCGGGGAAAACCCGCGCCCGAGAGCCACGCCGTGCCCGGCCTGGGGCTCATCCCCGCTCACGCGGGGAAAACCCGCTCGACGGTGTCGGCCTCACGCACCCAAGCGGCTCATCCCCGCTCACGCGGGGAAAACTGAGTCGGCCTGGTACCAAAAGTGGTACCGGCCTGGCTCATCCCCGCTCACGCGGGGAAAACTATCAGGCCCATGCGACCGCACTCCAGGCAGGAGGCTCATCCCCGCTCACGCGGGGAAAACCACTTCTCACGGAGCTTGGGGAGGCCGAGGATGGGCTCATCCCCGCTCACGCGGGGAAAACTGAGTTGACACTCTGACAACCAAGGCGCTATGGGGCTCATCCCCGCTCACGCGGGGAAAACGGGGTGTCGAAGAATACAAAAGCCCCTCGTGCCGGCTCATCCCCGCTCACGCGGGGAAAACACGATCTGCGCGACCGTCTCTCACCCGAGGACCGGCTCATCCCCGCTCACGCGGGGAAAACTGTCAACACCGTGAAGCCGACTATCTCAGTCCCGGCTCATCCCCGCTCACGCGGGGAAAACATCGTCGCACCATACTGGGTGGGCACGATGCGCGGCTCATCCCCGCTCACGCGGGGAAAACGACGGATAGGACGCCATGAGGCCTGCCGCGCCCGGCTCATCCCCGCTCACGCGGGGAAAACGCACGGTAGCGCGGCCTTGAGGCCGTCCCGCGCGGCTCATCCCCGCTCACGCGGGGAAAACGCATTCCAGGCCGCCAAAAAGGTCGCCGCAAGGGGCTCATCCCCGCTCACGCGGGGAAAACTTCTTGAACTTGACGGACTCGCGCCCGAACGCGGGCTCATCCCCGCTCACGCGGGGAAAACAAAATCACCACGGGACCAATCTCCGTGACGACGGGCTCATCCCCGCTCACGCGGGGAAAACCCTGCGAGTCCCCCGCCGATACTGCGAAGGAAAGGCTCATCCCCGCTCACGCGGGGAAAACCTGCTCGGCTAGACAGGATGGTGTGAAGGTCCAGGCTCATCCCCGCTCACGCGGGGAAAACTCACGCACGGCGACGCCAGCGCAAAGCAGGTCCGGCTCATCCCCGCTCACGCGGGGAAAACTTCCTTTCATTCCGCAATATTGATCAGATAGCAGGCTCATCCCCGCTCACGCGGGGAAAACGTGTCACGCTGTTGCCGTGGCAGGAGCTGGTCCGGCTCATCCCCGCTCACGCGGGGAAAACACGCCCGCGCGGCACTGCACGCAGTGCGCCGGGGGCTCATCCCCGCTCACGCGGGGAAAACGTGTCACGCTGTTGCCGTGGCAGGAGCTGGTCCGGCTCATCCCCGCTCACGCGGGGAAAACACGCCCGCGCGGCACTGCACGCAGTGCGCCGGGGGCTCATCCCCGCTCACGCGGGGAAAACCTGCGTGGACTCGGTGCCCACGGCCTTGTCGACGGCTCATCCCCGCTCACGCGGGGAAAACTTTCCGCCGAAAAGTCGGTTTTTTTGACTGGCCGGCTCATCCCCGCTCACGCGGGGAAAACAGCCCCTTCAGGGGTAGCAGGGTCTTGTATGCCGGCTCATCCCCGCTCACGCGGGGAAAACGGGTTTTCAGCGCCGCGCGTCCATGATTCGCGGGGCTCATCCCCGCTCACGCGGGGAAAACCTGATCGGCGTCGCCGCCGACCTCAGCGCGCAAGGCTCATCCCCGCTCACGCGGGGAAAACCCGACGGCATACACGCCAGTCGGAGCTGTGACGGGCTCATCCCCGCTCACGCGGGGAAAACTTGTTCGCACCGGTCACGTACGCCCATCCACCGGGCTCATCCCCGCTCACGCGGGGAAAACTCCAGCGCCCGCAAAAGACCCGCATCTGCGAGCGGCTCATCCCCGCTCACGCGGGGAAAACGCGGCAAGGATCTACTGCGTGCCGCCGGGGGCCGGCTCATCCCCGCTCACGCGGGGAAAACGGTATCTGGGTCTCGTTGCTGACACTGCGCAGGGGCTCATCCCCGCTCACGCGGGGAAAACTGCTTAACAGCATCCCACACGCTGTCAGGCACCGGCTCATCCCCGCTCACGCGGGGAAAACGCGCCCACGCGGTGGGGCGAGGCTGGCGCGTGGGGCTCATCCCCGCTCACGCGGGGAAAACGTGGAGCTTAGTCGTGTGCCGATTCGCGATTACGGCTCATCCCCGCTCACGCGGGGAAAACGAATTGTTATAAAACATAGTTGTAATAAGTGTGGGCTCATCCCCGCTCACGCGGGGAAAACGAGTCTGTACGGACCCCTCGATGTAAGCCGTCAGGCTCATCCCCGCTCACGCGGGGAAAACCGAACGACGCCGTGGCCCTGGTGGCCACGGAACGGCTCATCCCCGCTCACGCGGGGAAAACAGGTCGTCGAGTTCGAGGGTGAGCGTCACCGGGGGCTCATCCCCGCTCACGCGGGGAAAACTGTGATGGGGCGTTTTTGGCGGAATCATGCGGAGGCTCATCCCCGCTCACGCGGGGAAAACGCGGGCGCTGACACTGAGCAGCCCATTACCACAGGCTCATCCCCGCTCACGCGGGGAAAACCCGTCTCGGCGATCCTCGGCGAGATGGGCGGCGGGCTCATCCCCGCTCACGCGGGGAAAACGGGGGCCGTGTGGCTGGCCTACGCGGGCTGCGCGGCTCATCCCCGCTCACGCGGGGAAAACTAATAAGTGTGGTGCGCGTCTCTCCCATACCCAGGCTCATCCCCGCTCACGCGGGGAAAACGCCCTCATGTCGCTTGGCTTGTGGGCGAGGAGCGGCTCATCCCCGCTCACGCGGGGAAAACAAAGCGGCTGGATCATTGTCTGTCATATTTTTCGGCTCATCCCCGCTCACGCGGGGAAAACGCGAACGTGGGGTTCACGGCTGCGACCAGGGCAGGCTCATCCCCGCTCACGCGGGGAAAACGCCGCCGACCTGACTTTCGACGAGCGCCCGGGCGGCTCATCCCCGCTCACGCGGGGAAAACTCGCGATCGTCGCAGGCCTTGTCACCGTCGGAGGGCTCATCCCCGCTCACGCGGGGAAAACCCCATTTTGCAGTTCGGTTGCACGAGCTGCGAGGGCTCATCCCCGCTCACGCGGGGAAAACGCGGACAGGTGGTAGCATCGGCGCATATGTGCGGGCTCATCCCCGCTCACGCGGGGAAAACGAGATGGTGTACTCCTCGTCAAGCGCGAACGCCGGCTCATCCCCGCTCACGCGGGGAAAACGGACTGCCTCGCTACAGCACAGGCGTATAGGCCGGCTCATCCCCGCTCACGCGGGGAAAACGCGTCGCGGGACGCCCATAGCTCCGAGCCGACCGGCTCATCCCCGCTCACGCGGGGAAAACGATCACGAGAACGTACTAACAATCCCGCAGAAGGGCTCATCCCCGCTCACGCGGGGAAAACGTCGAGGACGCACAGGCAGGTGACCTCGTATGCGGCTCATCCCCGCTCACGCGGGGAAAACCCGGCGATTACCTCGCCGGACTCGTCGCAGGCCGGCTCATCCCCGCTCACGCGGGGAAAACCCAAGCGACATGAGGGCGATCACGCAGGCAGGCGGCTCATCCCCGCTCACGCGGGGAAAACCTGCTGGCGCAGCTTCCCCTGATCGGCGGCGGAGGCTCATCCCCGCTCACGCGGGGAAAACGAGCCTGCCATAAAGGCGAGGTCAGCATTAGTCGGCTCATCCCCGCTCACGCGGGGAAAACGCATCCTTAAGGAATTTGGCAGTCTCTTGAAGGGGCTCATCCCCGCTCACGCGGGGAAAACCTTATGGCTGTGTCGTTGCCCTGTGAGGCCCCCGGCTCATCCCCGCTCACGCGGGGAAAACCACAAGTAAAGTCGTGATTACCTTTGTATCAACGGCTCATCCCCGCTCACGCGGGGAAAACGAATTTCAGGGTTAACTTTCATGTTGTTTTTCCGGCTCATCCCCGCTCACGCGGGGAAAACTAGCCGAGCTGCGATAAGTGCGTTTCCCATACGGGCTCATCCCCGCTCACGCGGGGAAAACGCGTTGGTACTCAGCGGCACAGGTGCGGGAGACGGCTCATCCCCGCTCACGCGGGGAAAACACTTCCTGACCTGCGCTTTTACTGCGCAGATCGATCAGATCTTGGAAACCCTTGAGCTTGCCGCCTCCTTTGGAAGTTACTTAATTTGGGTCGCTTGCGCAACTGACGCGCCGCAGGATCCGGTTCGGAGTATTGGCCTCGTCCTTCCGAGTAGTATGGGCGCATCATGAGTGTGAGTCCATCGAAGTCAACGGGCTTCCAGGGATCGCCCCACGTCAGGAAGGCGAGTCCTTGTTCGTTGCGCGCCCGGTAGACCATGACGGCACGTCCGGTCTTCATGTTCTCGGTGACGATGTCCCATAGACGATCACGCACACGGGCACTGAGCGTCCCCACGAAGACTCCCGGGGAAATCTCCATGAGCCACCGCGTCACGTGACCTCTCAGCCCCTCGGGCACCGCGGACAGGACCAGGACGATCACCAGGAGTCACTCTCCTCGTAGGAGACACCCGCAGCAACAGTCCCCTCGCGGTCATCCCACAGGCGCAGGTCGTCCACGATCAGGTCGTCATCGTCCTCAATAGCCAAGGCTCCAGACACTGACAGAAGCTGTTTGATATCCGCGACACACCTCTCCAGGAGCCGAAACTCGCGAACAGCGTCACGGACAGCCTTTCGCGCGGCGGTTCCCACGGCCTCGTCCGTCGGCGATGCGGCAACGTCAAACGCGATTGGGATCGTCAGGTTGGCCTTGTACAGGTCCGCGATGTCATACACAAAAGAACGGTAGGTTCCGTTGTGCACGAATCCCAGCCCCGGGCTACACCCCAGCGCAACGATCACCGCGTGAACAACGCCATAGATCGCGGAATTCGCCGCCGACAGTGCCTGATTGACCACCGAACCGTCGTCGAAGTCGTCGGGGTCATACTCTCGTCGATCCCAGGGCACCCCTGTGCGTTGTGAGTGCTCACGATACAGGCGACGCACCCGAGCACCCTCGCGTCCCCTCAACTGCTGGAGACTCAGCTTCGACACGTCCTCGCCCGCAAAACGCATCAGGTACATGTTGCGGGCGACAGTCAGCCGCATCGACGGATCGCTCACCGCGCGAGCCTGCGCCTCCAGCAACCGTGAGGAGCGCGAGGGCGGGGTGCCGTGCGCGTAGTACCGCACCCCGTTCTCGCCCACCCACACGATGGTCGATCCACTCTCTGACAGCACCGATACCGCCGAGTGTGTGATTCGAACCCCGGGTCCCAGCAGCAGCACCGACAGCGCCGCTGCTGGGACGTGGGCGATTCCGTGTCCGTCGGCTACAGTAATCGCGTTCGAGTCGCGATTAATCGTGCACCGCTCGACATACAGGAATGTCAAACGGTCCCGAACGCGCACCAAGTCTTTCGGTTCTGGCGGCCTCGCCCCGGGGATCGGTCTCATGGCCGAGCCAGGGTCATCAGACCGCAGCCGTATGCTTTCCCTCGTCCTATCCCATGGACGAGGCCGTGGCGCAGTGCATCCGGATCCGTTACCTCGAGCACGCCCTCGAAAGTAGCAAGCGCAAGGGTCACGCGAGAACTCCCGCGCTTAAACTCAGCGATGCCCCGTTCGACGCCGTTGATCAACAGATTTGCCCCGTCGACACGTTGTCCGTTCTGATCCTCCAGGACTGGCAAATCACCGCCGTACTCGGAAGAAGTCAGCACACGGAACCCGAGCCGCTCCACACGGTCCAGGACCCACTGTGTCTGTTGATCCTGGGTGACGTGAGCGAGAATCTTCTTCCGTCCTCTCGCATTGACCTGATTGCTCTCCTGGAACGTCGGATTCACACAGAGTCGGAAACCCCACCTCTGTCCAGCCGACAACCCATCGAGGAAGGTACTCATGTCGCGGATGACTACCCCGCCCTCGGTCGCGTAGCCAGCCTCCTCCACGATATGCGAGGGGTCCGGAGGAACCGGGCTCGAGATGAAGAGCGCACACGAGGGACTCCCCTGACGAGGGGTCGCTCCCCGAACGATCGACGGACGATCCAGGCGCCACAGCACCCGAGGCATTCCAGCATCCTCCAAGGCACCCGGCGGGAAACAATTCATGACAGCCGCATGGAGGACCTGTCGGCTGCGCATGAGCTGCTTCGCCCCACGACGGTGCGGGTTGAGGTAGATGCGTGTCAGATACATCAGAGCACCTCCATCGGATCATGCACGAGGCCGGGGTGGGCCTGCGGCTTCACCTCCACGTACTGCGGATTCTCCAGGTTGATATAGGTCTCCTCGACCGTACGCAGGGTGTACTTGCGATGCTCCGAGTCGAAACTGATCGGCATATCCTGAAGTGTCTGCTGGGAGGATTTCTCCACTTCAGGTGGAATAATCCCCAGATCTGCGACGACTCGCGTCCGAACGAAATGGTCGTAACGCTGCTTCTTCTGGTAGTACGCCGAGGCCATCCACGGGGTGTCGCGCACTGCTTCCCACGCACTGCCTTGGTGAACAGCGAGACGCAGTGGCAGGGTCGGAGGGCATGAGCGGCGGCCGAGGTAGAGCGGAAATGCCGGGCGAACGATTGCCTGTGCAAGCGCATCAATCATGTCGTCAGGCCCTTCGACGAAGGCTCCGAAAGCGGCATCTTCCCGGTAGAAACGGTGAGATAGAGGCATCGACGTGTCACCCCGGTGCGCCGTATGAAAGTCGCGGAGCAACTGCCCCGGCTGGTCCACCCGCACGGCGAAACGAAGCTCAGCCAGATCCTCGATAGGATCGCTGCGCCTGCGTCCCTGCGCCGCCGCGAGCAGACCAACCAGTGCGCTTTTCGTGGGAAACGCCTCCGTCGACCTGCGCGTGAATCGACTGGATGAGCCCCACGACTGCATGGGGC
>ERZ773265.991-NODE-991-length-15916-cov-4.397075_pt1 | contig 15916 bp, 13 predicted proteins | sample MGYA00580512_ERZ773265 | MGnify/ENA primary metagenome ERZ773265 (study PRJEB29015, sample SAMEA2738169) | human oral metagenome | biome: human oral; feature: human-associated habitat; material: saliva | place: China | collected 2183 ... | reverse complement strand
AAACCGTTACCACGCCGCCTATGCCTTTGGGCATTTGGGTTTTCGCCAGTTCGTAGTGTTCGTGCGACGGCAGGCCGGGGTAGAACACTTTTTCTACGGCGGGATGGGCTTCGAGGCGGCGGGCGATGTCGAGCGCGTTTTTGCAGTGCGCTTCCATGCGCAAGGCGAGCGTTTTGATGCCACGCAACACCAGCCAGCAGTCCATCGGGCCGGCAATCGCGCCGGTATGCACCATCATGTCGTGCAGCGGTTTCGCCAGTTCTTTGGTTTTAACCGCAACGATGCCCATCAATACGTCGGAGTGGCCGCAAAGGTATTTAGTGGCGGAGTGGAACACGATGTCGCAGCCCATCTCCAACGGCTGTTGCAGATACGGCGTAGCGAAGGTGTTGTCGATGCCGACCAGTGCGCCGGCTGCGTGGGCTTTGGCGGCAAGCGCTTTGATGTCCACCAGCCGCAAAAGCGGATTGGACGGGGTTTCCAGCCAAACCAGTTTCACATTGTGCGCGGCAAGCAGTTCGTCCAAGCTGTCGGGGGTGCCCAAATCGGCAAAGACGACGTTCACGCCCCACTCTTTATATACGTCAACCAGCAAGTCATACGCGCCGCCGTAAATATCGGCTACGGCGACGATGGTATCGCCCGGACGCAGGAAGGTACGCCACACGGCATCAATGCCCGCCATACCGCTGGAAAAGGCAAAACCCGCCGCCCCGCGTTCCAAATCAGCAACCGTGTCTTCCAAAACCTGACGGGTCGGATTGCTCAGGCGCGAATAGCGGTAGGGAACCTGCTCGCCGATTTCGTGCAGCGCGAACATACTGTTCTGATAAATCGGCGGCATCAGCGCGCGGTTGTGTTCGTCGCAATCGTAGCTGGAATGGATGGCTTTGGTGGCGAATTTCATCTCGGTTCAACCTTATAAAGATATGAATAATTCAGGATTTTATCACTATCCGAAAAATAGAAACAATCAATGCGGACACGGTTTGCAAGTGATATAATCTCGCATTTGCAAAACGGACGGCATGAATCCGTTTCCAAACGACACACACCCCAACAATCCGACAATTAAGGACAAACAACGCATGAACGCCATTGCAGACGTGCAATCCAGCCGAGATTTACGCAATCTGCCGATTAACCAGGTCGGTATCAAAGACCTGCGCTTTCCGATTACTTTGAATACCGCCGAAGGCAGCCAATCCACCGTCGCCCGCCTGACCATGACGGTTTTCCTGCCCGCCGACCAAAAAGGCACGCATATGTCGCGCTTCGTGGCGTTGATGGAACAACAAACCGAGGCTTTGGATTTCGACAGGCTGCACAAACTGACCGCCGAAATGGTTGCCCTTTTAAACTCTCATTCCGGCAAAATCAGCGTTTCCTTCCCCTTCTTCCGCAAAAAATCCGCACCTGTTTCCGGCATCCAATCCCTGCTCGACTATGACGTTACCCTGACGGGCGAAATCAAAAACGGCGCATACAGCCATAATTTGAAAGTCATGGTACCCGTAACCTCGTTGTGCCCGTGTTCCAAAGAAATTTCCCAATACGGCGCGCACAACCAACGTTCGCACGTTACCATCAGCCTGACCGCCAACGCCGAAGTCGGTATCGAGGAAATCATCGACTGCGTGGAAGCGCAGGCAAGCTGCCAGCTTTACGGCCTGCTCAAACGCCCCGACGAAAAATACGTTACCGAAAAAGCCTATGAAAACCCGAAATTCGTGGAAGACATGGTGCGCGACGTAGCCACTGCGCTGATTGCGGACGGGCGCATCGAAAGCTTCATCGTCGAAAGCGAAAACTTCGAGTCGATACACAACCACTCGGCTTACGCCTATATTGCTTATCCTTAAACAAGCAAAAAATCGAAAAGGTCGTCTGAAAACCGAAAAATCCGTTTTCAGACGACCTTTTGTGTTCGTGGATTTATTTCATAGAACTTCATTTAGGACAAGTGTAATGTCCTTCTTATATTTATAGTGGATTAAATTTAAATCAGGACAAGGCGATGAAGCCTCAGACATTACAAATAGTACGGCAAGGCGAGGCAACGCCGTACTGGTTTAAATTTAATCCACTATAGAAAAAGCCGGGTTCCGCAATATACAGAACCCGGCTTACATACAGGCCGTCTGAAAAACTTAAAGCATCTGTTTGCTTGCTTCATTCTCCAGACAAACAATCTTTAAAAGACCGTCTTATCACTCGTCGTCATCATCCTCGTCATCCAACTCAAAACCGCTGGGGTTTTCCTTCAAAAAGGCCAATTCTTCAGGAGTGCTTTGACGGTTTAAAATGGCATTGCGGTGGGGATAACGCCCGAAACGGTCGATGACGGCCTTATGACGCTCCTCCAACCGCACACTCTTCGGCGTACCGAACCGCTGGAACAAACCGCGCGCCACAGTATGGATATTACGGTTTTCACTGTGCAGGAAAGGCATGAGGATAAACTGGCGCTGCTTGGCCTCCAAAAAAGGGAAAGACTGATGCCGAACAGCTTCCTGCGCCAGCAACAATGCCATGCGGTCTTGCGTATAAGCATGCGGCCTGCCGCGGAAAATCAACCTTGAAAACTGGTCGAGAATGATAATTTCAGCCAAACGCCCTTGTATAGTATCCCGCCAGTCCGATAATTCGCAATTCACAGCATCGCGGAAAATCCGCTCATACATTACACGGACTTTCGTATCCAAATATTCGCTATGTTCAAACCAATGCCGTTTAACTTCTTTACTGAACCAAAAATCCAGAATTTCTTGCGGGGTTACATACATCAGCTGCATCATGCTTCCTTTTGAAACAAAGCGGTTGAATGGAAAGGAAGATGATTGTATTACAAACAGTCTCTTGCTTATTTCATTTAGGTTTATCGGTTATTTTTAAAAACAAACGGTCATATTTTCAGACTAACGCGTAATTTATATGCAACATACTGATTTACCTTATCATTGTAGACAATCGAAAAGGCCGTCTGAAAACCAATTTTCAGACGGCCTTTTAAACTAAGACTTAAACGTAATTCCTTGTTTCACCCTGCCCGCTAATATTATCGGCACAACGGGCACAGACAGTTGCATGTTCTGCCACTGTTCCGACATCTTCTGTGTAATGCCAGCAACGTTCGCATTTTTGCCCGCCACTAACATGCACATCAACCGACAAGGCATCTCCTTCCTTAACTACGGCTTTCGAAACCAATAAAGCAAAACGCAACTCTTCGCCTAATGCGGACAATGCAGCGGCCAAATCGGCATCGGCAGTAATCTCCACTTCTGCCTGCAACGAAGAACCCAGCGACTTGTCCGCACGCAACGGTTCGATTGCTGCGGTAACGGCATTACGCGCCTCGCGTATAGCCTGCCATTTCTTCACCAGCTCCGCTTCGCTGGCAGCCGGCATTTGCGGGAAATCATGCCAAGTATGGAACAACACGCTGTCTTCTTCGCCGCCGCCAATGATGTCCCATGCTTCTTCTGCGGTAAAACACAAAATCGGCGACATCAGCAAAACCAAGCTGCGGGTAATGTGATAAAGCGCGGTTTGCGCACTGCGGCGGGCATAGCTGCCGGCCTTGGTGGTATAGAGGCGGTCTTTTAAAATATCAAGATAGAACGCACCTAAATCCTCCGAGCAGAACGACACAATATCCTGCACGGCAAAATGGAAGGCATAACGCGGATAATAATCGCCGGCCAGTTTTTCCTGCAGTTGGCGCGCCATTACCAAGGCATAACGGTCAATTTCCACCATATCTGCCTGCGGCACGGCATCTTCAATCGGATTGAAGTCGCTCAAATTGGCCAACAGGAAACGCAATGTATTCCGCAAACGGCGGTAGCTTTCGGTTACCCGTTTCAGAATTTCTTTTGAAATGGCCAATTCGCCGCTGTAATCGGTAGCAGCCGTCCACAGGCGCAAAATATCCGCGCCGAATTCGTTATACACTTCCTGCGGTGCAACCACGTTACCTAGCGATTTCGACATTTTTCTGCCGTTTTGATCGACAACGAAACCGTGCGTCAGCAACTGTTTGTACGGCGCACGCCCCAAAGTGGCGCAACCGGTCAGCATGGAGGATTGGAACCAACCGCGGTGCTGGTCGCTTCCTTCCAAATACAAATCGGCCGGCCAAGCCAATTCTTCCCGCTGCTTCAGCACGGAATAATGCGTCGAACCCGAATCAAACCATACATCCATTGTATCGGACAATTTGTCGTAATTTTCACAATCTTCCGCACTCAGCAACTCACTTTTATCCAAGGCAAACCATGCCTCAATGCCTTTTTCCTCAATGCGCTTGGCCACTTCCTCCAGCAACCGTGCCGAATCGGGATGCAGTTCGCCCGTATCTTTATGCACGAAAAAGGTCATCGGCGTACCCCAGAACCGTTGGCGAGAAACCACCCAATCAGGACGGCCTTCAATCATCGCCTGCAAACGCGCACGGCCCCACGCCGGGAAAAATTCAGTATCGTCCACAGCCTTCAACGCTTTGTTGCGCAGGGTTTTACCGTCGGCACCCTCTTTATCCATACCGATAAACCATTGGCCGGTGGCACGGTAAATCAAGGGGGTTTTGTGCCGCCAACAATGGGCATAACTGTGTTCGATTTTGTTGTTCGCCAACAACCTCCCTACTTCCTCCAGCCATCCGACAATCACAGGATTGGCTTCCCAAACCGTCATACCCTCAACGCGCGGTGTTCCGGCAATATAACGCCCTTGTGCGTTTACAGGGTTAAACAGTTCGATGCCGTATTTGATGCAGACGAAATAATCTTCCAAACCGTGCGCCGGCGCAGTATGAACCAAGCCCGTACCGGCCTCGGTACTCACATGCTCGCCGTTCAACAACAGAATATCGCGCTCTAAAAACGGATGGCTCAATAGCAGGTTTTCCAACCTTGCCCCCGTTGTTTCCGCCAAAACCCGGAGGCCGTCTGAAAGAGATTCATCATCGGCTCCGCCAACCAACAAGCCGTAGCGCTTCAGCGCATCACGCGCCAAATCTTTAGCCAAAACCAAATTCCCTTTCGGCGTGGCAATCAGTTGATAAACGATATCCGCTCCCGCAGAGACAGCCTGACTGGCAGGCAGCGTCCAAGGCGTGGTCGTCCAAATAACGGCAAAACTGTCTCCGGTTAATTTTTTCAAACCAAAGGCAGCAGCCACAGCACCATTGCTTTTAAACGGATAGGCAACATCGATGGCCAGAGAAGTTTTATCCTTATATTCCACTTCCGCTTCCGCCAACGATGATCCGCAATCCAGGCAGAATTGAACGGGTTTTGCCCCCCGATACAGATAGCCTGCCCGGTAAATTTCCCCCAGGGTACGCACCGTGTCGGCTTCGGTTTGATAATCCATGGTCAGATAAGGGTGTTCCCAATCACCCAACACGCCTAAACGGATAAAGTCTTTTTTCTGCCGCGCAATTTGTTCGGCAGCATAAGACCGGCATAATTCGCGGAACTTCGCCTTAGGCATATCGCGCCCGTGCAGCTTTTCCACCATCACTTCAATCGGCAAACCATGACAGTCCCAGCCCGGCACATAAGGCGCATCAAAGCCAGCCAAGGTCTTGCTTCTCAGAATGATGTCTTTCAAGATTTTATTGACGGCATGACCGATATGGATATCGCCATTGGCATAAGGGGGGCCGTCGTGCAGGATAAATTTCGGCCTGCCCTGCATTTTTTCGCGCAGTTTCTGATAACGCTTTTGCCCATACCAGCTTTTCAGCCATTCCGGCTCGCGTTTGGCCAAATCGCCACGCATGGGAAACGGCGTATCCAATAAATTAACGGTTTTACGGTAATCGGTCATTTTGTGTCTCGGCAATAGTGGAATATAAAAACCGGCCTTTTTAGGCCGTCTGAAATTCAAGGCATAGCGCATTGTAGCGGAAACAGCCCTTGATTATAAGGGTATGTGCAAGGATTGCGGAAAGGCCGTCTGAAACAATATTTTCAGACGGCCTCAATAACTAAAAAAGAGCCTGCAAAGCAGGCTCTTTATCAAACAATTCTAAAATTAAATTAGAATTTGTGGCGCAGGCCAACCAAACCAGCAGTAGTTTCTACGCGGTAAGTTTCTTTATGACCAGATTTCAACCAACCAGCTTGAGCAAATGCAGTGGTACGTTTAGAGAAATCATAGTCAGCACCAACAATTACTTGGTCGTATTTAGCTTGTCTTCTCTCAGCATCAGTCAAACCTTTGCCTTTTGCTTTAAAGCCGTGAGCATAAGAAACTTTAGGTGTTACATTACCAAATTTGTACGCACCAGTAACAGCCACTTCGTGAGTTTTCAGACCAGCAGAACGGTCAGCAGCAGCAACATAGGTGTCGCCAGTCAAAGTTGCATGGTAGCTTTCTTGGCTATCCCAGCCGTTGGTGTACTGGTAACCACCGCTTACAAAGAGGTTATTGGCATCATAACCGGCTTCGACACGGTGAGCCTGACCAGATTTGCTGTGTCCATTGCGGGTTACATAAGCAGCTTTTTTGTAGCCGAAGCCGTATTGAGCAAAGAAGCCAGAGTTTTCATAGTTCAAACCAGCATAGTAACCGGCATTGTCTTTAGCAGCGTCATCACGACCAGAAGTAGGGTTGCCCACACCGCGCACTGTATTTGCAGCATTGTCACGCGGAGTAAACTGAACGTTTGCGCTGAAGCCCGCAAATACTGGAGAATCGTAGCGTACAGAAACAATTTTTTGGCCGGTACGAGTAAACATACCCAAACCTAAAGCATTATTGGAATATTCCCATTGGTCAGTTTTATCCATTTCGTCCAACTGGGTACTCATTTTACCAGCGCGGAAAGTACCGGCAGTAGTTTCCAAACCGATGTAAGCTTGGCGGTTACCCCAACCAGAATTAGTACCGGCAACTGAAGTTTTTTGTTCTACTTTCCAAATAGCGTTCAAACCATTACCCAAGTTTTCATGACCTTTGAAACCGATGCGCGAACCGAAGTCGGCAATTGCAGTTTCAGTATGGCTTTTCTCAGTAGTAGTTCTTGTTTTTACTTTAGTCTGACCGGTTTCAACACCAGCTTTGATGGTACCGTACAGAGTTACGTCTGCCATTGCAGCAGAAGACAGAGCGGCCAGAGACAGAGCAATCAGAGTTTTTTTCATTGCTGTATTCCTTTTCTATGTTTAAGAAAATCAGGCGAAACCGGATTACTCCGATTAAGCTGTTGCGTTTATCGCCGTCGCCAGCGATTACATGGCTGTTAATATAAATGTTCCGCCATAAAAAAACAAACTTTATCGGCGTTTCCCCTGCACGAATGCAGCAAAAAGTGTGTTATTTTCCCCACAAACATTGCTTATTTGCTTTCGTTTCATGGCGTTGCCTGAAATTTCATGTTGTTACAACTTTATCCCTTAATAGCTGTTTATTGCGCAATCACCCACAACCAATTACGCCCGCATCAGGCATCCATCCTAACTGCCGAGCAAACAAAGGCACTGCAAGACTGACTTTGCGGCAGGAGAGGCCGTCTGAAACCTGACTGCAGACATAACGGATTAACCTGATATCACCACAATTCGGCATCAAAAAATCAAAAGGCCGCCTGAAAGACGTTTTACAATAAAACACCTTTCAGACGGCCTGCCGTTATTTTTATCGGCATTTGTTTCTAGACAGCCTGCCGTAGCTTCCAACTATATTTTGAATGGCTTTGACATCGGCATCGTTCACAGTCATGAATGTAATCTGCATTTTGGCAACACTCTGACCACCGGACGAACCTGAATTCACCTCGCGCAACTGGCCTGTGAAACCCGCACCCTGCAAACGGTTTAACAATGCTTGGGCTTGCGCCTTATCAGACCGGATACCAACGCTGATACCGCCTTCCATTAGTACAGTATTGAAACCTTTGCTTTGAAGGGCCTGCATTTGGCTGCCGGCATCAATTTGAATCGGCGTCCAAACCGCATAGCTTGTTTTATTACTCCTGGCTGCCTCTTTGCGCTCTACCGTGCGGCTGGCCGCATGCGGCCAACGGTTTAACAGCCCTTTTATTCTGTGATAGTCGTCTTCCGGCAGGGAAACATTAGCCGTTGTTACACAGCGGTTTCCCTGTCCTGCCTCTGTAATGACGGGCTGACGCTCAAAGTTGCCCTGATTATTATTGCCCTGTGCATACTTGCTGCGCCGCATGGCTTCTTCTTTGGCCTGAATTTGGCGGCGGTTTCTTTCATCCTGCAATCTGGCTATCTGTTTCGCCGTATCTTCTTCGGTATCGGTGGGTTCGATATAGACATCGGCCGCACCGCCGTTGTCCGTTAACCAATTACCCGACGGGGCGGATGCGACAGCAGAGGCTGACGCTTCAGACGCACCTGCATCCGAAGGTTTGACCATGGGCTGAGGCAAGTCGGCGGAATCACGCGCCATCCGGGCACTGGCCTCTTTCCTTTTGGCCATCATTTCCGCCTCTTGTTTTTCCATAACTTTAGGCAGCGTCATGCCGCCGAATATCGCGATATTCAGCGCCAACAACGCAAAAAACAACCATTTCATTCTTGTCCCACCCAGCTTAACAGGCCATAAATGACCAAATTATCTACGATTTTAATGTCATTGTCTAAAGCAAACGCTTGCGGCAGGGCCTCGGCCACTTTGGCCGCACCGCCTCCGGTGAGGATGACATCTACTGTTTTTTCGCCGCCGATTTTTTCTTTCAGACGGCCATGCATCAAAATAACGGCGCCGCAGACCGCATCCATCATGCCGCTCGCCAATGCGTTGGACGTGGTGGTAGGGAAGGGATAAACGCGCCCGATTCGCCGGTTTAGATTGGCGGTTTTCATGGCCATGGCCTCTTTCATCAAATGAAAACCGGGCATGATGCTGCCGCCGAGATAACTGCCGTCATCGGTTAGCGCGTCTATCGTTACGGCCGTTCCGCAACTGACGACCACGCAGGCATTCCGACTGAATCGGCGGCTGCCCAATGCGTTAAACCAACGGTCGGAACCATGTTCCGCAGGATTGCGGTAGTGATTGCGGATACCCAAGGCATGGGGCATGGACGGCAGCCATTCGATTTCTGCCGCCAACTGCTCCTGCACCAGCGCCTTCTTTTCATCCCCGCACACCGCACTGCCGACTATCGCAACGCCGTTACCGCCGAAATGCCGCCAGTCTTCGCCCAATTGCTGCAAATCACGATACGGCGCACCCGAAACATTGCCTATTTTGCCGTTTTCCGCCCATGCCCATTTCAGACGGCTGTTACCGCCGTCCAACAATAAATAGCGTGTCGCCACCCTACCGGAAGGCTCAATGCTTTGACGCAGACTGATTTCGCCGCTGGCTATCCGTTTTTCTCCTCCGGCCGTCTCCAGCCGCAATACGCCCTGTTCGGTCACACCGAGTACAGTGCCTTCTTCCAGCACTTGCCCGTTATGCAGAAGGCGGACTGAAGCACCCTGATCACGGTTGGCTGCCTCATAAGCCGCAAGGAAAGGGGCAAAACCGTGCACGGCAAATTCGGACAATATGCCGTCTAATTCGCCCAGCAGGATTCCGAGCAATTCGGCGGCACTCGGCGGCACACTTTGACAGGCGGCTTGCACGGATGTGGCATTCTCAATCTCTTTCGGCAAGACAAAATTCAAACCTATGCCGATAACGGCGGCCGTTTTACCCCCGCTGCGCATGGTTTCAATCAAAATGCCGCCCAGTTTGTCGCTACCGACAACCAAATCGTTCGGCCATTTGAGTTGCACCGGCACACCCAGCCGCCGCAATGCATTGCAACAAGCCAGGCCGACCGCCAGCGACAAAGCACCTAATTCGCCCTGCTGCCGTTCGAATACCCAACCGAAACTGAATGTCAGGCATTCGCCGATGCGGCTGTACCAGCTGCGCCCCTGCCGGCCCCGCCCTTTGGTTTGCTCGTGCACAATACACAGATAACGGTGCGCGGCATCAATATCGCGCTTTGCAGCCATCAATACCGCATCATTACTCGAGGGATGGGTATGGATCAATTCGGCACGGAAACCGCCCGCAACGGCAGACAGGCACTCGTCCGAAAAAACAGCCAAAGGCCGCACCAAACGCCAATAACCGTCCTGCTGGCGCAACAGCCCGCGGATATGCGCGGGCATTTTCAGCCATAAACCGTTCAACTGCTGCGGTTTCACACCCGCCTTCCCGGCCAGTGCCGCGATATGTTTGGGCAGGCCGTCTGAAAGCTCGGCCAGCAACCGCCAATGAACAGCCTGCATTTACGCACGCTCCGAAGCGCGGATTTTTGCCAGCGTCTGAGTAGTGGAAGTTTGATGCAGGAAAGGAATCGAATAGACTTTCCCACCCCTCGCCAGCGTTTCGGCAGAGCCGACGATTTTCTCCACCGGCCAGTCGCCGCCTTTAATCAGAATATCCGGCCTGACCAGTTCGATAAGCTCGAAAGGCGTATCTTGATCAAACCAAGTAACCAAATCGACACTGGACAATGCCGCCACCACTGCCGCCCGATCGGCCAGCGTGTTAATCGGCCTGTCATCACCCTTACCTAGCCTCCTGACCGACTCGTCGGTATTCAATGCCAACACCATGGCCGCACCTGCCGCCCTGGCCTGCGCCAAGTAAGTAACATGTCCCCGATGCAGGATATCGAAGCAGCCATTGGTAAAAACCAGCGGCCGGGGCAAGGCGGCGATTCTCGCGGACAGCATCTCAGGAGGGCAAATTTTCCCTTCAAAATCAGGCAGCGGCCAAGTTTGCATTCTCTTTGTACTCAACTGAAATAAAGGGGCAAATCATACCGAAAGCATGGTAAGACGGCAATCCGCCGATTATCGGCATCGCTTTTCGGCTTCAAACACAAATAAACTGCCGTTTTCTGTTTCAGACGGCCTGCCTGAAACCTGAGGCCGTCTGAAAACCGGCTGTAAACCCGAACCGATCTATAGAGTAACGCCATGGACAAGCACACAATTTTCTACGATGCCGAATGCCCGATCTGCATCCGTGAAATCGCCCTGATTTTGGAAGACAACCGCGCGGAATATTTCAAAGCCGTCGCCATTCAGGGCAACGAAGAAACATTGAAACAATACGGCATTACCGCCGAAGATGCGCTAACCTACCTGCACATATTGCGCAACGACGGCGTCATGCTGGGCAAAATGCCGGCCGTCCGGCTGATGTACCGTGGATTTAAAGGCTTTGCCCTCGTCAAACTGGCCAACCTGCCGCTGCTCGACCGCCTCGCCGACCTGATTTACCCTTGGTTCGCCCGCAACCGCTACCGCTTCCCGGCGTGGCTCCTACCCCGTCCGCAATGCGAAAACGGCGTATGCCGCATCAAACCCTCAGAAAGGAACCTGAAATGAAAAAACTGTTATTCCCTCTGCTGCTGTTGCCTTGCGCCGCCTTTGCCGCCGACGACGGCGGATTGTCCCAATGCCCCCGCGTCTTCCGCGACAACATGGAAATCGCCGTCTTCACCATGCCTTGCCCGCCCAACAGCCAAGATGCCGCCCTGCCGCCGGAAAAAATGACCGCACACCTGCGCCGGGTTCAAGAATGCGAAAACCGCATGGCCGGCGGCGATGCCGCACAAGCCGCCCGAATCGAAAAAGAACTGTTCGAGTTCGTCGGCTCCCGTGCAAAAACCGTGCGCGCCCTCGAAGGCAAACCGCAGGAAATGGCCGCCTACTGCCGGAAACAAAACGAAACCGCCCGCCGCCTGCTGCTGACTTACTGACCCGCCGGAACAACGAAAGGAAACACCATGGAAAACCTGATGATTGTTGTCATGACGGCCGCCGTCTCCCTCCTCACCAGCCTAACCTGCTGGCTGATTGTCGGCCCGCAGCTCAAGCACGTCCTGGCCTCCCTCTGCGACGACGAACGCGAAAACGTCAAAGAAATAAGCGGCCTGTTCTGGCAGCGGCTCTACGCCGGGCTGACCGTCTTCATCCCGCTCCTGTGCGTCCTGGCGTTCGCACCGGATTTCGAACTCAGCGCGGCCGCCAACCTGCTTATCGCCATGCGCTGCGCCATCTTGGGCGGCGTCATCCTGCTTTTGGTGCTGGCCTACCAAATCCGGCAGCAAATCCGCCTGTTGCAGAAAAAAGAACCCTCAATACCCGCAGGATACCGCATCGGCGAACTGGAACGACAAAAATGAAACCGACCGAAAAACCCCAAATCGAATGGCGCGACCTGCTGCACTTAAACCGCCGCCAGATTGCCTTCAACGTTTTGCTCTCCCTGCCGTTCTTGGCCGCATCCTGGCTGTTTGCGGCATACGGGCAATACCTTGCCGCACTCGTCATGTCGTTTTTCTTCTTCACCTGCGCCCTGCGGCAGGCGCACGACTGCTACCATCACAGCATCGGCCTGAACCGTCCGGGCGTACGCATCATGCTGCACCTGCTGAGCATCACCATGCTGTGCAGCACCCACGCCATCCGCCACACCCACCTGCAACACCACCGCGACCCGCTGGGCGAAGGCGACGTAGAAGGCAACTGGGCACGCCTGCCCGCCTGGAAAGCCATCCTGTTCGGCGGCCTGTTTTCCGTGCGCATCCAATGGCAGGGCCTGATGCACGGCAGCCGCACCACCCGAAGCCGCAGCCGCCTCGACATGCTCCTGATTGCCGCCTTTATCGCCGCCGCCCTCATCACGCGGCACCCCGTACTGCTTTACCACACCGCCGCCATGATAGCGGCCAACGCATTGGTCGGCTTCTTCGCCGTCTGGTCGGTGCACCACGACTGCGACACGCACGGCGTATACGCCCGCACCGAACGGCAGGCCTGGGCAAACTTCGCCACCGTTTACCTGCTCTACCACATGGAACACCACCTGTTTGCCGCCGTCCCCTCCAACCACCTGCCCGAACTCGCCCGCCGCCTCGATGCCGCCGCGCCGGAATGGAGCGTGCACCGCGTCCTGCCGCAGCCGAAAGAACAACCCTGCCCGCTCAAACGCCTGCTGCATACCTAAAACCTTTTCAGACGGCCTCCCCGTCCGGCACGGAGGCCGTCTGAAAACAGGAAAACAAAGCCGGAAGGCGGTTTCACAACCGAAACGGACAACGCGGACAACCATCCGTTTCCAAACCGCCGGCCAACGGAATATCGAATGCCCAAACACACGCCGGCCGCACATTCAAGCTTTCAGACGGCCTCAAGCACCCCCGGCCCGACGACAAAGAAAACAAGGAAAACACCATGAACATCCTGCTGCTCGGCGGCAGCGGCTTTATCGGCAGCCGCCTCGCCCGCCGCCTGCGCGAAGCCGGACACCAAGTCCGCACCCCGTCGCGCCGCGAACTCGACCTGCTGAACCCCGAAGCATCCGCCGCCATGCCGCTGCTGGAAGGCTGCGATGCCGTCGCCAACTGCGTCGGCATCATGAGCCGCCGCCGCGACCTGCTCGAAACCGTCCACCACCGTACCCCCGCCAAACTGGCGGCATGGGCGCGGGAAGCGGGCGTATCCCGCTGGCTGCAACTCTCCGCCCTCGGCGCAGACCCCGCACATCCTGTCGCCTTCGTCGGCAGCAAAGGGCGCGGCGACGAAGCCGTCTGCGAAAACGGCCCGCACACCGTCTTGGCACGCCCTTCCGTAGTATACGGGCGCGGCGGCGGCAGCTGCGAAGCCTTCCTCAAACTGGCACGCCTATCCATCCTGCCCCTGCCGGACGGCGGCCGTTTCGACCTCCAACCCGTACATGCCGAAGACGTAGCCGACGGCCTCGCCCGCCTCCTGAACGCCCCGTCGGTGCACGGCAGCGTCATCCACATGACAGGCCGTCTGAAACTGACGCTGGCCGACTACCTCAACCTATTGCGCCAAACCGTGCACCGCAAACCGCCGTTTCAAACCGCCTCCATCCCGCTCCCCCTCCTGCGCCCGATGCTGCCGCTGGCCAACCTGTTGAGCGACGGCTTCCTCAGCCCCGACAGCATCACCCTGCTGCAACAAGGCTCCTGCGCCGACACCACCGCCTTCGCCGCCCTGCTGGAACGCGAACCGCTGGGCGCGGACGAGTTTTACCGCCTCGATTAACCCGCACCAACCATCCTTGGCCAAAAGAGGCCGTCTGAAAAACCAAACGCCCGCCGTGATATACGGCAGGCGTTTTGACTGCAAGACAGCAGGATTCGAAACCAATCCGCGCAAGCGGCTGGATACGGCGGGGCGACACCGCACATCGGTTTAAAACAAAATTCGCCGCATCCGTATCTTTTCAGACGGCCTCTACAATCATCGGGGCACTATAACCAACACACGAACAATCAATACGGCATTGACCACTTGCCGCCATCTGCCTGCGCCGGTTTGCTTCGTCATTCCCGCACAGGCGGAAATCCAAACACGAACACGCCGCTCACACCGCCCACGGCAGAATTCGTCATTCCCGCGCAGGCGGGAATCCAGGCATCGGATTTTCAGAAACGCTTAGAATCTGTCGCACAGTCAAACTCCCGCCTGCGCGGCGGGCTTGCGTCAGCTGATGGCGATATGAAGCGTCCTTATCCGATAGATTATATTTTCAGACGGCCTCCGCAATCAGTGAGGCGATGGTTTCGCTTGCGCCACGGTGGCGGCGGATAAAACCTTCCGCGCAGTCCGATACCTGCCGGCGCAGCCGGTCGTCCGAAAGCCATTGTTCGGTTATCTTTCGCCATTCGTCGGCATCGCGCACCTGAACGGCCGCGCCCGCCTCGGTTGCGCTGCGGCAGGCCTGGTCGAAATTGTAGGTGGAAAAACCGAACACGGTCGGCAGGCCGCAGGCAATCGGTTCGATGATGTTCTGACAGCCGCTGTCCACCAGGCTGCCGCCGACAAAGGCAGCATCGGCGGCGGCGTAATAGGCATAAAGCTCGCCCATGCTGTCGCCTATCCAAACCTGCGTATCGGCGGCCACCGCTTGGCCGTCGCTGCGTTTCTGCGTGCGGAAACCCAGCGTTAAGGCCGTCTGAAAAACGGCTTCGAAGCGTTCGGGATGGCGCGGCACAATCACCAGCAGGGCATCGCCGCTGTAGGACTGCCAAGCCCGCAGCAGCAGTTCTGCTTCGTCTTGGTCGCGGTAACAGCGGGTGCTGCCGCATACCGCCGTCGGTCTGCCGCCTATTTTGCGTTTGAACTCGGCGGCTTTCTCCAGCTGTTCGGGCGGCGGGGAAATGTCGTATTTGGTGTTGCCGCACACTTTCGGGTCGGCCGCGCCCAAGCTTTTCAGACGGCCTGCATCGGCTTCGGTTTGGACATAGCAGCCTTTCAGGGCGGCCAGGGCCGGGCGGATAAGGGAAGCGGCCTTGAGGTAGCCGCGCTGCGATTTTTCAGACAGGCGGGCGTTGGCGAGAAATAAGGGAAGGTTCCGTTCGCGGCAGGCGGCCATGAGGTGCGGCCAAATTTCGGTTTCCATCAGGATGCCGAAGCGCGGGCGGTGTTCGTCGAGAAACTGCGCCACATAATCGGGACGGTCGTAGGGAAGGTAGCGGCATTGCGCGTCGGGAAACAGTTTTTCCGCCGTTTCGCGCCCGGTCGGCGTCATTTGGGTAATCAGCAGCGGCGCGTCGTGAAAGCGGCGGCGCAGGCTGCGGACGAGCGGTTCGGCGGCGCGCGTTTCGCCCACGGATACGGCGTGCAGCCAGATGGCGTTTTGCAGCGGTGCGGGATGCGGACGGCCGAAGCGTTCGTCCCAATAGTCGAGGTAGGCGGGATTTTTGACGGCGCGGCGGCGGAGGTAGCGGCGGATAAGCGGCGGGGCGATTTGCCAAAGGGCGCGGTACAGCAGGGAAAGCGGTGTCATGTTCGAAGGCCGTCTGAAAAAGCGTTATTGTAGCTTTCAGACGGCCTCTGCGGATGGGGCGCGGACGGCGGACGATACGCCCTGCCTGAATGACTGA
>ERZ773265.987-NODE-987-length-16019-cov-3.558507_pt1 | contig 16019 bp, 17 predicted proteins | sample MGYA00580512_ERZ773265 | MGnify/ENA primary metagenome ERZ773265 (study PRJEB29015, sample SAMEA2738169) | human oral metagenome | biome: human oral; feature: human-associated habitat; material: saliva | place: China | collected 2183 ... | reverse complement strand
GTCGTCGGAAGTTGTTGCCACAAAGAACGAAACCTGACTTGGATCAACCTCACCAAGATACTGGGTTGGGAATAGCTGCTTGTACAGATCCCATGACCAGCTGGTGGTTCCGTCGCTAAAGGCGTGCTGAGACGTGTAAATAAAGTTGTCGTCAGCAAGTGTGGTCCAAACAGAAGGCGAGAGCAGAATGCCCTTGCTAAAGTAATCGGAGTGGTGCAAAACAAATCGTGCCGCACCATAACCGCCCATAGAAATGCCGCCGATCGCGTGATCTTTGCGATCTTTTGACACGCGATACGTGCTCTCAATGTAAGGTACCAGGTCTTTCATGATGGCGGATTCCATCTTGAGACCGCGATCAGCGGAGTCAATGTAGAAGCTGTTAAAGCCGTCAACAAAGACTACGATAGCTCCCTGACCAGCGGTTTGAATGGCCTCGTCAAGCATCGCAGATGAATCAAAGCGCTCCAGCAGATTGCGATGATTGCCGTACAGACCATGCAGCATGTAAATAACAGGATAGGTTTTATCGGGATTGGACTCGTAGTCTGCAGGCAGGTAGACGTCATAGTTCCAGTCCAAGCCAAGGGTTGGCGAGTAGAACGATGTTGCCTTAACCGTTCCCTTGGGAGCCGTTTCTTTCTGGTCTTTCTGCGCCTCAGACTGAGCGGTTGAGCTGCCTTGAGTGTTCTCAGAGGCGGCTGGCGAGCAACCATAGAATGGAATCACCAGCAAAAGCGCTGCAAATAGAGCAAGTGCGGTGCCCAGTACCATATGGTTCTTAAGTCGGGTTTTAAGCTGGCTGCCCAGCAACGCAAAGTTCCGGTGCAAACGTGCGACAAAATCTGTGTCACGCATCATTTCCTCCTGACGCTGTAGCTTTGACCTTGGTGTAAACATACGAGCACGCCCGCACTTCTCGCCCTATAAAATAAAAAGTCGAAACAAAATGCATCGCACAGCAGGCCAAGTGGTTGTTCTTGTGCTGTGGACGGCTTTTCAATGTGGAGAAACCCGTCAAATTTGAACGAATTGTTGCATTCGTGAAGCAACAAAAATTCCCGCGTACAACAGCTAAAGAGTGGAGTATACTTTTAAGGCTTTTCCACAGAGCCCCGTAATCTCTGACAAGAAAAAGCATCGATGACCCGTCCAGGGGTTATCAACTCGTAATTCGTAGGAGGAGTCAAGTGAAGAAGTCGACTCAGTTCGCCAAGGCTGGCGAAGTCGAGCGCAAGTGGGTGCTCATCGACGCTGAGGGCGCAACGCTCGGTCGTCTGGCTACAAAGGCTGCCATGATTCTTCGTGGTAAGACCAAGCCACAGTACACCCCAAACGCTGATACTGGTGACTTTGTTGTCATCATCAATGCAGACAAGATCGTCCTTACTGGTGTTAAGGCTGATCACAAGGAGTATTGGCGTCACTCCGGCTACCTTGGTGGCTTGAAGATCACTTCCTTCAAGGAAGAGATGGAGAAGCACCCAGAGCGTGTTGTTGAGCACGCAGTCAAGGGCATGCTTCCTAAGACCACTCTTGGTCGCAAGCAGGGTATGAAGCTTAAGGTTTACGCCGGCGCTGAGCACCCACATGCTGCACAGAATCCCGTCAAGATTGAGCTGGAGGGCTAAACGATGGCAGATAACACCGCTGTTTACACCGGCACCGGCCGTCGTAAAGAGGCCGTCGCTCGTGTTCGTCTTGTTCCTGGAACTGGTAAGGTTACCGTTAACGGCCGCGAGGCAGTCCAGTATTTTGGTCGCCAGCAGCTCGTAGACAACGCAACCGCACCTCTCCGCATTACCGATACTCTTGGTCGTTTCGACGTCCTCGCAAACTGCGATGGCGGCGGCATCAACGGCCAGTCCGGCGCTCTTCGCCTGGGCATTGCTCGCGCTCTTCTCGAGGCTGGCGAGTATCGTGATGACCTTAAGAAGGCCGGCTACCTCACCCGCGATTCTCGTGCGGTCGAGCGTAAGAAGTACGGTTTGAAGAAGGCTCGTAAGCGTCCTCAATTCTCCAAGCGCTAAGGCCGCTGGACCCAAAAAAGTCCTCACAAAGAGACCTGTTGTATATCGGCAGGTCTCTTTTTTGTATACTTTTAAATGGTTGCATTTTGCATATGTGCGCAACCGTTTTAGTCCGCACGTTCTTCTCGCCATCTGGCGAGAAGCCCCACCTGTCGAGTAGTTCGCTGGCGCTTCGCGCGCACGTTGCTCTCCACCCGACAACATTACATTCGCAGCTAGGAGACGCTTATGAAGTACTTTGGAACCGACGGCTTTAGAGGCCGCGCAAACGAGGGTCTGAACGTCGATCACGCTTACAAAATTGGACGCTTTATTGGCTGGTATTACGGAGCTAAGCAGGCTCGCAAGGCTCGTATCATCATTGGTAAGGATACCCGCAGGTCAAGCTATATGTTTGAGTCTGCACTTGTCTCGGGTCTGGTTGCTTCTGGCGCTGATGCGTACATGCTGCACGTCATTCCTACGCCTGGTGTTAGCTACGAGGTAGTTGATGGCGGCTTTGACTGTGGCGTCATGATTACTGCATCCCACAATCCGTTCACCGATAACGGCATCAAGCTGGTCAACAAAGACGGCTACAAGATGGACGAGGATGTCCTTGAGCAGGTAGAGTCCTATATTGACGGCGAGTTTGAGGTTCCTCTGGCAACGGGTGATGCCATTGGTCGCACGGTTGATTACATGCAGGGCCGCAACCGCTACATCTCCAGCCTTATTGCTAGCTGCGGTTTTAGCCTGCAGGGCCTGAAGATTGGCCTTGATTGCGCAAACGGCGCAGCTTCTAGTGTTGCTCGCCCTGTCTTTGACGCCCTGGGCGCCGAGACGCATGTTATCAACAATGCTCCAAACGGCCTCAACATCAACGTTGATTGCGGTTCTACCCACATTGACCAGCTGCAACGTTTTGTGGTCCAGAACGGCCTTGACGTGGGTTTTGCCTACGACGGCGACGCTGACCGCTGCCTGGCAGTTGACGAGCGCGGCCACGTGGTTGATGGAGATCTGATCCTCTACGTCTGCGGCACCTACCTTAACAAGTATGGTCGCCTGGCAAAGCAGACCGTGGTCACTACCGTCATGAGTAACTTTGGCCTGTTCAAAGCATTTGACGACGCTGGCCTTTCTTACGAGAAGACCAACGTGGGCGATAAGTACGTCTACGCTTGCATGAACGAGAACGAGTACAGCCTGGGCGGCGAGCAGAGCGGTCACATCATCTTTGGTGACCTGGCAAAGACCGGCGACGGTATCTTGACCAGCCTCCGTATTATGGAGGTCTTACGAGCAGAGCGCGAGAAACTCTCTGAGCTGACTCGTCCCGTTACACTATATCCACAGCAGTTGGTTAACGTTCGCGTTACTGATAAAGAGGCTGCTATGCAGTCTCCTAAGGTCAACGATGCAGTTGCAGCTGCCGAGAAGTTCCTTGAGGGCAATGGTCGCGTGTTGGTCCGCGCTTCCGGAACAGAGCCTCTGGTGCGCGTTCTTGCAGAAGCTCCAACCGATGAGCTCTGCCAGCAGGCAAACCAGATTGTGCTTGATGCACTTGAGGAGTATAGGCTCAGCGCTTAAGCGCAGATAGATCCAGGGGATACGATGGCACTGGCAGGAATAGGTGTAGATATGCTTGAGATTGCCCGCATGCAGCAGGCAATTGAGAGGCGACCTCACTTTATTCGCCGTATGTTCACCGATGCCGAGCGTGCGTATTGTGAGCGCACTGCTCGTCCTGCGGAGCACTATGCTGCTCGCTTTGCGGCAAGAGAAGCCGTGCTCAAAGCCTTAGGAACGGGTTTCTCGTCTGGTATTGGTTTTCAGGATGTGTCTGTTGAGAGAGATCAGCTGGGCAGGCCACAAGCTCGTCTAGCTGGCAAGGCTGCACAGATTGCAGCCGAGCAGGGCGTGCAAGAGATTGCGCTTTCTATCTCGTACACCAGAGACGTTGCGGTGGCCAATGCGGTTGCGGTGACCAACGCTGTAAAACCCAAGGTAGATCAAAAGGAAGACGCTGCCCAAGAGCTGGCACGTTCGTTCAAAGAAGCTCGTTCTGTGTTGGATGAGCTTGAGCGCGTGCAAGAACCTATAATTGAGACAACCTTTGATGATGTTGTTAAATCCGAGGAGTAAGTTATGCAGCCGGTACTAAATGTTGAGGACATCAAGCGCGTAGAGATTGCGCTGACACGCGTGGGCGTGAGCGTTTCTGAGCTCATGCACCGTGCAGGTTACGCTGCTGCTCAAGAGGCCCTTGGCATGGGAGGGGACATCTCTAACGTTGTCATCCTCGTAGGTCTTGGCAATAACGGTGGAGATGGCTGGGTGGCAGCAGAAGCGCTGCGCTCTAGAAACTGCAACGTTAAGGTAGTCACTCCGCTTGAGCCTGATCAGATTTCCGGCGATCTTGCACGTCAGATGGCGCAGCGCGCCGTTCGCGCGGGAGTTTCCGTGCTTGTTGGCCCTTCTCGCCAGGAGCTGATTGACCTGCTGGCAACGGCTGACGTGGTGCTCGACTGCATGCTGGGCACCGGCTTCCACGGCAAGGTTCGTGCTCCGTTTGATATTTGGATTGAGTGCCTCAATCAGTCCGGCGCTCGCGTGCTTTCCGTTGACGTTCCAAGTGGCCTTTCTGCGCAGAAAGGCCAGGTAGAAAGCGCTTGTGTTGTTGCTGACGTTACCGTTACCATGATTGCGCTGAAGCCCGGCCTTATTGCCGACGCAGGCCGCGATGTTTGCGGCTCCATTGTTGTAGCTCCTTTGGCTGAGCAGACAGAGCGCCTGGTTGTTGAGGCAGATCCTGTTGCCTGGCGCGTTGACCTGGAAGATTATCTTGCTTCTGTTCCTGCCCAGCTCAACGACTGCGATAAATACTCTCGTGGCTCCGTATTGGTGGTTGGTGGCTCAAGCCGCTTCCCCGGAGCTGCTGTTTTTGCTGCTAAGGCGGCTGCTCGTGCGGGTGCTGGCTACGTTACGCTGGCAGTTCCTGAGGCCATTGTCAGCTGCGTTCAGATGATGTTACCAGAGGTTCCCGTTATCGGCCTCCCGTGCGACGCTGAGGGCGTGTTTACCGAGGAAGCAGCTCCGCTGGTGCTGCAGCTTGCCGCCATGCGTACCGTTACGCTGGTTGGTCCTGGCATGCGCGTTTCTGGTGGAACCGTTAAGGTTACTTCTGCGCTGCTTGACTCTGAGCTGCCTGTTATCGTTGACGCTGACGCGCTCAACTGCATTGCTCGCCTTACCAATAACAACCTCCCAGATTTCCCCGAGCTTACTCGCCGTACCGCTCCACTCATCATGACTCCACATCGTCGCGAGCTTGGTCGCCTGGTCAATCAGGTAGATAATCCTCCTGCAAGCCTGGTGGGTCAGCTTGAGGCTGCTCGTAAGATTGTCTGGGCAGACGGTGGCTCTGAACTGGTCATTGTTGCTAAAGGAACCGCTACTGGCTGCGTTGGCGTCCAGAAAGCCGTGCTGCCAAAGCCTGGTCCCGTTACGCTGGCAACCGCTGGCTCTGGCGACGTTCTTGCAGGTACCATTGCTGGCCGCCTGGCTCAGGTTGCTGGCCAAGTTGATGACCTGCCAACCTTCTGCTCGCTTGCGTGCGAGGTTCACGCATACGCAGGTCAGCTGGCTGCTGAGAAGTTTGGTGTACGCGGAGCTATGGCGGGCGATATCTGCGACGTTATTGGCCTTGCTTCTGATGCACTTGAGGAGCAGATTGCATTTCCTATGGCAGACTTTGAAGAAGCTGCGGAGTAGGTGAGCCTGATGTCGGCATATCCCCAGGATAGATGGGCTTGGATAGAGATTGATCTTTCTGCCGTCCGCCACAACGTAAAGGCGTTTAAGGCCCAGCTCAGCCGCGGCGTTAAGATGATGTGTGTGGTTAAGGCTGACGCATACGGCCACGGTGCTGCTCAGTGCGCTAAAGCAATGCAGTCTGTGGGCGCCGATCAGTTTGCTGTTGCAACGGTTGATGAGGGTGTTGAACTGCGCTGCTCTGGTATTGATAATCCTATTCTGGTGCTTTCCGAGCCGCCAGTTACCTCCATTCCAGACCTCGTGCGCTTTGACATCATGCCTTCCGTTTACACGGTTGACTTTGCCCTCGCATACGGCGAGGCTGCTGCTGCAGCTAACAAGGTTGGTCGCTACCACCTGGCCATTGATACCGGCATGACCCGTATTGGTGTCAGGCGAGAAGATCTTCTCGAGGTGCGCGGTTCTATCGATTTCCACAGGGGTCTTGAATGCGCTGGCACGTTTACGCATTTTGCTACGGCCGACGTGCTCGACAACTGGGACTTTGACCTGCAGGTTAATCGCTTTATTGAAGCGGTTACCGCGCTTAAAAACGCAGGCTATGAGCTGGGCTTGGTTCACGCCGACAACACTCCTGGCACCGTCCTGCACAAAGACATTCAGTTTGATATGGTCCGCGTGGGCATTGGTCTGTACGGACTTCATCCTAGCAAGCTCACTATTCCCCGCATTGACCTGCAGCCCGTTATGAGCGTGCGCGGTCGAGTGACGCGCGTGGTGTATCCAGCTGTTGGCGATGGCGTTGGTTACGGTATGACGTGGCGTGTTCCTCGCAATAACATCCAGGTAGCTACCGTGCCTATTGGCTACGCCGACGGACTTGCACGTTGCCTCTCTAATCGGATGGATGTTTTGACGCGCGGAGATCGTGTTCGCCAGGTGGGCAACATCTGCATGGATCAGTTTATGATTGCTGTTGATACCGCAGGTACACACGCTAATAAGCCTGCACATGAGATTCGCCATGGTGACGTGGTTACCCTCATCGGCAAAGACGGCGACCAAGAAATCACCGCGGATGAGATGGCTGACCTTCGCGAGACCATCAATTATGAGGTAGTTTGCAACTTTGGTGCGCGCCTCGATAAGGTGTACATCTAATGGCAGTCACGCTTGACGAGATTCGTGAGCAGATAGCTGATTGCAAGAAGTGTCCGCTTTGGGAAACGCGCACCAACATTGTGTTTGGTGGTCCAAATCCCACGGCTCGCATCATGATTGTGGGAGAAGCTCCTGGTAAAAATGAGGATCTAAGCGGTCAACCTTTCGTGGGCGTATCGGGCAAAAAGCTTGATGCGTTGTTAGAAGAAGTTGGCCTTTCTCGCCAGGATGTTTTTATCTCTAATGTGGTCAAATGCCGACCGCCTTCAAACAGAAATCCCAAGGTAGCCGAGGTGGAGGAGTGCTCTTCGTACCTTCGCGATCAGATTCGCGCTATTAAGCCGGACGTTATTGTCTGCTTGGGAAATTTTGCAACGCAGTTTGTTATGCATACCGATAAGGGTGTGACGGAGCTGCGCGGCAAGTTTTACCAGATAGGCGCCTTTAGCGTGCTACCTACCATGCATCCCGCATCAACTATTTACCGCAAGGAGTGGGCGCAGTTCCTCAAAGATGACCTGCGACTTCTTGCTGATTGGCTTGAGGAACACCCTCGAGGAGGCTCTTGTGACTAACCTTTCTACCAGCGCAAATAACGCTGCCGCGAACGACGCTGCTGCAAACAACGACACCGCCGCGAACAACGTCAGCGCAAACAACCTGCCAGAGAAAACCGCAGTTGGCACGTATGTTTCTACCACCACCGAGCAAACTATTGCTCTTGGTCAGATTCTGGGCAAACTCCTGCAAGCTGGAGACGTGCTGGTGCTCACGGGAGACCTGGGCGCAGGAAAGACGCAGCTCACCAAAGGCATTGCTGCTGGTATGGGTGTCACGGACGACGTGACCAGCCCAACCTTTACCATTGAGATGGTCTACGAGGGCACAACCATGCCGCTCTACCACTTTGACCTGTATCGCTTAAACGATCCCGACCAGCTTGAAGACACTGGCCTGTACGATGCGCTTGAATCTGACGGTCCAACTATCATCGAGTGGGGAGAGCAATTTGCAGAGCAAATTGGCGAGAGAACCCTTGATGTGTATGTTTCTAGATTGTCTGAGGAAGAACTGGAATCCGACGACGCTGAGCCTCGCCGTCAGGTTCGCTTTATTCCACAGAATGCTCGTGGAGAAGAGATTATTCAGTCGCTGTAATTGCTGAATAAATAACGTTTTTGTCACCCAGTTATAGATATTTTAAGAATATCTATAACTGGGTGTTTTGGCGGTATAACTGCGATTTCTTTTCATATATACTTACTAATCCGTTGAAACATGTTCAAAAAATAATTGTTTTTCTTGATACATACGAGTTAAGGAATATGAAATGTCAAAGTATTTGCGCAACAACGTAAGGCTGCTCGCAATTGCCGGCATTATGGCAAGCGTGCTGGTTTTCTCGCCAGTACTTTCTTCTCTTGCCCTTGCTGAAGGTACTGAGGTAGCTGAGGTAAGCTCCACAACAGAGACTGCTGCCACGACCGAGGCGGCTGCTACAACCGAGACAACTACAACAACTGAAGCAACTGCTGTTGCTACAGCTACAGATGACGACAGTGATGCAGAGGTTGTTGGATCTTATATGGGTTCCGATGGCATAATGCGTGAAATCCACGTTTCAGTCTCAACAGATGGCGGCACTTATAACGGAAAAGATTATATTCCACCAACTATTTCAGATGATTTTAAGAGTGTTTCTTTTAGCAGCAATGTTCAGCGTGAGGGATACACACTGGTAGGTTTTTCAACAGGTTATTTTTCGCAAGAGGAAGTGAACAATGCAACACCAGATATGTCGAAACCATATACTATCGATGAGAGTGGCAATGTTCATATGAATTTGGATGATATTGTTGCCTGGAGCATTACCGACAATATTGATACAAACACTATTACGAGTCTCTATCATCTAACTACCTTATGGGCACCAAATCCTGAGCCAGAGCCAGAACCAGAGCCTCAGCCAGAACCAGAGCCAGCGCTTACACCAGTTGCACCTGCGTCCGATTCAGTCCAGCAGTCACTACCAAGGCGCGAGAAAAGCGTTCTGCCTAACACCGGTGACGCAAGCTCTGTAGCAGGCGTTGTTGCAGCAGCTGGCACTACTCTTGTTGCACTTGGTTTCCGCAAGAAAATGCAGTAGTAAGCTGCTTTCTAGTAGAAACAAATTCTTATGTCAAAGCATTTTTATAACAATACAAAGCTCTTTATTCTTTCCGGTATTCTTGCAGGTGTATTGGTTTTCTCGCCAGTGTTTTCAACGCTTGCTTTTGCGGAGAACGCTGAAGTAGCAGGGACAAACGCTACAACTGAGGCCACCACTACGACCGAGGCGGCAACTTCAACTGAAGTTACTTCAACAACAGAGTCCACTGCTACAACTGAGGCGACTTCAACGACTGAAGCAACCGCTACAACCGAAGCGAGCACTACAAGTGAGGCAGCAACTAGCACCACTAATACAGATGATGAAGGTGCAACAATCGTTCGTTTTTATGACCCTGTAGTTGGTTGGAACACTAGGATTCATCTTGTTGTTGGTGCTGAGGGTACTCAATACAATGGACACTGGTATATTCCTGCAACAATTTCAGATGATCATAAAAGTTTTTCTTTTGATGGAAATATTCATCGTGATGGGTACAGACTAGTGGGTTATTCGTCAGAAATATTTTCAAATGAGCAAAGAGATAACGCTACTCCAGACCAGTCAGCGCCTTATACCGTTGATGCTAACGGATTTGTCCACGTGAATTTTGCTGATATCTCTTCGTGGTCCGTTACTGATGACCTGCGTGATGACACTACAACTTACTATTACTTTTTTGCTCCGCTTTGGACGCCAGGTTCTGAACCTCAGCCTCAGCCAGAACCTGCTTCTGAGCCAGAACCTCAGCCAGCGCCTGCACCAGTTGCTCCAGCTTCTGATACAACTCAGCAGCCAGCACCAAGGCGCGAGAAGAGCGTTCTGCCTAACACGGGCGACGCAAGTTCTGTAGCAGGGGTTGTCGCAGCAGCCGGCACTACTCTTGTTGCGCTTGGTCTCCGCAAGAGGATGCAGCAGTAAACTGCAAGAGTTAATACGTAATAAATACGCCTCTGGAAATAAGATTTTCTAGAGGCGTTTCTTTTTAAGGTAACTTGTGGCTCGCGGTTAAACGAGCTTTTAGGAAACTCTAAAAAATATATCCCTTTGCAACAGCCCAGTTCCAGATGCGGTCAGCCTGTACTTCACAGCGCTGCTTAAGTTCAGCAGTGTTAGAACCTGTGAAAGTAACTTGCTGAACAGAAAGAGGAAGGTTATCTGGTCTAGTAATAGTTAGAGTTGCGCTGTTCATAGCCATGCGAGCTGTCTTGTTAGCACCAACGCGGACCTTAACAGTAAAGTAACCACGATCAACAGGCCACTCGGTAACTTCTCCGCTATTGGCTGTTCCAGACCTGAATCCATTTGCATTGGCAATAATGCTATAGCCATTCATAAAGAAACCAGCTGCAATAAGTAAGCCACCAATGGCACACAAAAGAATTCCTGCAAAGATGGTACCCTCACCATTTAAATTAAAGAAATTCCAGAGGCCGCCAACAGCAAAAAACGCACCAGTTGCCCAACCAACAAGAGGACTAGCGCCTCCCTGAGGTTTACCAAAATCAATTACATCGTAAGTAAGAGGAATTGGGGAGGTGTCGTTTTTATCGTAAAGATAAACGTTACTTGGAATTTCCTGTTTTTGAGCGGGTTTTTGTGGTGCTTCTGGTGGAGTTGGAAGTGACATAAAGCGTCCTCCTTTTAGCTGGTAGAACTATTCAGGATATAAAAAATTATCCTATTTGAGAGATTTATTGTAACATATTGGATAGTAGAGGCTTAAATTTTTTAATTTGGCACTGCTCCCACTGAAAGGATGCTTAATGAAAAGACGTCAATTTGCGCTAACTTGTGCGCTTGTTCTAGCACTTTCAGCAGGTGCTGTATTTACTGCGTGTAGTTTTAACATTGGTATACCATCACCTGAAGAAATTGCCGCTCAAAAGGAAGCAGAAGAGAAAAAAGCTGCCATGGCTCCATACGTTGGTGTATGGGAAGCAAAGTCAATCGAGGATGAAAATAAGGGCACAGTCACTGAAGACATGTACAAAGATGTTAGAGATGTTTACCTAGCAATTTATGGCTATGACTTCTCTGACGATGGCACTGGTTTGTTTGTTCGCTTCGGCGCTCAGAAGCCCTTTACCTGGTCTGTTGATGCCGATGGAAAGCTTACTATCACCCTTGCAGGTAATGCCGGAAGCTATACCGCAAGCGTTGATTCTTCAGGCCAGATGACCGTTGAAGGCTCTGATGGTTCTAAAGCTATCCTTACTCGGGTAAGCACAACCTCAGGTGATTATTCTCATATTAGGTATGAGCCCTTTAATCCATTAACAGGAACGGGCAACATTTCTAAAAACAAGTCATCGCATGAAACTAAACTACGCTTTACTATCACCACTGAGCTTGATCAGGTCATTGTTGATACCGATGAGCTCTATGTAAGGCTTATTGGCATCGCTTCCCTTAAAGACCTCAAGGGTTTTGAGGGCTATGTCTTTGAGGTTATTAATAGAACTCCTTATACAACCGGCTATCAATTTACTATTCAAGATCCAACCGATGGCTATTGGGCTTATGGATTTAACGTGTTAGAGCCAGGTGAGAGAGTCTATGAGTATGTTCTTAATAACCAACGTAGAGATAAGTCACTCTCTGAAGTCACTGATGTAAAAGGCACTCTTGAGTATGACCACTCTAGTAATGGCGCCCTTCATAATGACGAGAAAACCGTGACATTTGATTTGCCTACTGGGCAGAGCAAGTAACAGTTAAGAGTTAGTTTTATACCGCTGCACGTATGGAAGAAGGTCTTATGAAAAAGCGTCAAATGCTGTTAGGATGCCTACTCGCGCTGGTGCTTTCTGTAAGTGCAGTGCTCAGTGCCTGTTCATCAGGGGATAACAGTCCCGCAGGAAACAAAAAGTCTGCTGGTCAGATCGTAGGTGTTTGGGAAGCTTATGACATCTTTGAACCCGGACTAGGAAACCTCAGGGAGGGAGAAGCCTACGACGATTATAAAGAACAGTTCCATGCAATTTATGCTTTCAGCTTTGCTGAGGATGGAACTGGCTTGTTTACTCGCTTTGGCATAATGAAGCCTTTTACCTGGACTGTTGATGCAGAAGGTAAGATCACAGTTACCCTTGAGGGAACTGCGGGTTCTTTTACGGGACAGATTGACGCTGAGACTGGCAGGTTAAGGCTCAAGGGCACAGGTGACGATGAGACTGATGCCGAGCTTAAGCAGATTTCAACTACTGCTGGAGACTATGCAAGTGCTACCTATCAGCCATTTGACCAACTTACCAATAAAGGTACCCTACCAACCATGGTTAGGTATGACGATCTCAAGTTCAAGAATTTTGAAATAACTCGAGAGGTCAATAAAGTTCTTATCGATACGGATAAGCTGTATATGAGTCTGTACGCTATCGCTCAGGTACCGGGAAGCTCTCAAGAAGGTTACGTATTTGAGATTATCAACAAGTGTCCTGACGCATTTTACGGAGAGTTCTCTCTTGGAGATCGAGTTGGTCCTCTGAATGCCTTTGGTCAAGCCTTCTTACAACCTGGTGAGAAGTTCTATTTGTTCGTTCCTAATGTCTCGCAGACACCTGGATCTCTTGTGGCACTTTCCAATCCAAAAGCCACGGTTTCTATTGGTTACAATAACGGAACAACCTATACACCTGTTTCGGAAAGGGAGAAAGTACAGCTTGACCTAAACATCCCTCCTAAGTCTGAATAACAAAAGAACGCATATCTTCAGCGTACTCACCACTACCACTGAAAGGACACTTGATGAAACAACATAAATTACTGCCAGTTCTTGCGCTTGTCTTGGCGCTCTCTGCTGGCGTTATGTTTACAGCTTGCACTCCTAACATTGGTGGACCATCTCCTGAAGAAATTGCCGCTCAGAAGGAAGCAGAAGAGAAGAAGGCTGCGCTCGCTCCGTTTGTGGGCGTTTGGGAAGCAAAGTCTATTAGTGATCCAAAGAAGGGCGAGATTCCCGAGAGTGTCTATCCAACAGCAAGAGACACATTCCAGGCCATTTACGGCTATGACTTTTCCGACGACGGCACTGGACTATTCATCCGTTTTGGTGCTCAGAAGCCCTTTACCTGGACTGCTGATGCTGATGGCAAGATTACTATCACCCTTGCTGGCAACGCCGGAAGCTATACAGCAACCGTTGATTCCTCGGGCCAGATGACCATTGAGGGCTCTGACGGTTCCAAGGCAGTGCTTACCCAAGTAACTAAAACCTCAGGTGATTACTCTTCTCTTAAATATGCTCCATTTGATGCGCTTACGGGTAAGGGAACTATTGGAGGAAATTATTCCTCCCATGATGACTTCTACATGAATTTTAAGGTTGTTACCGAGGTCAACAGGGTTGTTGTTGATAATGACGACATGTACGTCAGATATGTTGGAATCGCCACAACATCAAGCGGTCTAAGCGAAGGTTATGTTTTTGAGGTAATCAACAAGTCCGATAAGACGGCCTCATATGACTTTAGCATTGATAATTCGGACTCCACTGTGTTTGGAACAGCTCTTAATGTTCTTGAGCCTGGTGAGAGATTCTATGAGTTTGTAGTTAATAGCTCCAACGCAGATGTACCTCTGGCTAAGCTTTCTGAATCTAAGGGAACTTTTAAGTATTCCCATGTTGCAGATGGAAGCAGTCTTGAAGACGAGAAGACCGAGCAGTTTGATCTGACGGTTTCGCAGAATAAGTAATGCACTCAGACGATACCTAGATTGAGCAGAATGAACTTCGTCAAAAAAGTGTCGCCAAGAAAGGACATCATCAATCTAGAGAGCTTTGGTGTTGGAGGGACTTTCATGAAACAGCGTAGACTACTTCTTATGCTTGTACTTACACTTGTGCTTTCTACCAGCATTATGTTTACGGCTTGCACTCCTAACATCGGCGGACCATCTCCTGAAGAGATTGCCGCTCAGAAGGAAGCAGAAGAGAAGAAGGCTGCGCGCGCTCCGTTTGTAGGTGTTTGGGAAGCAAAGTCTATTAGCGATCCTAGCCAGGGAGATATCCCCGAGAGTGTTTACCCAACGGCAGTAGAATCCATGAAGTCAATTTATGGCTATGACTTTGCTGACGACGGCACAGGCAATTTCATCCGTTTTGGCGCTCAGAAGCCTTTTACCTGGTCTGTTGATGCTAATGGAAAGCTCACTATTACTCTTGCGGGTAATGCCGGAAGCTACACAGCAACTGTTGATTCCTCAGGTCAGATGACCATTGAGGGTTCCGATGGCTCCAAGGCAGTTCTGAAGCAAATCACTAAAACCTCAGGTGATTATTCCAGCCTTAAGTACAAGCCTTTTGATGCAATGGCAGACAAGGGTACCATTGCATATAACTTCTCTTCTACTAAGGGCGAATACAAGATGCGCTTTAAGCTGAAGACCGAGGTTGACAAGGTTCTTATTGATAATGACAATCTCTATGTCAGGTATGTTGGTATTGCTAAATCCCCAGATGGTTACTCTGAAGGCTACGTCTTTGAGATCATCAATAGGTCTGAAAACTGGGTAAATTGCACCTTTAAGTTAGATAATTCTGAGAATTCCGTATGGGCTAACGATTCCAACTATCTTGAGAGCGGCGAGAGGGTCTTTGCATTTGTAATTAATAGTGCAAATCAGAAAAAGCCTCTTGCTGATCAGACTGAGGTAAATGCAGTTGTTGAGTATTACCACATCAAAGGTGGTAAGAGTATGGAAGACACTAAGACAGAAAACGTTGACCTGATAATCTCTCAGAAGAAGTAAGTGTGCCTTTGATAATGAGACAAGTACGTACACATAAAACATTTACGTGTTGAACGTGGAATACAGAGACGTCACCTGTACAATGAGTGGCGTCTATTCTTTTACTGACTGCTCTTTTAAACTCAAGAAAGAAGCGTGACCAAACATGAAGAAAGCTTTGATTTCGATTGATTACACCTATGATTTTGTAGCAGATGACGGAAAGCTGACAGCAGGTGCGCCAGCTCAGGCTATTTCAGATGCTATTTATGAGGCTACAAAGTGCGCTTTTGATCGTGGCGATTATATTTTCTTTGCTATTGATGCTCACGATCCAGAAGACAACTTCCATCCAGAGACTAAGCTTTTCCCACCCCATAATATCATTGGCACAAGTGGTAGAGACCTGTTTGGCCCTCTGAATGATTTCTATCATCAGCACAAAGATGACAGCCATGTGTTCTGGATGGACAAGCGTCACTACTCGTCCTTCTCGGGAACTGATCTTGATATTCGTCTGAGGGAACGCGGCATTAACACGGTTATCCTAACCGGTGTTCTTACCGACATCTGCGTGCTTCACACAGCGGTTGACGCTTACAATTTGGGCTATCACATTGAGGTTGTTGAGCCAGCAGTTGCATCGCTGACGCCAGAGAACCATCAGTTTGCACTTGCGCACTTTAAGAACACCCTTGGTGCAACATTGGTTGATGCAAAACTCAACGAGATTGAGAACGCGTAATGACTCCAGAACAGCGCGCAGTTAAATGGTTTGAGAAGGTCCCCGAGGCAGATGATCTTTCATTTGACCAGAGACTTGCTATTTGCAAAAAGACCGGAAACGTCATGGCGCTTGTCTTTGTTGTTCTATTTTTGCTTGAGTTGATACTTGCGTATGTGCTTACCGATGGTTCGTTTGTATTCACTATGACCGATACTTTGAACAGCATACTATCAAGACCTGGTAGAAGAGTTACGGCCCAGGGAGTGGCTGTCGCGGGTATTTTTGTGGTAGCACCCTTATTGGTCATTCCTGTAGCTGCTATGTTTCTTGCTCGTTTCATTGTTTTTAAGCAAGAAATTAAGAAGTGTCTAGGTAGATAAGAACCTAAGAACCTAAGAACCTAAGAACCTAAGAACCTAAGAACCTAAGAACCTAAGTAAATTAGTTAAAGCATTTATTT
>ERZ773265.980-NODE-980-length-16122-cov-3.329744_pt1 | contig 16122 bp, 16 predicted proteins | sample MGYA00580512_ERZ773265 | MGnify/ENA primary metagenome ERZ773265 (study PRJEB29015, sample SAMEA2738169) | human oral metagenome | biome: human oral; feature: human-associated habitat; material: saliva | place: China | collected 2183 ... | reverse complement strand
CTTCGGCATCCACAATTACTCGCACGGTAAAAAACACGGAAATCCGCTGGGCGACGGCAGCGCGGTGATGCCGCTGCAGACCGTTTCCAAAACCGTGTACGACTTCAATTTCCACTTCACCAATCCCAAAGACGACAACATCGGTGAAAAAATCGCCGGCCACACCTTGATACTGGGTGCCACCGGCGCGGGCAAAACCACCCTGCAATGCGCCCTGATGGCCTTTGCCGAACGCTTTGCCCCCTACATCTTCGCCCTTGATTTGGACAGGGGCATGGAGATTTTCATCCGCGCCATCGGCGGCAGCTACTTCGCACTGGAAGCGGGCGTGCCCACCGGCCTCAATCCCTTCCAATTGCCCGACACCCCGTCCAACCGTGAGTTTCTCTACACGCTGGTCGGCATCTGCGGCCAAAACGAAGAAGGCAGGCTGACGGCGGCAGAGGAAAAGCAGATACAGGATGCCGTGGACGCACTGATGGATTTGGACTGGCCGATGCGCCGTTTCAGCCACCTGCTGCAACACATCCCCAGTCTGGCCGATCCCGACTGCCTGCATGTACGGCTGGCCAAGTGGTGCGAATCCGAAAACGGCCGCTTCGCATGGTGTTTGGACAATCCCGAAAACCGCTTCGATCCGGCAGATTTCTGGCGCGTCGGCTTCGATCTGACCGACATTCTCAAAGACGGCTATCCGCCCACCGCTCCGGTACTGGCCTATATGTTCCACCTGCGCAACATCATGATGGACAAAGTGGCGGAAAAAGACGGATTGCTGGCCAGCATCATTGAAGAGTTTTGGTGGCCGCTGCGCTTTTCGGCAACGGAAGAGCTGATGCTGAAAATCCTCAAAACCGACCGCAAACGCGGCGGCTGGCTGATTCTGGTATCCCAATCGCCGGAGGATGCCATCAACAGCAGCATCTTCCCGGCCATCGTCCAGCAGACGCCGACCAAAATCTTCCTGCCCAACCCCGACGCCGAATACGAAGGCAGCTACCAGCGCTGCGGCATCAGCAGGAAGGAATACCAACAGTTGGTGGAACTGCCGCTGGAAAGCCGCACCTTCCTCGTCAAGCAATCCAAACAGTCTGCCTTTGCCAAACTGGACTTGTTCGGCATGCACGAAGCCATCGCCGTATTGTCCGGCAATACCGCCAACGTCGAGCTGCTGCACCGCACGATGGAGGAATACGGCGAAGACGTGCGCGACTGGTACTGGCCCTTCGTTACGGCGGCCACCAAAGGCCGTGCCGACTTCGGGCAGGCTGAAAACTGATCGTTTCCAACCATAGCCGCGCGGGCAACCGCCGGCTTTTTTTATCCTTAAGGAGTATTAAGATGACAAAACAACGTTTGTCCAAATTGGCTGTAGCCGTTCTGCTTTCCGGCGGTCTTGCTGTTTCCGTGCCGGCCTTTGCAGGCGGTATTCCGGTTTTTGACGGAGCGGCAGTTGCCCAAGCCATCCAGCAGGGCATTCAAATGAAGCAGCAGATAGAAAATCAGATCAAACAGATTAACGAGCTCAAATCGCAGGTCAAGGCACTCACCGGCAGCCGCAACATCGGCAAACTGCTGCGCAACGAAGCGCAGGAAGCCCTGCCGGACGAATGGAAGGCCGTCTACGAAGCCGCCAAAAAACAGGGCGGCAGCGGCGGCAAAGACCTGCTCTCCGGCAAAGCCTACGACGCCAAAAACAGCGACGAACGGCTGATCAAACAGTTCGACATGACGCTGAAATCCATCAAAGACTCGCAGCTTCGGATGAACAACATCAACGCCCTGCTCGATCAGGTGGACAAAACGCAGGATGCCAAAGCGGCGGCCGATTTGCAAAACCGCATTGCTGGCGAGCAGGCGAAAATCCAGCAAAACCAAATCAATCTTGATACAATGGCGCGTCTGTACGAAATGCAGAAAGAAATCGACGAGCGCAACTTCGCCCTGCGCAACAAATGCGCCCGGGCGGCAAAACACGGCTGGAAGGAGCAGGGATGCTGACCGGCCTTTTTTAAAGGAAACAAATGATGAAAAGCATACGGGCTTTGCTGTTGTGTGCGGCTGCTGCTGCCATTCTGGCCGGATGCGGCGGCAGTTCCGCCGATTCCGAGCTTAGACGGCAGTTGGAAGAAGAAGAGGCCAATGATCACAGAGAAAAATGCGCCCGCGCCGCAAAGCACGGCTGGACGGCGGAAATGAAGGAATGGGGCTGCCCGCAAAATGCGGCCGCATCCCAAAGCAACTAAATACCGTTATGCGCCCTGTAGGCCGCATCCTAAAAAAGGATGCGGCCTTTTCTTTTCCCAAGGAGCAAAAAATGGCCACGAGCATTTTTACCGATTTGTCCAAAGAGTTTGTCGCCACGCTGGGGGACAATCTGTTTTCTGCGGTCGGCAGTTTCATTTCCGGCCTTGCGCCGCTGTTTGCCGCAGGTTTCGGGATTTATGTCATGATTGTTGCGCTCAACGCCTACAACCGGGGGTTGGACGATAACATTATCGATATGGCGAAGAAGTTTGTCGGGTGGATGATCGTCATTTCCTGCGCATTCAACGCTTCGCAATATTCCGAAATAGCCAAGTTAATCTATTCCTTGCCTGAAAACATGGCATCATTATTCAGCAACAAATCCTTCGATGCGAGCGCGTTTGACGCCAGCGCGCAGAAACTGGATGCACTACTGGACAAGATTACCACGCTGGCCGACAGTAAAAGCGGCATTGGCGGCGTCGGCTTCAAAATCAGTGTTACCGCCAAAATCTGGCTGGTCGTCTTTTTGTGCGGCAACCTGATGCTGGCGATGTCTTTTGCCTACTACATCGTAACCAAGATCTGTCTGGCGATGACCATCATGGTCGGCCCGCTGTTCATCGGCATGATGCTGTTTCCGGCAACACGGCAGTACGGCATGAACTGGATCGGCCAGTGTCTGAACTATACGGTAACGGTGGTGCTGTTTTCGATTCTGGGCATGGTTCAGACGGCCTATTTCGACAGCCAGATAGACAAATACATCACCGGAGATATCGCCACAGACCTTGTGGCCGCCGAACTGCTGCCGCCGATCTTTTTCCTGATGACCTTGTTCTTCGTGCTGGCCGCCATTAAGATACCCGGCATCGCCTCCGCGCTGACGGGCGGCGCGAGTCTGGAAGGATTCACCGCCGGTCTGGTGCGGGCGGTATCGCATAGCAACCTGCTGACCCGGATGGGGCGCGGCGCGTCTGGAATGTTCGGCAACCGTGCCCGTACCGGCGGTGCCATCGGCAGGCGTTAGTTTCCGACAAACCATAGGGAGGGTTTATTATGCTGTCACGCTTTTTGTTGGTCATCATCCTGTCGTTTCCCGTGCTGGGTTATTTCTTCCACGGCACAAAACTGGGACAGTTTTTCGGGATGATGGCCGGATTCTCCGTTATTTTCTTCGTTTTGGCCGCCTGTTCCAACGGCCGCCCCTACGACGGGCACTGACTGTCGCCGTCCGTTTGCTCATACCGGCCTTCTCCTTTGCGGAAGGCCGCTTTTGTTATTGATGAAAGGTAAAACCGAAAAATGTTTTTCAAACTTTCCGCCGCCGCGCTTGCAGCGGCCTTTTTATTGTCTGCCTGCGCCCACCGCGCACCCAAACCGCACGGCAAACCCTTTCCGATCAACGTACCGCAGTTGCAAGCTGCGGACAGCACCGCCAAAACCACGGAGCAGCCATGAATCAAAAAGCACAACAGCCGTCCGCCCAAGACAAAGCCGTGCCGCCCTTGAAATTTATCCAAGCCGCCCGTGCCTTTGAAACCGCAGAAATCGACCGTGTCCGTAAAAACGCCAAAATCGCATGGCGCATTTCCGCCGCCTGCCTGCTGATTACCGGTTTGGCCGTCGGCGCCGTTGCCGGCCTTACCCCGCTTAAGACCGCCCTGCCGTTTCTTATCCGGGTGGACAACAACACCGGTGCCACCGATATTGTTACCACCCTGAAAAAACACGAGCAAAGCTATGGCGAAGTGATGGACAAAGCCTATCTGTCCCGCTACGTCCGCGACCGTGAAGGCTATGACTGGTATTCCGTCCAAGACACTTTCGACGCGGTAAATCTGATGTCCGATCCGTCCCTGCAGGCCGATTTGGTCAAGCTCTACAAAGACAGCCCCAACGCACCGTACAAGGTGCTGACCGACCGTTTCCGCATCAATGTCAAAATCCTGTCCGTCAGCTTTGTCGGCAAAACCGCCCAAGTTCGCTATGAAAAAACCATGATTCCGCTGACTGCCGACAAAAACGTATTGCCGCCGCAGCGCTACATTGCCACCATCAGCTACGAATACCGCGACGTATCCATGCCCGACGAAGCCCGGCTGATCAATCCGCTGGGCTTTACCGTAACCAGTTGGCGCACCGACAAGGAGACCGTCCAATGACGAACCGTTACCTGCCGCCATGCCGTTTGAGGCCGTCTGAAAACCGCGGACGGCTGTTCCGTCCCAACCGCCCCGCCGCCCTTGTCTTTGTATGGGCGGCTTTGCTTTGTGCCAACGCCGCAGCCGATTCGCGTATCCGCACCGAAAACTACAGCCCCGAACGCGTTTATACCGTGTACGCCCAAGTCGGCCGCGCCGCAATGGTGCAACTGCAGGACGGCGAATACCTCGACGCCCGCTATTCCGCTTTGGGCATGGGGGATGCAGAGGCTTGGAAAATGTCGGTGCGCGGCAACAACATCCTATTCAAACCGACCGAAGAGAAACCGGCCACCAACATGATTGTTGTATCAGACAAACGCACCTACGTCTTCGACCTCAAACTTGCCGGAGCCAAACAGCCGCCGACTTATGTGCTGCGTTTCCGCTATCCGGACGATATCCGCCGCCAACGCGATGCGCTGGCGGAAAAACGCCGCAATGCCGAAGCCGCACTGGCCGCCGCCGGCGGACTGCGGGCAATGGACGACAACCGCGACTACTGGGGCTATGGCGACAAACAACTCGCCCCTACCGCCCTGTGGGACAACGGCCGCTTTACCTACTTCCAATTCGACAACGGCCGCGCCCTGCCGACGGTGTACCGCATCAATGCCGACGGCAGCGAAAGCCTGACTGACAGCCATACCGAAGGCGACACGCTGATTGTCCACGAGACCGCCGCCAAGTTTGTACTGCGCTCCGGCAAATCAGTGCTGGGCATAGACAACCGCAGCTACGACGGCACCGGCACCTTCAACCGCACCGGTACGGACGACAAAGAATCCGTCCTTCTTTTGAAATAGAAAGGATTCACGATGGGACTATTCGACCGCTTTCGCCGCCCCAAGCAAAACGGGGACTCTGCCCCGGAAGACGACGGGCAGCCTGAAAGCATGTTTGAGAAAGTAGGCGATCCGCAGATCGAAGGCGGAGTGCCGGATGTGCAGAGCGCCTCCGGCACATCTAAAAGCCCGCAGCAGCTGATGTTGCTCGGGGCGGCCGTTGTCGGCTGCGGCCTTGCCATTGCCGGATTGATGATATGGATAAACAGTGCGCCTTCCGAAGAGGAAACGGAAGAAAAAGAAGTGCCGGAAATATCGGCCGACAGTCAGTACGACATGGCAGCCGACCAAGCCCGGCTTCTGGCCGAGCAACAGCAGGAAGCAGACGCATCCGCTCCCGAAGGAGTGGAGCCGGAAGAGGAAGAAAACCCGCCCGCCTCCGCACCCGAAGGCGTCACTGCCGAAGGTCAGCCCGAAACCCGGACTGCCGAAGCCTCCGCGCCCGAACTGCCGCCCAAAGACCGCCGGCTGACCGGAGAAGTCTTGGTGGCCACCGACGGCGGCACAACATCCTCCATGCAGTCCGATGCCTCCGCCGTCGGCAGTGCCGGCAATACCGCCGCCATCGGCGCCAACGATCCGTATATGAGCGACAATCCGCCGGCGGAAGGGAAACAGGCGCAAAGCGTCGGGCTGGCCGGCAGGCTCAACCCCACCTTGACCGCCTCCGTCCAAGCCTCACACCGCGCAAGCAGCGATTATCTCTTGGCTAAAGGCACCAATATCCCCTGCACCATGCAGACTAAGATTGTTACCATCCAGCCCGGCTTTACCCGCTGCATCGTCGAGAAAGACGTTTATTCCGCCAACGGCAAAGTGCTGCTGCTCGAACGCGGCAGCAAAGTTACCGGCGAACAGGCATCCGCCCTGCTGCAGGGACAGGCGCGCGTATTCGTGCTGTGGAACGAAGCCGAAACGCCCTACGGCGTGCGTGTTGCGCTGGCCAGCCCAGCCGCCGGCCAACTTGGCGAAGCCGGTATCGGCGCACGGGTGAACTACCACTTCTGGCAACGCTTTGGTGGGGCAGTGATGATCAGCCTGATCGGTGACTTGGGCAACTATGCCTCCAACCGCCGCAACAGCAAGGGTAACGGCGGCCAGACCTTCAACTTCGACAACACGTCCGAATCCGCACAGGATATGGCCACCGAAGCCCTGAAAAACAGCATCAACATCCCGCCGACCGGCTACATCAATCAGGGCAGCCGCATCAACATCATCGTCGCCCGCGACGTGGATTTCGGCAGCGTGTACGAACGGGTCAGCCCATACCGCATGCCCATACCGGATGCGGGCGATACCGCCATCAGGCAATAAAGGTACAGGCCGTCTGAAAAACTTTCAGACGGCCTTTCCCAAGTGGCAGACAGTCTGAAAAACAGCAAACTGTCTTTATCCGGCTGCCTGACTGCTGCAAAAGAAAACCGCCCGCCCCAAAGGGCAGGCGGAAACCTTACAGCGTTTTTTGATTGCCGTTAATTGACTAAGAGCAGGAACAGGGCTAAGATAGTCTTAACGACTGTCCGCAGTCTCAGCCATGAACGACCAGTGCTAGTGGTACGTTTCATACTTGAAACCATCCTTTCTAGGGCGGTTTCAGCACAAAGCCCCACTGCCATGGGGCTTTGTTGCTACCCAGCCCCATAGCCATTATATACACAACAAGGCAGCCTGAAACCTTTCAGGCTGCCTTTTCCTAATTGGAATGACATGCACGAAAGAACCCATATCCGCGCCGACGCCTCCGCATTGAATTTTCTCGACAAACTCGGCATTAACGACCAGCTTGCCCGCGACGGCCTGACCGAAGTCATGATTAACCGTCCCTACGAAATGTTTGTCGAAGGCAGCTTCGGCATCGAGCGCATAGAAAACCCCGAACTGTCGCTGGACAAGCTGATGAAGCTGGCCAATGTGCTGTGCAACTACAACGACAAGCACATCAGCGCCGCCAGCCCCATCCATTCCGTAACCCTGCCCGCCGGCGAGCGCGGCCACATCATGATCCCACCTTCCTGTGAAGACCGTACCGTGGTGATGGCCATCCGCAAACCTTCCACCAGCCGCTTCTCGCTGGACGGCTACATCGAAACTGGCCGCCTGCAGGGTTTTGACGACGCCTCGCGCTACGGCAGCGCAGGCAGCCTGAAAGACGGCGCGTCGGGCGCAAACGGCATCGGGATCGACGGCCGCCATTTCCGCGACATCAGCGACAAAATGGGTCTGCCGCACGACGTGCCGCTGGCCGACTGGCAGTACCAAATGCTCGAAGCCAAAGCCAACCGCGATCTCGATACCTTCTTCCGGCTGGCCATCACCCACAAACTCAACATCTGCATGGTTGGCGGTACCGGTTCCGGCAAAACCACCTTCACCAAAGCGCTAGTGGACATGATTGATCCGCAAACCCGGCTGATCACCATCGAAGACACCCACGAACTCGATACCCCCAATCATCCCAACCATGCCCACTTGTTCTACAAAGAACACATCAGCGCCAAACAGATTATCGCCGCCTGCATGCGGCTCAAACCCGACCGCATCCTGCTCACCGAGCTGCGCGGCGACGAAGCGTGGGACTACCTGTCTGCACTGAACACCGGCCATCCCGGCGGCCTGACTTCCGTCCACGCCAACGACGCCCGCAGCGTCCACTACCGCATCGCCCAACTGGCGATGGAATCGCCTGCGGGCAAAGCCATGCCCTACGACTACATCCTCAACACCGTGCGCACCACCATCGACGTTGTCTGCTTCTTCCACCGCACCTACATGACCGAGCTGTATTTCGACCCCGTGGAAAAATATCAGGCATTGCGCGGTAAGGCATAGGGCAGACAGCAAAGGCCGTCTGAAAAGATTTCAGGCTGCCTTTTCTTCCCCCAAAATTCAGTAAAGGAAACCGATATGGACAGACAAACCGCCTTGGCCAAGATTAAAAAATGCCTGGCCTTAAGCAAATCCGCCAACGAACACGAAGCCGCGCAGGCTCTGAAACACGCACAGTTTTTGATGTCCGAATTCGGACTGACGGAACTCGATATCTCTCTTGCCGAAGTTTCCGAAGAACGCATCAAAGCCCCGCTGACCGTACCACAATGGCACTGGAAACTGGTGCATTTGTGCAGCCGCGCTTTCGGCTGCGACCGCTGGCACAACACCAACCATACAGGCGGCGGCTTTATTTTCTGCGGCACAAGCGGCCGTCCAGAGCTGGCCGGATACGCCTACCAAGTGCTGCTGCGCCTTCTGAAAGCCGCCCGACGCGAATACATGGCCACCGCCCTGTCGCGTGTGCGTATTGCCAAGAACAAGACTGCCCGTGCTGACGAATTTTGCACCGGCTGGGTAGAGGCCGTTTGGGTAGGCGTTTCGTTGTTTGCCCGCAGTGAAGCGGAAAATACTCTGATCCGGCAGTACCGCGAACGCAACGGCCTTACCGATATGAAAACCGCCCGCACCCGCGACGTTAAGGGCGTGCACAGCAGCGGCCGGGACTTTTTCCACGGCCTTAACGCAGGTGAAGGCGTGCGGCTGGATGTGCCGCTTGGTGAGGGGACAGAACGAAAATTATTAGATTGCGTGCAAACCGGTTTTTAGAAACAACTCTGATTTATGGAAAAATATTATGAATGTTAAACATATAATGATTTTGTTTAGTGTTTTTTCAGCTCTTTTCTTAATCCTGATTGACTGGTTATCCGGATGGAAAGCCATATCCTTTATCTTAGGAAACTAGCAGCACAAAGGCCGTCTGAAAAGTTTCAGACGGCCTTTTCTTATTCCCACCAACCAAGATTTAAAGGAAACCCCATGAATGACAATGACATCCTGTCAAGCGTATTATTTCTGTTGAAATACCGCCAACGGCAAAAACAGCCGCAACGGCGCATCCGACAGCGGCGTCGCACCGAACAAGCGGTACCATGCCGCCGCGCGTTCGTCCTTCGCATCAATCAGTAAACCCACGCCGCCCACTTGCTCCGCCACATTCAGGCAGCGGTGCGCAGCGGCAACCAGTAACTGCCCGCCCAAACCACGTCCCTGAAAACGCTTGTCCACCGCCAAACGCGCCAGTACAAACAACGGCACGGCATGAAAGCCATAGCGTCTGGCGTGTTCGGGCGGCATCTGCGCGGCATCCAACGAAGCCAGCGTCAGCGTATAAAAGCCCATGACGGCGCCGCTTTCATCGTCCACGGCCACATAGGTTTTTGCCGTGTCGCGCTCATGTGATTGCCGCGCATAGCGGCGTAAAAATGTGTTCAGCGCATCATTGCCGCAATCAAACGCATCACGCGGATGCACTTTGCACAACGCTTCTTCATGCCACACGGTGCTGCTCCGCAAAATCCCGCATGGTTTGCTGCAAACGTTCGTTGGCAGGTGGCGGATTGTCCAGCAACGCCAGAATCTGCGCCGTATCGCGCGTGGATAACTGTTCATGCTGCGCCACGATTTCCCGCGCTTTGGGTAAGACCTGCCGCAACACGAATTCCGTGATGTTGGTATGGCTCAACGCTGCCGCTTTGGCCAGCAGGGTTTTGTCTGCGCTGTTTAAACGGATGGCAACGCGCTGGTTGCCTGTACTGACGGTTTGCGGCATGACTTATCCTTTTGTGTGCATTAAAAACGTACATTTTAAAAAAAAATGGGCAGACTGAAAACCGTTTTTTGATTTTCAGGCTGCCTTTTCTTATTCCCATCAACCAAGATTTAAAGGTAACCCCATGAACGACATCGACATCCTGCGGGAAATTCTGCACACCCTGCACCAGATCCGCGACCGTTTGCCAGAACCCGGACAACAGCCGTCCCCGCAACAGCAGCCCCGCTTTCCTACTCCAAGTGATAACGAAGCTTTCGCGGCCTTTATTGACGAATGTCGCAGCCGTTTTCCTGTTCCGGCAGAAACACCGGATTATGGCGACGGAACGCCACGCTGCCCTTACCGTGACAAAACAATAGAACGCATGGTGTGCAACGGTCTGCTGCCGGACAGCAATTATGCAGATGACGAAGGACGTCTGCTTTACTCAGCATCGTCGTTTATCAGTAAGGAAATTGCTCTGGAAGGAATAGTTGACGGTAAATGGTATGAACTTCGCCGCCGTTTGTGGCCGTTGGTTCAGGAGGTTTTCAGGTTGCGTTCGCAACAGCAGTCTGAAACCACCAGTAGAAATCCAAACAATCCTGCCCGCCTGCGGGTTTTGGCGATATTGGGCGAGAGTCAGTCATCCGCACCAACCCTGCCCGTCGAACCGGACGTTAAGGGCAACTCGCTGAAACGTTCTGTGTAACGGGTCAATGCGCCGTTGAGCCGTACCCAAAAGGCGTCTTGGCCGAACGCTGCCGACTGCACATAAAGCGTGTCCACCGCTTTCACCAAAGTGCGCAGCCGTTCGGCCCCTCCTCCCTTCCCATTTCCGCCGACAGCACCGTTTCCGCCGCAAACAGCGTCAGCGTTTCCAGATAGGTGGCCATCGCCTGAATTTCTGTTTTCAAAGCCGCCAATTCTTCCGATTGGCGGTTTTCTGTTTGATTTTCCATTTGCTCTATTCCGAAAAAAGAAAGGCCGAGTATGCCATATGACAACACTCTGTATCTAATGGGCTATCTGGGCAGCGATCCCGAAGGCGGTTATTTTGCCGACGGCAACGCGCATGCCAAGATTTCCGTCGCCTGCAACGACAGGCGGCGCGACAAAGACGGCAACGAGACCGACCATGTGGAATGGTTTGCCGTGCTGCTGCGCGGCAAACCTGCCGAATTTGCGTTGAACTATTTGAAAAAAGGCAACTGCGTGGCCGTGTGGGGCAGCATCTGGTCGCGGCACTTTACCGACAAAAGCGGGCGGGCGCGGACGGTTTACGAAGTGCGCGGCAACAAGGTGAAGTTTATTGCCGCATCCAAAGGAAACGAAGATGGCGGCGGCCGCAATGAAACGGATGACGGCGGTGCATCGGCCTATTTGGGCTGACTGCCGCTTCTGCCGACGGTTTCAGGCTGCCTGAAGCCGTTTTTTTCATCCATTTATACGGAGACACCGATGTCCGAACCCAAAAAATTGCCCGCCGTGCTGTTCGGTTTGGGCATTACCCCTTTATCCGCCGCCGGCGGGCTGTATCTCGGCGCATTTGTGCTGACCCGCTGGCTGGATCTGAAAAGCGCACCCGCCCTGGCCATGCTGCCGCGCTACTGGGAATACTCTGCCCGCCTGCCGCAGAACTTCCGCTTTCCGCTGTATGCGGCATCCGGTCTGGCCGCAGTCGTGGCCGTCGCACCGCTGTTTATTATCTTAGCGGTGCTGTTTGCCAAACCCAAGCGCGAATTGCACGGTTCGGCACGCTTCGCCAACGGTGCGGAAATCGCCCAAACCGGACTGCTCAAACCGCCGGCCAAGCAGGAAAAAGGTAAGCCTCTGCCACTGCCGGGACTGCTGTTGGGCAAGTACAAAGGCAAACTGCTGCGCTGGGCGGGCAGCGAATTTCTGTTTGTCGCCGCCCGTACCCGTGCCGGTAAGGGTGTGTCGCTGATTGTTCCGAACTGCCTGAACTACCGCGACAGCATGGTGGTATACGACCCCAAGTTCGAGAACTTTCTCTTAACTGCCGGCTACCGTGCCAGCGTCGGCCAACAAGTGTTTCTGTTCAATCCCGGCGGTCTGATGCCGGGCATGAGCAAAGCCGACTGGGATACCGACGACGAAGCCCACCGTGCCAAGCTGTCGGCACAGGCCGCACAGATTACCGGCCTGAAAAGCCACCGCTGGAATCCCTTTACCTACGTCTCGCGCAATCCGCTGTTCATGTATAAAGACGTTTCCAACATGGCCGCCATCATGCTGCCGATGAGCGCGAAAAGCAGCGGTGGCAACGACAGCTTCTGGGTGGAATCCGCGCGCAAACTGTTCGTCGGACTTGCCCTGTATATGCTGGAAACCGAACACGAGCGGCCGAACCGCGACGCCGACTACCGCGAACGCAGCACCCTGTCCTATCTCTACCGGCTGACCACCCCTGCCGACGGCCAAACCCTGACCGACTGGATCAAAAAAGAGCTGGAAACGCGCAAACGCAGCGGCAAACCCTTAAGCGATGCCTGCCAAACCCTGCTTTCCGGCTTTGCCAACGGCAATGCCAAAACCAATGCCGACATTCTCGCCACCATGACCGCCCCGCTCGGCATCTTTCTCGACCCCGTTGTCGAAGCGGCCACTTCCGGCGACGATTTCCGGCTCGACGATCTGCGCCGTAAACGCATGACGGTGTATATCGGCATCAATCCTACCGAAACCGCCACTTTCAGCCGTCTGACCAATCTGTTTTTCAGCCAGCTTGTGCAGGTGAACGTTGCCCAAGGCTTGCCGGAAAACAATCTCGATGCAAACGGCCAGACCACACTGCCTTTCCAATGTCTGCTGCTGATGGACGAGTTTCCCGCACTGGGCAACGTCCAAGCCATCCAGGAAGGCGTCTCCTACGTCGCCGGCTACGGATTGCGGCTGATGATCATCGCCCAGTCGCCCGCGCAGATCGAAGCCGTGTACGGCCGCGAAAACGCCCGCACCTTCTTCACCAACTTCGCCGCCCGCGCCATCTTCACCCCGCGCGACCAAGCCGAAGCGGAAGAGTACAGCCGGATATTGGGCAATGAAACCGTCAAGGCCAAATCCGTTTCCCGCAGCAGCGGCAAAGGCAGCAGCCGCAGCCAAAGTACTAGCGACCAGAAACGCGCCTTGATGTACGACAGCGAGATCAAACAGATGCCGATGGACAAGTGCATTCTCGACATGGCTGCCGCCCGCCCCATCTATGCCGACAAAATCCGCTACTACGACGATCCGGCGTTCAAAGAACGCTCAGGCATGGATATTCCCTTTATCCCCGACCTGCTTTTCCGAACAGGCAGTCTGAAGCGGCACGACGATCAGTCGCAGCCCATCCCGCGCGATCAGGTCAAAAACACCCACCCGTCCGACTACGGCAACAAGCAGGAGCTGGCACAGATCTACACCGATTTGGTCAGCGGCGATCCCGAAACCGCCGTCCTGCTTGCCCGCAGCCTGAAAGGCAGTTGGCATTTGGAAACCATGCCCACCGTCCGCGCCATGCTCGCCGACAGCACGGCAGCGGACACCCCGCCGTTTGACGGTGAAGACGGTGAAAACGGCATCGCAGACGCTTCCGGCGACGGCCAAGCGTATGACGACGCAGACGCAGAAGATGCCGAGACCGAAAACGGCGGAGGACTGTTCGACAACATAGAAGACTAGGCAGCCTGAAAGGGGTTTCAGGCTGTTAGCACAACCCATAAGCAACAAGGCCGTCTGAAACTCGTTTTCAGACGGCCTTTTCCATTTCCACTTTTGGAGAACCGTTATGGCCAACGACTACGCCCCACCCACCTACGACGAAGTTCAGGCTGCCCTGAGCTACATTCCCACTCCCGCCACCCACAACGAATGGTATCCGATCGCCATCGCCATCAAAGACGCTCTCGGCGAAAACGGCTTTACCCTGTGGGACGAATGGTCACGGCAGGGCAAAGGCTACAACAGCAGCATCGTCAAATCGACATGGAAGTCTGCCACCCCCAAACCCGGCGGCATCACCGCCGCCACCCTGTTCAGGCTTGCCCGCGACAACGGCTACCGTCCCGAGCGTCCCTACGTTCCGCCTACACCCGAACAGATGGCTGCCCGTGAAGCCGAACAGCGCGCCCGCGACGAAGCTGCCGCCCGTGAGCTGGCCGATACCCGCCGCCAAGCTGCCAAAAAAGCCTACGGCATCTGGAAAAATGCCGATAAAACCGTCGATCTTAACCATGCCTATCTGCAACGCAAAGGCATTGCCGAAGCCGAACTGGTGCGCGGCATCCGCCAAAACGAATACCAAGGGCAGCGGCAGCTTGTCATCCCCCTGTATCAGGGCGGCGAACTGGTTTCCGTGCAAACCATCAATGAAGCGGGCGGCAAACACTTTCTCAAAGGCGGCGAAAAAAGCGGCAGTTACGCCGTACTCGGCAATCTCGAGCGCGAAGCGCACAAAGGCATCGTACTGGCCGAAGGTTTCGCCACCGCCGCCAGCATCCGCAAAGCCACCGGCGCGCCCGTTGTTATCGCCTTCGACAGCGGCAATATGATCCGCATCGCCGAAAACATGGCTACCCGTCTGCCTGAAACCCAGCGCGTCATACTGGCTGCCGACAACGACCCTTCCGGCACCGGCCTTGCCGCCGCCAGCCAAGCTGCCGTTATTCTCGGCGGCCGCGCCCGCATCGCCCTGCCTGATTTCAGCCCAGAAACCGTCGGGCGTTTTCAGGCTGCCCACGGCGCATGGGACGAAAAACGCAACCGCGAAAACCTACCTACCGACTTCAACGACCTGCATCTGACCGAGGGCATCGAAGCCGTCCGAGCACAAATGGCCACCGCTCTGCAGATGCCCGAAAGGCAGCCTGAAATTGCCCCAGCAAGCGAAACGCCCCAACCCGCAGCCGCCCGCAACGCGGCTTTTTCTATGTCTGCCGCAAACGAAAAGCAGGCAGAGCAGGAGCAAAGCATGGCACAACCGCCCGAAACACCATCCCAAACCCCGCCGCATCCCGAAGGCAGCGGTATCTATGCCTATGCATCCCGGGAACAGAACGGCAGGCACTATGCCGTATTCACCGGCGCGTTCGGCAAACTGTTCAACTATCCTGTTGTTCCTGCCGAAGGCGCTCAAACGGAGCAGGAAGCACGCGAAGCGGCCGACCAAACCATAACCATGCACCGAAACGATGACTTTATCGGCACGGCATGGCAGAGCAACAAAGGACAGGCCGAAGTGTACGGATGGACGAACCTGCCCACCTTTATGCCGGCCAAAACCGGCAAAGAACCGCAATACGGCGTGCGCTACGAAAACGACGAACGCCGCCAAACCGTCGGATACCGCTCGGACATCGAAACCATGATGCAACGCGATGCCGTACAGCTTGCCGAAAAGCAGGTACAAGCTGACGAGCGCCAACCCGTCAGCGACTGGCTTGCCCAATCCGGCCTGTCCGCCATACAGGCCGGCCGCGCCCGCAGCATATTGGACAAGCGCATCAATTACCGGGGCTACGGCGAAACAAGCCGCGCCGACTTTATCCTCGAGCGCACGGCCGAAGGCTGGACAACCCGTCGCGGCACGGACGGCAACGGCAAACCCACCCTCGGCATTTGGTCGCCTGATGGAGAGGTTGGCTATGACATCACCGAAACTGAAAAACAGTTCGCCGACTGGCTGGCACAACGGCAGACTGAAAACATCCGCCCATCACACGAACCAAACACAGTGCGGCAGCCTGAAAGGCCGTCTGAACGCCCGGCCGTCCACCTGAAAGAAGGCCACATCCGGCTGGAAAACCCTGTCGCCTTCGAGCGCACCCCGTTCGGCTACCGCACCGCAGAGATGGCGCACAACACCGCTTTCGAGCGCAGGCACATTACCATCGCAGGCGGCAGAATCGTCGGTACACACCCGGGACTGGCTCAGGAAATGGGCTGGGCAACGGTTGGCGCAATCCGGCCTAAGTCCGAACAGACCCTGCAACAAGAAGCACAGGCCGCGGCCGAACAGGCCGCACGCGCAGCCGAAACGGCCAAAACGGCGCAGGCCGCAGTGGCCGCCATGCGGCTGAACGAGACCGCCGCACAAATCGCGCCCGAACTGCGGCAGCAGGCGCAGCAAGACATCAATGCCGCATTAAACGATCCGACGCTGGACGGACGGGAACGCATCATCGCCGCCCAAGAAACGGCGGCAGCCTACCGCGATAACGGCAGGCCGTCTGAA
>ERZ773265.972-NODE-972-length-16171-cov-5.900782_pt1 | contig 16171 bp, 9 predicted proteins | sample MGYA00580512_ERZ773265 | MGnify/ENA primary metagenome ERZ773265 (study PRJEB29015, sample SAMEA2738169) | human oral metagenome | biome: human oral; feature: human-associated habitat; material: saliva | place: China | collected 2183 ... | reverse complement strand
GATAAGGCGAAGGGCTTGTGTATCACTTCGGAGAGGCATATCGGGGAGCTGGGCGCACGATGCCTTAGCAGAATAAATAGAGGGTAGGACTCTCCGAAGCAGTCTCAGGAGAGTCGAGGCAAGGCACTCTGAAGAGGGGAGAGAAGGGCTTCCCCCTACTTTTTGTACCTTTGTGTAGATCTGTACCTTAAGTGGTATAGACGGAAATCGTATTATTTATCCTTTAGCCTAAGAAGACTAAGAATAGCGTATGGGAAGAGTCCTCATTATCGGTGCCGGCGGTGTCGGTACGGTAGTGGCCAAGAAGGTGGCACAGAATAGCGACGTATTCACTGAGATTATGCTCGCCAGCCGCACGAAGAGTAAGTGCGATAAGATTGCCTCCGAGATTACCAATGTCAAGATCCAGACGGCAGCCGTCGACGCTGATAACGTCCCCGAGCTCGTCGCTCTGATGAAGTCCTTCAAGCCAGAGCTGGTCATCAACGTCGCTCTGCCCTATCAGGACCTCCATATCATGGATGCTTGCCTCGAGGCAGGCGTCAACTACCTCGACACGGCGAACTATGAGCCGCTCGACGAGGCTAAGTTCGAGTACAGCTGGCAGTGGGCCTATAAGAAGCGCTTCGAAGAAGCTGGGCTGACGGCTATCCTGGGCTGTGGCTTCGACCCAGGGGTGACCGGGGTCTTCACCGCCTATGCTGCCAAGCACCACTTCGATGAGATCCACTACCTCGATATCGTAGACTGCAACGGTGGGGACCACCACAAGGCCTTCGCCACGAACTTCAATCCCGAGATCAACATCCGCGAGATCACCCAGAAGGGTAAGTACTACGAGGATGGACAGTGGCGCGAGACCGAGCCTCAGGAGATCCACAAGCCCCTGACCTATCCCAACATCGGGGTGCGTGAGTCTTACCTCCTCTACCACGAGGAGCTGGAGTCGCTCGTGAAGAACTATCCCACGATCCGCCGTGCACGCTTCTGGATGACCTTCGGGCAGGAGTACCTGACCCACCTGCGTGTCATGCAGAATATCGGTATCACGCGTATCGACCCCGTCCTCTACAACGGCGTCGAGATCGTCCCCATCCAGTTCCTCAAGGCGATCCTGCCTAACCCCGGTGAGCTCGGTGAGAACTACACGGGTGAGACGTCTATCGGCTGCCGTATCCGCGGTATCAAGGACGGCAAGGAGAAGACCTACTACGTGTGGAACAACTGCAGCCATCAGGCCGCCTATCAGGAGACGGGCGCTCAGGGCGTGAGCTACACCACGGGTGTGCCCGCCACGATCGGTGCGATGATGTTCTTCAAGGGCCTCTGGCGTCGCCCAGGCGTGTACAACGTCGAGGAGTTCGATCCAGATCCCTTCATGGAGCAGCTCATGAAGCAAGGCCTGCCTTGGCATGAGCAGTTCGACCTCGATCTCGAGCTCTGATAAGACTCGAGATGCGGCGTAGCGGAGCCGTCTGAGTGCCTTCTCTTAGAGGCCCAGCCTTGGGGCACTCAGGCGCCTTCCCCGCGCGCCACCCCTTATCCCCTCACTCTTTACCCCCAAAAACCACACCACTACCTCTAATCATGAACATCCTGCTGATCGTAGATCCCCAGAACGACTTCATCACCGGCTCCCTCGCCATCGAAGGCGCGATCCCAGCGATGGATTACCTCACCGCTTACGTCAAGGAGCACCATGCCGAGTACGACGCTATCGTCGTCACCATGGACCAGCATCCTGCCGACCACTGTAGTTTCGATGTCTCTGGTGGCCCATGGCCTATCCACTGCGTCCGCTATACTACGGGGGCTGCTCTCTATCCTCCTCTGGCTGATGCGATCATGGAGCGTAAGCGTCAGGGGCAAAATGTCCTCTTCATCCCCAAGGCAATGACTCGCCACAAGGATTCTTACAGTGCCTTCCACGACGCAGTGCCCGACCTCCTCATGAACGCGCGCCGCATTGACGTTGCGGGCCTCGCAGGGGACTACTGCGTCAAGACTACTATCGAAGATCTCAGACGCCTCCTCTACGCCCCTCAGATCCACACGATCGATGAGGCCATCGCCTGGATCGGCGAGCCCCAGCCCCTGGTGTAGCTCCCCCAGCGACCTCCCACCTCTAATTCCCCCCACACACCTATGAAACGACTCATTGCCACTCTGAGCCTCCTCGCTATGCTCACTGCTTGCCAGACCAGCTCGACCAAGGAGAATCCCCTCCTCACCGAGAGCACGCTTGACTACCAAGCTCCCGACTTCAGTAAGATCCGCCCTGCACACTTCATCCCCGCTATCGAGGAGGGGATCCGTATCCAGCTCGCCGAGATCGACAGCATCACGAGCAATACGGCTGCTCCGACCTTCGAGAACACCGTGCTGGCGTATGAGAAGTCCGGTCGCCTCCTCGCACGCGCTACCTCTATCCTCTCAGGCCTCGTAGGTGCTGACGGCACCGAGGAGCTGCAGAAGATCGACGAAGAGACGACGCCTATGCTCTCTGCCCACCACGATGCGCTGCTGCTGAATGAGAAGCTCTTCGCTCGTATCAAGGCCGTCTACGACCAGCGCTCCAGCCTCCAGGGTGAAGACCTACGCCTCACGGAGGTGCTCTATGATCAGTTCGTCCATGAGGGCGCACTCCTCTCAGCTGCCGACAAGGAAGCTCTGAAGAAGATCAATAGCGAGATCGCTGTGCTGCAGACGAAGTTCACGAATCAGGTGAACGCTGGCACGAAGGAAGCTGCCGTCCTCGTCGACAAGGTCGAGGAGCTCGATGGCCTCTCCGAAGAAGCGATCGCCCGTGCTGCCGAGGCAGCTACCGCTGCAGGGCACAAGGGTAAGTACCTGCTGGAGCAGACGAATACGTCACGCCCAGGCTACCTCGTCGACCTCAACAATCGTGATGTCCGTCGTCGCGTCCTCGAGGCTTCGCTCTCACGCTGCTCGAGCGGTGATAGCACGAATACGCACCCCACGATCACCCGCATCGCTGCCCTGCGCGCCGAGAAGGCAAAGCTCCTCGGGCTGCCCAACTTCGCCTCTTGGGCACTGAGCGACCAGATGGCTGGTCGTCCTGAGGCTGTAGAGCGCCTCATCAGCCAGCTGGCTCCCGCCTGCCGTGCTAAGGTCGCTGATGATGTCGCCGAACTCGAAGCCTTCGCTCAGCAGACTGAGGGGAAGGACTTCAAGCTCGCTGCTTGGGACCTCGACTACTATGCCGAGCGCCTGAAGAAGGCTAAGTACGACCTCAACGAAGCCGACCTCAAGCCCTATCTCGTGCTGGATAGCGTGCTGAAGAATGGTGTCTTCTACGCAGCCAACCAGCTGTATGGCCTGACCTTCAAGCCCCGCCCTGATATCCCTGTCTATGCTGATGGTGTACAGGTCTACGAGGTCTTCGACCAGGATAATACCCCAATGGCTCTCTTCTATACGGACTACTTCCGTCGACCAACGAAGACGGGTGGAGCATGGATGTCGAACTTCGTCCAGCAGAGCACGCTCTTCGGTACGAAGCCTGTCATCTACAACGTTTGCAACTTCGAGGCTCCTGCTAAGGGTGCTCCTGCCTTCCTCACCTCGTCGGATGTAGAGACGCTCTTCCATGAGTTCGGCCACGCTCTGCATGGCCTCTTTGCCTCGCAGAAGTACGAGACGCTCTCGGGTACGAATACACCCCGTGATTTCGTGGAAATGCCCTCGCAGTTCAACGAGCACTGGATGACGGACTCTGTCGTCCTGCGCCACTACGCCCGCCACTACAAGACGGGTGAGCCTATGCCTCAGGCGCTCATCGACAAGATGAAGGCTGCTGCTACCTACGGACAGTCCTACGCGCTGGCTGAGAACCTCGCTGCCGTGACGATCGATATGGCTTGGGGTATGCTCCCCGCTGGTCAGACGGTGAGCGATGTAGATGCCTTCGAGCGTGAAGCGCTCGCTCGTGCTGGTCTTGACTTCGCTCTCGTACCTCCCCGCTACCGCTCGGCTTACTACCTGCACGTCTTCGCTGGTGGCTATGCTTCGGGCTACTACTCTTACCTCTGGACGGAGGTCCTCGACCACAATATCTACGAGTGGTTCGCCGCACACGGTGGGCTGACGCGTGAGAATGGTCAGCGCTTCCGTGAGATGGTCCTCTCGCGCGGGAATACCGCTCCTGTCGGCACGTTCTTCACGAACTTCACCGGCCTCACGGAGCCCGATATGTCGAGCCTTCTGCGCTTCCGCGGCCTCACGAAGTAAGCTAAGGGTGCTTCGTCACCTCCCCACATAATAGGTGCCCCCCATCCCTCGGACTATGATCCGTCGGGTGGGGGGCGCTACTTTATTATAGATAGCACTCCATAGGCTGGAGCGGAATACGTATCTTTGTCCTACCAGTAATAGATCCAGCACAGACCTCGAAGAATGACAGAGCACTACGTCGTCTCCGCACGCAAATACCGCCCCGATACCTTCCGTAGTATCGTCGGGCAGGAGGCTATGGCCTCCACACTACGCACCGCTGTTCGCTCGGGCAAACTCTCCCATGCGTACCTCTTCTGTGGCCCCCGTGGGGTAGGGAAGACGACGGCAGCACGCGTCTTAGCGCGGACGATCAACTGCGAGAACCTCTCCGCCGAAGGTGAGGCTTGCGGGCAGTGCGAGAGCTGTAAGGCCTTCGAGGAGCAGCGCTCCTTCAACATCTTCGAGCTGGACGCTGCGTCAAACAACTCCGTAGAGGACATCCGCCAGCTCACCGAGCAGGTGCAGATGCCACCCGCTCTCGGTCGCTACAAGGTCTATATCATCGACGAGGTGCATATGCTCTCGGCGGCGGCTTTCAATGCCTTCCTCAAGACCCTCGAAGAGCCCCCCTCGTACGCTATCTTCATCTTAGCGACGACGGAGAAGCACAAGATCCTCCCCACCATCCTCTCGCGCTGTCAGATCTATGACTTCAAGCGAATCACCGTACAGGATATCACCCGCCATCTGCGCTACGTCGCCGATAGCGAGGGTATCGATGCCGAGGAGACGGCGCTCGGGCTCATCGCTGAGAAGGCCGATGGGGGGATGCGCGATGCGCTCTCGATGTTTGACCGTATCGCCAGCTTCGCCGGCGGGCATATCACCTACCAGCATGCGCTGGAGAGTCTGAATGTCCTCGACTATACCTACTTCATCCGCATCTTTGAGCTCTTCCTGAGCGGGGACCATCGTAGTGTCCTGCTCCTCCTGGATGAGCTGATGGGTAAGGGCTTCGAGGGACAGACGATCCTCACGGGGCTCTCCGCTTTCGTGCGTGACCTCCTTGTAGCCCAGCATCCCGAGACGCTCCAGCTCTTGGAGAAGCCCGATGCCGTAGCCGCCTCCTATGCGACCATTGCCCAGCAGTGCACACCTGCCAGCCTCTTTGCTGCGCTCAAGACTCTGGTGCAGGCTGACCAGCAATATCGTGGGGCAACGAATAAGCGTCTCTTAGTCGAGCTGAGCTTCCTCAGCATGGTCCCTCTCTTCAAGCGGGACTCCGACCTCAATCTCCCAGCTGCGCCAGCCCCTGCCGCCCCTCCGACGGCTACACCGCAGGCCGCTCCTCAGACGCCCCCTGCGACCACCCCCCCAGCTTCTCCTGCGCCCAAAGCGCAGACAGCTCCCGTAGCAGCTCCCGCACCGCAGGCTGCTCCCAATCCTGCCCCTGCGGCGGTGACACCTCCTCCGGCGCCAGCTGAACCGACACCCGCGCCAGCACCAGCACCCGCACCAGCGGCATCTGCTACACCTCCCCCTCCAGCTCCCCCCTCGTCCGCTCCTAAGCGTCTCTTCGGAGCACGCCGTCGTGCAGACACTCCCAGCGAAGCCACTTCTACGGCTCCAGCAGAGGCCCCTGCCCCCGTCGAGGATAAGGACTTCACGGAGGATGACCTCCAGCGAGCTTGGGTGCGCTTCGTCGAGCAGGAGCTGACGCCCTCACAGATCCTCTACCGCAACATCCTGCGCCCCGAGCTACCGAAGCTCTTAGACGGTGTGCAGGCAGAGATCTCCCTCCCACCAGGTGAGGCTATCCATACCACGGTGATGGAGGTCTATCCCCAGCTCGTAGAGTTCCTCCGCACGACGCTGCAGAATCGTAAGTTCAACCTCGTCCTGCGCGAGAAGACTGTAGAGGAGCAGGCGAAGATCGTCCTCACCCAAGAGGATCGCTTCAACCAGCTTGCGGAGATCAACCCCGAGGTGCGCAAGCTCAAGGAAGCCCTTGGCCTACGCTTCTCCTAATCCCAGACCACATACATATACAATACGCATATCGCTATGAAGATCAAGAAGCACATCACCGCTCTTGCTACGGCAGCAGCCCTCTCGGCGACCCTGCCTGCTGTGGCTCAGCAGTCGCAGCACATGGCGCCCGAGACGATGCTTTCGCTCGCTCGTGTCGGTGCCTCCGCCCTCTCTCCCGACGGCAAGATGGTCGTCTACAGCGTGGGCTTCCCCAGCATCAAGGACAATAAGATCCGCACCGAGCTCTTCACCATCTCCTCCGATGGCAGTGCACGCCGCCAGATCACCCAGGGGGTCGCTGGCGTGCATGGCGCTCGCTGGATCCAGCAGGGCCGTCGTATCAGCTACATCTCCTCGGAGAGTGGCGCTCCTCAGGTCTGGACGATGGCTCCCGATGGTACGGACCGCCGTCAGGTGACCAATATCGAGGGCGGGCTCTCGGACTACCTCTTCTCGCCCGATGAGAAGCAGCTGGCCTATATCAAGGAGATTTCCTTCGGGAAGAGCACTAAGGAGATTTACCCCGACCTGCCTAAGGCTACGGGTCGTATCGTCACCGATCTGATGTACAAGCATTGGGACGAATGGGTAGAGACGATCCCTCATATCTTCATCGCTCCCGTAGGTGGCAAAGCGATCACGGGCGGTAAGGACATCCTCGAAGGTGAGCCCTACGAAGCTCCTACGAAGCCCTTCGGCGGAGCTGAAGAGCTCTCTTGGAGCCCCGACGGTAAGACCTTAGCCTACTCCTCCCGCAAGAAGACGGGCATGGAGTACTCCCTCTCCACCAATACCGATATCTATCTCTATGACCTCGCCTCGGGGCAGACTCGCAATATCACCGAGGGGATGGGCGGCTATGATACCCACCCCCGCTTCTCGCCCGATGGCAAGCGTATCAGCTGGATCAGCATGGAGCGTGACGGCTACGAAGCTGACCTCAAGCGTCTCTTCGTCCAGGATCTGAAGACGGGACAGAAGACCTTCCTCACCGACGGCTTCGAGTACGATGTCGATGAGCTCCAGTGGTCGGCCAATAGCCAGAGCCTCTTCTTCCTCTCGACGAAGCATGCCGAAGCTCAGCTCTGGGAGATCGCGCTCAAGGGGCGTAAGATCCGCCAGATCACCACGGGTATGCACGACTACACCTCGCTGGATGTGCAGGGCGGTAAGATCCTCGCTGGTCGTCAGAGCTACATTGATCCCACGGATCTCTACCTCGTAGACGTCAAGACCGGTGCCGCGAAGCAGCTCACGGCAGAGAATAAGTCCACACTCGACGGTCTCGCTCCTATCTCAGTAGAGAAGCGCTGGGTCAAGACGACCGACGGGGGCAACATGCTCGTCTGGGTCGTCCTCCCACCGAACTTCGACAAGACGAAGAAGTACCCTGCGCTGCTCTTCTGTCAGGGTGGCCCACAGAGTCCCGTCAGTCAGTTCTTCTCTTACCGCTGGAATATGCGCCTCATGGCTGAGCAAGGCTATATCGTCATCGCTCCCAATCGCCACGGCGTCCCCAGCTTCGGTAAGGCATGGAACGAGCAGATCAGCGGCGACTACTCGGGGCAGAATATCCAAGACTACCTCACCGCAGTCGATGAGCTGAAGAAGGAGCCTTGGGTCGACAGCGAGCGTCTCGGCTGTGTCGGTGCCAGCTACGGTGGCTACTCCGTCTTCTATCTGGCAGGCGTGCACCAGAAGCGCTTCAAGGCCTTCATCGCCCACGCTGGCATCTTCAACCTCGAGATGCAGTACATGACGACCGAGGAGATGTGGTTCGCCAACTGGGATATGGGCGGTGCTCCCTGGGAGAAGGACAATGCAGTCGCTCAGCGCACCTTCGCCAACTCCCCCCACAAGCTCGTAGGCAACTGGGATACGCCGATACTGGTCATCCACGGCGAGCGCGACTACCGCATCCTCGCAGGCCAAGGTATGGCGGCCTTCAACGCGGCTAAGCTCCGTGGCATCCCTGCCGAGCTCCTCATCTACCCCGATGAGAACCACTGGATACTCCGCCCGCAGAACGCCCTGCTCTGGCAGCGTACCTTCTTCGGCTGGCTTGATAAGTACCTCAAGTAACCCCTATATGTCCGTGCGAAAGAACTGTTAGTCCCCGCTACAGTCCTTTCGCACGGCTTGCTTTTAGCCCATCTCCCTCCCATACAGGAAGCTCTTTTACCCACATCATTGACCCACTAACTCTCTTTCTGGTAATGAAGACCGACATCGAAATCGCCCGCTCGATAGCCCTCGAGCCGATCGAAAAGATAGCTGCCAAGGTGGCTATCCCCACCGACCACCTGGAGCACTACGGCAAGTACCTCGCCAAGGTAGACCTCTCCGAGCTCCAAGCTGGTCATAAGCCTGGCAAGCTCATCCTCGTCACGGCCATCACTGCTACGAAGGCTGGTATCGGCAAGACGACGGTCTCTATCGGCCTCGCTCTCGGTATGAACCGCCTCGGTCATAAGGCGGTCGTCGCACTGCGTGAGCCCTCTCTCGGCCCTTGCTTCGGTATGAAGGGCGGTGCTGCTGGTGGTGGCTACGCTCAGGTGCTTCCTATGGAGAAGATCAACCTGCACTTCACTGGTGACTTCCACGCCATCACCTCGGCGCACAACATGATCACTGCGCTCCTGGACAACTACATCTACCAGAACCGCAATACGGACAAGGGGCTCAGCGAAGTCCTCTGGAAGCGTGTCCTCGACGTCAACGACCGTTCTCTGCGCTCCATCGTCACGGGCCTTGGTGGTCAGGTCAATGGTATCCCAGCCGAATCGGGCTTCGACATCACGCCTGCCTCGGAGATCATGGCGATCCTCTGTCTGTCGACTTCACTCGAAGACCTGCGCCGCCGTATCGAGAATATCCTCCTCGGCTATACGAAGCAGGGGGAGCCCTTCACCGTGCGTGACCTCGGTGTAGCGGGTGCGATCACCGTCCTCCTCCTCGACGCTATCAAGCCCAATCTGGCGCAGACGACTGAGCATACCCCTGCCTTCATCCACGGCGGCCCCTTTGCGAACATCGCTCACGGCTGCAACTCGATCCTCGCTACCCGCATGGCGCTGGCGCACTCCGACTACACGATCACGGAGGCAGGCTTCGGTGCGGACCTTGGTGCCGAGAAGTTCTACAACATCAAGTGCCGCACGGCAGGCCTCCAGCCTGCGCTCACCGTCCTCGTAGCTACCCTCGGCGGGCTGAAGATGCACGGTGGTGTCGATGAGAAGGACCTCAAGACGCAGAATATCGAGGGTGTCCGCCACGGGCTGGCTAACCTCGACCGCCATATCGAGAACCTCAAGAGCTTCGGGCAGACGGTCGTCGTAGCCTTCAACCGCTTCGCTACCGATACGGAGGAAGAGATCGCACTGGTGCGTGAGCATTGCCACGCCGCTGGTGTGGGCTTTGCTGTCAACACGGCCTTCGGCGAAGGTGGTGCTGGTGCCGAAGAGCTGGCTCGCCTCGTCGTCGAGACCATCGAGCAGAAGCCCTCGCAGCCCCTGCAGTTCACCTATCCCCTCACCGCCTCCATCGAGGAGAAGGCTACGGCTATCGCTCAGCGTATCTACGGCGCACGCTCCATCCACTTCTCGGCGAAGGCACAGCGCCAGCTCGAGCGTATCGAGCGCCACGGCTGGTCGAAGTTCCCCGTCTGTATCGCCAAGACGCAGTACTCCTTCAGCGACGATCCCACGGCCTATGGTAGCGTGCGTGACTTCGACCTCGAGGTGCGCGACGTCGTCATCAACACGGGTGCTGAGATGATCGTCCTCGTCCTCGGCGCTCTGGTGCGTATGCCCGGTCTGCCCCGCGTCCCCCAAGCAGAAAAGATAGACTTCATCGATGGACACATCGAGGGTCTTAGCTAATAATACCTATATAACTCACTCACTACACTCAAACTCATGAACTACGATGTAGCTATCATCGGTGCTGGCCCCGGCGGTACCGACGCTGCAGAGCATGCAGCAGCCCACGGCCTCCGCGTCGTCATCTTCGAGAAGAATAAGCTCGGTGGTGTCTGTCTCAACGAAGGTTGCGTACCTACGAAGGCACTCCTGCACTCAGCCCACCTCCTCTCCGAAGCCCTCGATGGCAAGAAATATGGTCTTACGATCCCCGAAGCAGCCTTTGACCTCGGTAAGGTGATGGCGCGCAAGACGAAGATCCTCAAGAAGCTCGGTGCGGGTATCCGTATCGGTCTGCAGGGCCATGAGGTCGAGATCGTCACCGAAGAGGCTCGTCTCACGGGTCGCGGTGATGAGGGCTTCACCATCGCTGCAGGCGAGGCGACCTATACGGCACGCCACGTCATCATCGCTACGGGCTCACGTGCCTTCATCCCACCCATTGATGGGCTGAGCGACGTGCCCTTCTGGACAGCTAAGGAAGCGCTCGAGGTCGAGGAGCTCCCACAGAGCCTCGTCGTCCTCGGTGGCGGGGTCATCGGTATGGAGTTCGTCTCCTTCTTCTCTACGCTCGGCGTGGAGGTGACGGTCGTCGAGATGCTGCCTAAGATCCTCGGGCCTATGGACGAAGAGCTCTCTGGGGAGCTGCAGAAGGCCTTCGAGAAGCGCAAGGTGAAGTTCCACCTCTCCACGAAGGTCACTGCCGTGCGTGAGGGCAAGGTCATCGCTGAGCATGAGGGCGAGACGCTGGAGATCCCCTTCGACAAGCTGCTGGTCAGTGTCGGTCGTCGTGCTGTGACCGATGGTCTGGGACTGGAGACGGTCGGTGTCGAGCTCCAGCGTGGGGCTGTCGTCGTCGATGAGCACCTCCAGACCTCGGTGCCTGGTATCTATGCCGTCGGTGATGTCAATGGTACGTCTATGCTCGCTCACACGGCTGCTCGCGAAGGGCAGGTCGCTGTACACCACATCACCGGCACGGAGGATGTGATGAGCTACCGCGCTATCCCTGGTATCGTCTATACCGATCCCGAGATCGCTGCTGTCGGCCAGACGGAGCAGGAGCTGCGTACGGCTGGCATCGACTATGAGGTGCATCGTGTGCCGATGACGCTCTCTGGTCGCTTCATCATCGAGAACGAGCAGGGCAATGGCTTCTGCAAGCTCCTCACGGACAAGGAGGGGGTCATCCTCGGTGCGCATCTCTTCGGTAATGGCTCTTCGGAGATCCTGGTGCCTGCGATCATGGCTGTCGAGCAGCGGATGAAGCTCTCTGAGCTGTCTCGCATCGTCTTCCCGCACCCCACGGTCTGCGAGATCGTCCGCTCGGCTACCCTGCACTAAGGGAAGCTACTCCCCATAATAAGCCCGCCGGCTACGCTCCACGAAGGAGGGTAGCCGGCGGGCCTTTTTATACAGATATGTGCGGGGGAGGCTTTGCTTTACACCGCTGTGAGGCGGAGGATCTGCAGGCCGTGGGGAGCGAGGCTCAGGCGAAGGGGAGCCAGCGTGGTGAGGCAGAGGAAGTCCACTGCGTCCGTGAGCTGGTCTGCGGCACGGAAGGCTGTGCCCTCGGTGATGCCCGTAGCGGCGAAGAATTCGGCGGGTAGGGGGAGGGCAATGTCTGCCTGCTCGCTGGAGAAGTTAGCCAGCACGAGGTAGAGTCCTTCCTCCGAAGCGCGGGCGAAGGCGAGGACACGCTCTCTGCCAGAGCCCTCGGCACGCAGGCCGTAGTAGCTCCCTCGGCTGATGATGGGGTCGGTGTAGCAGGAGGTGAGGCGCTGGTAGTCGCTGAGTAGGCGGGCCTCTTCGTCCGTCAGCTGGGCGGGGGTGTAATTACCCGCTTGCAGGCGCTGGAGCTTGTCGAGGCTCCAGTAGTCGAAGATCGTCGTGCGGCCATCACGCCCGCTGAAGCCCTCGCTGTCCATGCCCTGCTCGCCCAGCTCCTGACCGAAGTAGAGGAGTAGGGGATTGCCACCACTTAGGGCTGCGACAGCCGTAGCGAGGAAGCCCTGACGGGGCGAGGCGAAGACGAAGTCCGAGGCGAGGCGCTGCTCGTCGTGGTTCTCCGTGAAGTAGCACATCGCAGGTTGCTCGCCACCGACGGCATCACGCACACCGGTGAAGTCCGCTGCGTCGCGTGTGCCCTTGCCGAGAGCGATGAGGAAGTCATAGACGCCGACCTTGTCATAGAGGTAGTCGAAGCCTGCATGCAGGTACTCGCCGTAGCGGTGGGGCTGGTAGATCTCTGCGAGGAAGAGCGTCTTGGGGTACTGCTCACGCACCGAGGGGATCGCCCAAGCCCAGAAAGCGGGCGGGACAAGCTCGGTCATATCGCAGCGGAAGCCATCGACACCACGTGCTGCCCAGTAGCAGAGGATGTCACGCATCTTCACCCACGTATCGGGTATGGGGTCGGCATGCAGGCCACTTCCCCCGCAGTAGTCCACCCCGTAGTTGAGCTTCACCGTCTCGTACCAGTCCGTGATGCTGGGGTAGGGGCTGAAGCAGTCGTTCCCCGTAGCGCGTGCTGGGCACTCGGTGTATGGGGATGACTCTGTGGATAAGGGTAGGATAAGTGAGGTGTCGGGGAGGTAGTAGAAGTTGTTGCGCGGGGAGAACGCCAGCTGTACATCGTCCGTAGCACCGAGGTCTGCGACGCCCTCAGGGCATGCATCGGAGTGATAGGTGCGGGCGACGTGGTTGGGGATAAAGTCCATCAAGACCTGCAGCCCGGCCTGATGGGTACGATTGATGAGGGCATCCAGCTCTGCCTGTCGCGTGTAGGGATCTTCGGCGAGGTCGGGGTCGACGTCGTAGTAGTCCTTGACGGCATAGGGCGAGCCTGCCTGCCCCTTCACCGTGTCGGGGTGGTCGGGATGGATGCCTTGGGCACTGTAGTCGGTCTTCGTGGCGTGCTCCAGCAGGCCGATATACCAGACGTGAGTTGCTCCGAGACTGCGGATATAGGCGAGGGCTTCGGGAGTGAAGTCACGGAGCTTCCCCGAGCCATTCTCGGAGAGTGTGCCATGGGGCTGGCGGGTCGTATTCTTATTCCCCCAGAGTCGAGTGAGGGTGGAGTAGATGACGATCTTCTGCTGCATAGGTATGGGTAGGTGGTGGGGCTAAGGCTTCTTTGCGTCCTTCTTCTTTTTGACCAGTGGTGCGAGCTCGGACTTGGCCAGCTCGTAGCCTATCTTCATCAGCTGCTCGGAAGCGCTGACCTCAAACATCCCGAACTTCATTACCTCGCTCGTCTCAAGGAGGTAGTCGCAGGCTGCACAGTCAGGGGTGGTATTCTGGCGGAAGATTAGTTCCCATGCACGGTTAGCGATGTCCTTTATATTCATCGGGATTTCTGCGCTCTGCACGGGGCCGAGGTTCATACCGATGACCTCCTCGCAGTCCTCGCGGATGGCCGTGACGGGGAAGTTGCGGAAGAGCCCGCCGTCGACGTAGGTGTGACCGTCGATTTCTACAGGGCAGAAGAGGATGGGGATGCTTGATGAAGCCAGGATAATCTTCGCCAAGGGGCCCTCAGTAAAGACGTGTGGTTCTCCTCGGTTTAGGTCGGTGGCCACGATACGCATGGGGGTCGGTAGGTCCTCCAGTTTGCGGTGGCGGAGGTTCTTCTTCAGGAGATTGAGGAATTTCGTCGTGCTGAAGATCCCTCCTCCCTTGGTGGTGAAGCTGGTCATCTGCATGAAGCCCGTCTTCGAGAGGAGCTCGTGGATCTCCTCAGGGGCATAGCCCGATGCGTAGAAGGCGCCCATGATGGAGCCTGCGCTGGTGCCAGCGATGATCTCGGGGCGCAGATCTACCTCATCGAGGTACTTTAAAATGCCGAGGTGGGCAAAGCCCTTGATGCTGCCGCCACTGAGGGCGAGCCCGAGCTGGTAGGGGCGGGTGGTGCGGTTGTCTGCCATTGGCTGAGTCATTTATTAGCACAAAGATACGCTATGCCCCGCATACCTTTCCCCTCCCATTTCCCGTGCAGTAGCTTCTGTATCTATAGGGGAGCGTGGTGTGAAGCTATATTGGTCGGTGGGTGGACCTATATAGGTCGTCGAGTGAAGCTATATAGGTCGCTGAATGAACCTATATAGGTCAGCCCGCAGACCAATATAGGTCGCGAAAGCAACCAGTACTGGTCAGAGCGGCGAGCAGTACTGGTCACTCATAGTAAGTAGTACTGGTCACGAAAGCAACCAGTACTGGTCAGAACGGCGAGCAGTACTGGTCAAATTTTGGGGGCTGCGAGGTCTGTGCTGTGACGACCTCGGGAGGTGCTGTGATAGAGGTGCTGGGGAGAGGTGAAGAAGACGAGTAGAGCGGGGTGAAAAATGGAGGTGGGTGGCCGGTAAATCGCCTTCGCGGGCGGGCGCGCGAGCATCTAAAAGGCCTTTATCTACGGGGAAAAAGGAAAAGTGGGGGCTATTATGAAGAAATTTTAAGATCTTTGTACCGCAAATCCATAGGTTCTATTATACCCAAACAAGCAATAATGATTAAGAGTGCACTCCAGCAGGCTCGTAGTAAGTACAGCCCCAAGCTCCCTAAGGCACTGGAAGGTGGCGTGAAGACCGTCTTCGGTGCAGCTACGCAGAGCGTCAGCGATCAGGAAGCTATCGCCAAGCTTTTCCCTAACACATACGGTCTCCCCAAGCTCACTTTCGAAGCTTCGAGCGAGGCTACCTCTGGCACGCCCATCAATGGTGGTGTCATCCTCTCTGGCGGTCAGGCTCCTGGTGGACACAACGTCATCGCAGGCCTCTTCGACGGTCTGAAGAAGATCCATCCCGACAGCCGTCTCTATGGCTTCCTCATGGGTCCTGACGGTCTCGTACAGCACAACTACATCGAGCTGACGGCCGACATCATCGACGAGTACCGCAATACCGGCGGCTTCGACATCATCGGCTCTGGCCGTACGAAGCTCGAGGAGACGGCTCAGTTCGATAAGGGTCTCGAGATCCTCAAGAAGCTCGACATCCGTGCGCTGGTCATCATCGGTGGTGACGACTCCAACACCAACGCTGCAGTCCTCGCAGAATACTACAAGAGCATCGGCGCTCCCGTCCAGGTCATTGGCTGCCCCAAGACCATCGACGGTGACCTGAAGAACGAGCAGATCGAGACCTCCTTCGGCTTCGACACCGCTACGAAGGTCTACGCTGAAGTCATCGGTAACATCCAGCGCGACTGTAACTCTGCCCGCAAGTACTGGCACTTCATCAAGCTCATGGGCCGCTCTGCTTCGCACATCGCCCTCGAGTGCGCCCTGCAGGTACAGCCCAACGTCGCTATCATCAGCGAAGAAGTAGAGGCTAAGAACCAGACCCTCGACGACGTAGTCACCTACATCGCTGAGGTCGTAGCCGCTCGCGCTGCTAAGGGTGAGAACTTCGGTACGGTACTGATCCCCGAAGGTCTTATCGAATTCATCCCTGCCTTCAAGGCGCTCATCGCTGAGCTCAACGACTACCTCGCACACCACGAGGCAGAGTTCCGCGCTGTCCCTGCTGACGAGCAGCGTGCCTATGTCGCTGAGCACCTCAGCGCTGCTAACTCAGCTCTCTATGCCAGCCTGCCCGCTACGGTAGCTCGCCAGCTGACGCTCGACCGTGACCCCCACGGCAACGTCCAGGTGTCGCTCATCGAGACGGAAAAGCTCCTGGCTGAGATGGTCGCTACCAAGCTCGCTGCTTGGAAGGAAGAAGGTCGCTTCACGGGTAAGTTCTCTCCCCTGACGCACTTCTTCGGCTACGAAGGCCGCTGCGCTATGCCCTCGAACTTCGATGCTGACTACTGCTACGCCCTCGGTCGTACGGCTGCTTGCCTCATCGCCTCTGGTGTGACGGGCTACATGAGCTCTGTACAGAACCTCACGGCTCCCGCTACTGAGTGGATCGCTGGTGGTATCCCCACGACGATGATGATGAACATGGAGCGTCGTCACGGCGAGATGAAGCCTGTGATCCAGA